>Ga0247806_10001430_pt1 | contig 11765 bp, 4 predicted proteins | sample UWRJL059202B1_FD_179935 | JGI IMG/M metagenome (GOLD analysis project Ga0247806, IMG submission 179935) | Plant litter microbial communities from Arlington Agricultural Research Station in Wisconsin, United States - UWRJ-L059-202B-1 | ecosystem: Environmental > Terrestrial > Plant litter >... | reverse complement strand
CAGCGCATTTAATGTCGAATCCGGGTACGACAAGCTGTTCATCTACGACGGCAATTCGATCAACGCGCCTTTGATCGGCGTTTATACGGGAACAACATCACCGGGAACCGTTTCGTCTTCCAGCGGGGCGCTCACGCTCGAATTCAGATCGGATTGCGCTACCGTTGCCGCAGGCTGGGCCGCGAGCTGGAACAGTATACTCTTCGATGTACAGGCCCCTACCACGATCGTTCAGGCCATTGCGGGCTGGCAAAATGCCAACTTCACCGTCAACATCAACGATGCGGATGTAGGCACAGGAGTCGCGCGCCGCTATGCGCTCATTTCAGACCGCGCTTCCGCAACCGCCGACTGGCATGCGAACGGAAACAAAGGTTACCTGAACGAATCCTTCAACAGCGATGCTGCAGGCTGGACGGAAGTGCTCGGCGACTGGGCGATCAGCGGACAACAATATGCCATGACGGACGCCACACAGGCCAATTCCAATGCTTCGATCCCCTTGTTGCAGGACAACGCCAGCAGCTACCTCTATCACTGGAAACAAACCATCACCGGGACGGGAACCAACCAACGCGCCGGCGTGCATTTCTTTTGCGACAATACACAGCTCGCGAACCGCGGCAATTCCTATTTTGTCTATCTCCGTGCAGGAACGAACACAGCGCAGATTTACGAGGTCATCAGCGATACCTGGACGCTGAAAGCAGAAGCTGCTGTTGCGATTACCGCACAAACCCAATATGACTGTAAATTGACTTACGACCCGGCAAGCGGCTGGATCCGGCTGTACGTAGACAACCTGTTGATCGTTAGCTGGCAGGATCCCGATCCTCTGCAGCAGGGCAGCGGATTTTCATTGCGCTCCGGCGGTTGCGGCGTGCTTTATGACGCGATTTCGGTGTACCGCTCCAGGCCAGCTTCCCAGGTTTCCGTGACTGTCGGAAACAATGCGGCCGTGCGCTACATCAGCACTTCCTCAGCACCTTCCGGCAAGGTCACTTCGCTGGTTGCGGATTTCCGGGAGAACTGGTCGGCCCAGCATGAACAAACCTACCTCATCGACTGGAATTCTGCCATCAGCCTGCATCCGGGAGCTGGAGCTGGATCGCCCATTGAAACGACCGACGTATACCCAGTGTGGAATCCCGACGCGATCAGTCTCTATCCAAACCCGGTTGACCAGGCTTTCTCGCTGCGCGGAATCCCCGAAAACAGTCTCGTCTCCCTGTACAATGCCGCCGGTCAGCTGATCCGTTCGCAAACGTTATCTGCTTCCATGGCTTTTGACACAGCTGATTTGCCGGCAGGCACGTATCAATGTGTTATCCGGTGGAAAGATCAGCAGGCGGTGAAACGTTTTCTGAAACTATAGATATCCGTGAATCCGCGTGCTCTTTAAAAGCCTGCGACAGAATTTATTGAATAAAAAAAGCGGCTGTCTTTTCAGACAGCCGCTATAAAACAATGCGTTATCGTTTAATTCTTAACGATTCGTTTCAAAGCTTTTCCAGTCTCTGTTTCGATCAACAGGAAGTAAACCCCAGTTTCGTATCCAGATAAATCTACCTGCTGGCCATTGTTGACTTGTCCGACAGCATGTATTTTACCCAGTGCATCCGTGATGGTTAACTTCGCACTGCTGACAGACATAGAAATTGTAACAATTCCTCCTGTAGGGTTCGGGAATACCTGGATGGAAGCCATGTTCATATCTGATAAACCTAAATCATCTATTACAACACAATCGGATGTCTCTGAACAACCTCCTGCATTCGTAACAATAACTGCATAGGAACCATCTGCTGTTGGCGCAAAGGTTTGAGCCGTTGCCCCTGCAACAGGAACATCCGTTGTACAGTCAATCCACTGATAAGCTGAACCAGCCGAAGCCGTGATTGTTCCATTTCCGTTATCCGTTGCAGTAGCTACCGGATTACCCGTCACCGTCAGGTTCAACACAAGGATTTCGTCACAACCGTTTGCATCGGCTATCGTATCCGCGTACATTCCGGTAGCCGTATATTCCAACCCGGTACGAGGCCATGTATAGGATTCACAAACAGTCATTGACTCGGATGCAGTAGATCCACCGATCGTCAGGTTTAAGGTGATGACAGAATCACAACCGGCTGCATTTGGGATCGTGTCCGTGTAAACACCCGAAGCATGATAAGTTTCCCCGTTCTGCGTCCAGAAGTAAGTTCCGCACCCGAATCCGGTTGTAGCTGAACTGGAAGGCATATGGATTGTCAAATTCAATGTAACAATAGAATCACATCCGCCTACAGCCGAAATTGTATCCACATACATTCCGGAGACAATATACGTCACATTGTTTTGTGCCCAGGTATAAGCAGAACAGCTGGTTTCGCTGATCGTATTGGTAAGCTCAGTAACCATCGAAAGTGTCAGGGTTACCACCGAATCACAACCATTTGCAGCCGTGAAAGTTCGGTCGTAAGTTCCGCTTTCTGTATACGTCTGGGTTCCCCAGGTGAAGGAATTACATGCTATATGTGAGAAACTGCCTGTGATGATGGGAGGTTCTGCAATCGTAAACGTTGTTGTATTCTGGCAATTGTTATTGTCTGCTACAGTCACTGTGTAAATACCTGCTATCAACCCGGAAGCAGTTGCAGCTGTTCCACCGAAAGGTGACCAGGAATAGGTATACGTTCCTGTACCACCGGTTGGGATTACAGTCGCTGAGCCTGTAGCACCACCATGACAAAGCACATCTACCTGCGAACCTGAAGAAGCGTCCAGCACTGCAGGTTCTGTAATCGTAATGGTTTGCGTAGCCTGGCAATTGTTCAGATCTGTCGCAGTTACTGTATATGTTCCCGCAGCTAAACCAGCCGCCGTTACGTCCGCTCCGCCTGTAGGAAACCATGCATACGAATATCCCGGATTTCCACCTGTTGCAACAACGGTTGCAGCACCATTGGCTCCGCTATTGCAGGAAACATTTGTCTGTGAAGTAATTGTTGCAACCACCTCAGCAGGTTCTGTGATCGCGAAAGCTATAGAAACCGTACATCCGTAGGCGTCTGTCGCCGTAACCGTTGAGACACCTGCCAACAAGCCTTCTACAGCTGTTGTTCCATCTCCGGTAGGCGTGCCTGGTGCCCAATCATAAGTAAATCCGCCCGCTCCGCCGGTTGCCTGGTTTACGGAAGCAGCACCGGTTGCCTGGTTGAAGCATGTTAAATTGGTTTGGGAAGCCGCTGTGAATGCAATCGCAGTAGGTTCCGTAATTGTAAATGATTGTGGTGCATACGAACAGCTGTTCACGTCTGTTACCTGAACCGTCCATGTACCGGCCGTCAGTCCTGTGACTGTCTCTGTCCCGTTGCCTGTAGGCGTGCCAGGTGTCCAGTGATAGTTATAAGGAGCTGTTCCTCCGCTTACGGAAACTGTTGCTGATCCGTTGGAGCCGCCGTTGCAGGAGACGTTGGTCTGTGATATTGGTGAAACAACCAATGCCGCAGCAGGTTGTTCAACGATAACCGGAATGACAGCCGTACATGCGTTTGCATCCCTAATTGTTACCGAGTAGGCGCCTGCTGACAACAGTATCCTGTCTTCTGTCGTATGTCCGCCAACCCAGTTAAATGTATATGGACCCACTCCACCTGTTGGCGTCAGGTTAATTGCACCCGTACCATTGCCAAAGCAGCCGACATTCGTAACTACAGGATTCCCTTCAATCGGAGTTGGTTGTGTAACGTTGATGCCTCCTACTGTTACCGCACATCCGTAATCGTCCGTGATCGTAACCGCATAGGTCCCTGCCGGAATATTGGTCCTGTCTTCTGTAGTAGCTCCTCCACCCCAGTTAAATGTGTATGGACTGTATCCGCCTGTCGGCGTCAGGTTGATCGTACCTGTGCTATTGCCAAAGCAGGCAATGTTGGTGGTGGTTGCTGTTCCGGATAATGCTGCTGCCGGTTGATAAACTGTTGGCGATACACTGCCCGTACATCCGTTAAAATCTGTAATGGTCGCGGTGTAAGTACCTGCAGTGAGATTGGTCCTGTCTTCTGTCGTAATTCCGCCATTCCACGCGACTGTGTAGGGGCCGACGCCACCTACTGGCGTCAGGTTGATGCTCCCCGTGTTGTTGCCAAAGCAGGCAATATTCGTAACTACTGATGTTGAGGATACGGCGTATAACGGTTGCACAATGTTCGCGTTAACTGTGCCTGTACATCCGTTGGCGTCTGTGATGGTTACGGAATAGTTCCCTGCCGTAAGCAGTATTCTGTCTTCTGAAGTAGCTCCGCCAACCCAGTTAAACGTATATGGAGCAACACCACCCGTTGGTGTCAGGTCGAGTGCCCCGTTGTTACCTCCGTGGCATGAAACGTTCGTATAGACAGTTGTTCCGGATACCACTGCGGCGGGTTGTGTAACGGTAATGCCGCTCACTGTCCCAGTACATCCGTATGTATCTGTAATGGTTACGGAATAGTTCCCGGTTACAAGTCCTGTCCTGTCTTCTGTCGTAGCGCCGCCAACCCAGTTAAACGTGTAAGGACTGACACCACCCGTTGGTGTCAGGTTGATGGCCCCGTTATTGCCTCCGAAACAGGACACATTTGAAACTACTGTTGTTCCCGATACGGCTGCTGCCGGCTGATTGATCGTGAAATTCACAGTCCCTGCGCACGCATTGAAATCCGTAATGATTACCGCATATGTACCTGCTGAGAGATTGGCCCTGTCTTCTGTTGTGATACCTCCGCCCCAGTCATAGGTATAAGGCCCTGTTCCTCCTGCGGGTGTCAGGTTGATCGCGCCTGTACTGTTGCCAAAACAGGCAATATTGGTAACCGTTGAACCAGCTCCTACGGATATTACATGCAGGATGCCTGCATCGGAATCCGTGAAACAGGTTGCATCCCCATTCATGACTTTACAACGGTAGATATACCCGTTCACGTAGACATTGGCATTGTTGATCGTCAGCGTATTGGTGGTTATGCCGGAATAGACACCGTTGTCCGGAACATCCACGAAACCCGAACCTGTATCGTACTGCCATTGGTAACCAGTAGCATCGGTTGCCGTGATTGCCATTGTTGCGTTGCTTCCCGAACAAACATCTGTATTTGCCAGAGGTTGCACTGTGATGGTTGGTAGCGTGCAAGGGAGCCCGGAACGCGCGTTTGTCTCCTCTGTCGGAGATGCGTTCAACTTGTTGTGCCGGAACTGCACGTGTGCCAGTCCCATGCCCGATAGCATCAGGCTTAAACAGAGTAATCCTGTTCTCATAGTCATGTTCATTAAATTATCAATTGTTTTTGTCAGTAAGCGTTGGAACGCTTTGTAGCAGGCGTTGGTGGCATTGGTTGTGCTTCGGACGACCACAGATTTCAGCTATTCCCGGTATCATGATATACACGTATGCTGTTTATGCGATGCCGGAATGTCAAGGTACATAGGAACAAATTTTTCAGAATGGGGTGAATAATGTATGCGTTCAGGTGGTCTCAAACGTAGGTAAATCTGGTTAAAATCTGTCCTAAACCTCTAAAAAGGAGGCAAATATAATACATTTCCGCTACTATTGAACTAAAAACCCAAACATTCCGCGCTTTCAGAAGAAAAAAAACAGCACCTCGCCATCCGCAGAAAATATTGTCTGTTCAGGTTCCTAAAAGGAATGCCTTTTGGAGGTCCTGCATGGCGTGCAATCAAAAAGGGGCTGCCTAAAAATAGACAGCCCCTTTGACTTTATGCTGAATAAGCAATGACTATGCTTCTTCCTCCTCTTCTTCTTCGTCAGCATCTGATCCTTTAGCAGCTCCACGCGCCATTTTCACAGATACAACTACTGCATTCGCAGGGTCCAGGAATTTCACATCGTAATTTTCGATTTGTCCAACGCGGATAGATTGACCGATTCGCAATTTGGAAATGTCGATGGTGATCGCTTCCGGCAATGCACTTGGCACACCTACTACGTTCAAACGACGGAATACCTGCAGCAATTTACCACCGGCCAATACACCACGTGATGCACCTGTCAGACGAACCGGCAAACCGATTTTAACAGCCTTGGTCTCGCTCAACTCGTAGAAATCTACGTGTCTTACCGTTCCTTTGATTGGATCCTGTTGCAAATCCTGGATGATTGCTTTTGCTCTTTTACCTTCGATGTCCAGATCAACCTGGAATACATCCGGTGTAAAAACCAAACGCTCGATGTCAATTTTCTTTACAGAGAAATGTGTCTGCGAACCTTGTCCGTACAATACACAAGGAACCAGCTCAGCATCTCTCAACGCTTTAGCATCCTTTTTCCCTACGCTCGTTCTAACCGAGCCGCTCAATGATGATACTTTCATGTTTATATTTATTTGTTATTTATTACGAAATGATAAAATGGGAGCTGATCGATTGGTTGTTGACCAGTCGTCGGATCACATCTGCAAAAAGTGCATCTACAGGAACCACCCTGATTTTCGAGCTTGTCTGCTTCAGCGGAATGGTATCCGTGACGATCAGCTCGGTCAGCTGTGAATTCTCGATGCGTTCAAAAGCCGGTCCCGAAAGCACGGCGTGCGTACAAAATGCGCGTACGCTCAAAGCGCCTTTTTTCATGAAGAGGTCTGCCGCTGTTGTCAGCGTTCCCGCTGTATCGCACATGTCATCCACCAGGATTACATCTTTTCCGCTCACATCTCCGATCACGGTCATTTCAGCGATTTCATTGGCTTTCTTGCGTTGCTTGTGGCAGATCGCCAATCCTGTATCGAGCTTTTTCGCGTAGGAATTGGCTCTTTTCGCACCGCCTGCATCCGGCGCAGCCAGCACGAGGTTTCCGGTGTTCAGCGCTTCCATTTCCGGGAAGAAGATCGTGGAGCCGTACAGGTGATCTACAGGTACTTCGAAGAATCCCTGGATCTGGTCTGCATGGAGGTCCATCGTGATGAGCCGGTCTACGCCCGCAGCCATCAGCATGTTGGCAACGAGTTTCGCACCGATGGCGACACGCGGCTTGTCTTTCCTGTCCTGACGGGCAAACCCGAAGTAAGGAATGACTGCAATGATCTTTCTCGCAGAAGCGCGTTTGGCGGCATCCACCATCAGCAGCAATTCAAAAAGATTGTCGGAAGGCGGCATCGTAGACTGTACAATAAATACATCCTGACCGCGCACAGTTTCCTCGAAAGACGGCTGAAATTCACCGTCGCTGAAGTCAAGCACCTTCACATCTCCAAGCGAAACGCCATACGATCTTGCTATTCTTTCAGCCAAACCCTGTGATGCTCTACCTGCAAATATTTTTACTCCTACTGACATTTTCCTCTTTTTAAGGACGCAAAGATACGCTTTTTTCCAATGCGCCCACCGCTTCAGCAGCTAATTGCCGCAATCCATACAATTTAACTTGGGAAACCAATATTTTCTGAAGTTCTGTCCAATTCACAGACACTTCTTCAATGAAAACTTTTTAACTTCGCCATTCCATTTTGTTCAAAAAAACATGAAAACCATTTTAGTTATCGGTGCTGGCCTCTCCAGTTCGTCATTGATCCGCTATTTTCTTGAAAAGTCCACCCTTTATCATTGGCAGGTACGCGTTGTAGACCAGGATATTGCGTTGGTCAGAAAGAAACTGAACAACCATCCGAATGGTGTTGCCTTGTCTTTCAATGCGCTGAATTCGACAGAGAGACGTCCCGAAATCGAAAAGGCCGACCTCGTGGTGAGCATGCTCCCGGCACGTTTCCACGTAGAAGTCGCATTGGATTGTATAGACCTGAAAACAAACCTGATCACGCCGTCTTACGTATCTCCCGAAATGCGCGAGCTGCATACGAGAGCGGAAGAAGCGGGCATCCTGATCATGAATGAGATCGGTGTAGATCCGGGCCTCGATCACATGAGCGCCGCACGTGTGCTGGATGAAATCCGCTCCAAAGACGGACAAATAGAAAGCTTCCTTTCTTTTTGCGGCGGACTGATCGCCCCGGAAAACGATAATAATCCCTGGAACTATAAATTCACCTGGAACCCGCGCAATGTGGTATTGGCCGGACAGGGCGGCGCCGCGCGCTTCATCGAGCAGGGTGAATATAAATTCATTCCGTACAGCCAGGTTTTCCAGCGGCTCGACCACATCGATATCGAAGGCTTCGGTACTTTTGAAGGCTATGCCAACCGCGATTCTTTGTCTTACCGAAGTGTTTACGGGCTGGAGGATATTCCGACAATCTACCGCGGAACACTGCGCAGGAATGGTTTTTCAGCTGCCTGGAATATCTTCGTGCAACTGGGGATGACAGACGACTCGTACACCATCGAACATTCCGAAGAACTGACGCCGCGTGCCTTCGTGAATGCTTTCCTGCCTTATGACACACAGGAAACCGTAGAACATAAATTCAAGCGCCTGTTTACAAAAGATGACCAAACTCTTTTTGATAAATTCGAATGGCTCGGCCTTTTTGAGAACAATACCCCGATCGGACTTTCGAATGCAACGCCTGCGCAATTGCTGGAGAAAATTCTCGTTGGCAAATGGGTATTGGAACCAAATGACAAGGATATGCTCGTCATGCACCACGAATTTGGCTGCACGATTGCCGGACAGTCACACACCATCCATTCCTCGATGGTCAACATCGGCGAAGACCAGGTTTACACGGCCATGAGCAATACGGTCGGACTTCCTGTCGGGATGTGTGGCAAAATGATCCTGAATGGCGACCTGCAACTGAAAGGCGTTCAGGTCCCCGTAATGCCGGAAGTTTACAATCCCATCCTGGACGAGCTCGAAACTTTCGGGATCAAGTTCGAGGAAACCTGGAAATAAAATAATGGGCAGGGCTGTTGCCTTTCCTACTCAAAAATACATCAGCAAAAACGCCTGAAAGCAAAAGCTTCCAGGCGTTTTTTATGTCATGCTATTTTGAACTGTTAGTTTCCGCGTACCGGAGCCGGACGTTTTACAGGTGTCGGCGCTGCCGGTTTCAGCTCTGCCCCACCTGCTCCTCTGCTCATGGTCCGAATACCCTCGGTCAACGTACAGGAAAGCCTGTCATCGCCTGCCGCATTGTGGGCAGAGATCAGGATAATCGTTTCTGTACCTGTCCCGCGGTTCAGGTCCACCTGGAATTCGAAGGTCAGGTTTCCGTTTGTCAGCACCGGGTTGATCGCAGCTACGATCGCTCCGTTCATCAGTATTTTGACCTGGTCAACCGATGTGATATTCGTTGCATACCCTGTGATCGTGTGTTTCCCCGGAGCCAAAGTCGCCGGATAAGCCGATGGATTTGTCAGGATGATCTTCGGCGGCAGCGGCACGGTTGAAGGCGCGGTATACAAGATCGTTTTTGTATCCGTTGCCGTTCCTTTTGAATTCGTAGCCGTCGCGATGATCACGTTTGGTCCGTTCACAAGCTGCTGCGTAAAGCTCAGCGTTTTATCCGCCGCATTGAAATTGAACGGAACCGTTGTGCCGTTGACCGTGATTGTTACTTCGGACGCCTGGGCCACATGTTGTGTAGACACCTGGATGTTCATCGTGTTTTGTGCCGCTGTGAATGGCGTGGTTACCGGGTTCGTGATCGTAATTTTCGGCTTCAGCCCCAAGGTTGCGGTTTGCACGGTCTGTGTATTGTTGTTGACCTGGGCCACCGGTACAGTCATCGTGCAGGATTTCGCATCGCTTCCTCCGCCATTGGAGGCCGTGATCGTCAGTGTTACATTGCTTCCCGCCAGGAGATTCATTGGCAATTGGAAGCTCAGGTTTCCATTGCTGAGCACCGGGCTGTAGTTGGATTGTACCTGTCCGTTGACAGCAATCGTCACCTGGTTTTGTGCCGTGATGTTGGTTACATAACCGGTAATCAGCGTAGAGCCTGCGGTCAGTACGGCCGGGCAGGTCTTCGGATTCGTGAGCACAATCACAGGCGGCTGCACGACAACCGGTCTTCTGTAGAAAACAGTTTTCGTATCTGAAGCCGTTCCATATGGGGTTACAGCCGTTGCCACGATGACATTCGCGCCGTCTACCCACGAGCGGTTGAAGTTCAATGTTCCCGCATTCGCGTTGAAATCGAAGTTCGTCGGTGTACCGTTGATCGTCACTGCCACCTGGCTGGAGGCCGTCACATATTGGGTACTTACCTGCACGCTCATGGCGCCTTCTGCCGTATTGAACGGCGTTGTGGACGGGTTCGTGATCGTGATCACCGGCGGAACCGCATTGGGGTTGCGCTGCCTGGTCACGTTGAATTTCTTCACCACTGTTCCGCAGGCATTGGTCGCAGTAAGCACAAAAGAGTTCGTGCCGAGTGCCAACGGCCTGTCGAGTGTAAACACGAGCGATTGCGCGTTGAATACAAAGTTCACCGGTGTATTGTTTTGCGTGATCGAAAGCTGCGTGTTCGCTGTGATTCCTTCGACATTGCCTTGCAGCGAGAAAGATTCGACATAGGTCGTTGCATTGTCCTGCACGGAAGAAGCATTGATGTGGATCACCGGTGCCACACAAACTGTGCGTGTCACTTTCCAGAGGATCCTTGCTGATCCGCAGTCGTTACTGACCTGGATCTCTATCGTGTTTTCTCCTTCATTCAATGTAACCTGTCCGTTGATCAGGTGCATGACGTTGTCGAATGTAAATCGCTTGTCCGCACCGTTGACCTTCAGCTGGATCTCTGTTCCTTCAGAAATATTGATCGCACTTGCCTGGATGTTCAGCGTTGCGGCTTCCGTTGTACTGTTTTCCGTCGCTGGCAGGATTCTCTGAAGTACAGGCGGCGTACATGGTGTTGCAACCGGCGTGTAGGTAATCGTGCGGTTGGCTTTCACCGTTCCGCAGGAATTCGTAACGATCAGCTCGATCGTGTTTTGTCCGTTCGCCAGTGTCAGGCCGAGTGTAAACACATTGTTGGTTGCATTGAACAGGCCTGTCGGTTGTGCCACCCCATTCAGCAATACCTGCACCTGGCTGGCCTGCGTGATCTGGGTGATCTGGGCGCTCAAGGTTGTGCCCGGCGCGCTGACTGTTGTTCCGGTTGCATTCGGCGCAGTAATCGTAACTACCGGTTTGTGGCAGACCACAATCGGAATTGCATAGGCAACATTCGTTGTTGCGCTGTGCGTTCCTGCGGAATTAGTTCCCGTCACCGTGAACACATTGTTTCCGCTGTTGAGGTTCGTGTTAAACAGGATCTCTTTTGTTGTTGCGTTGAAGCTGTACAGCGCAGGGTTGATCGTTTGTCCATCCTGGAGCACGATCAACTGGTTTTGCTGATCGACATTCGTTACTTTAGCACGCAGCGCAAAATTCACTGCGTTCACAACTGTTCCCGGGTTCAATGGATTCAGGAAAGTCACAAAAGGGGGCAGTACAACTACTTCTTTTTTGTAGATGATGGTCCTGGAATCGCTCGCCTGGCCAACCGGGTTGGTTCCTGTGATCTGCAAGGTATTCGCCCCTTCGATCAGGCTCATGGTGAAGCTCAGCTGTTTGGTGGACGTATTGTAAGAGAAGCCGGTGAATGGCGTTCCATTCAGCAATACCTGAATATTCTGCGCGCTTTCTACATTCAGTACATTGGCAACGATCGGCGTCGTCGGGATGCTTACCGTATGTGGATTCGCAGCCGGTGTCGTGATCGTTACCGTTGGTGGCAACACAGGATCCGGCACTTTGAAAATGATCGTTGTCGTTGCAGCATCCTGTCCGGCGGCATTTGTCGCGATGATCTCGAAGATGTTCGCGCCGGTGTTCAGGCCCG
>Ga0247806_10001429_pt1 | contig 11767 bp, 11 predicted proteins | sample UWRJL059202B1_FD_179935 | JGI IMG/M metagenome (GOLD analysis project Ga0247806, IMG submission 179935) | Plant litter microbial communities from Arlington Agricultural Research Station in Wisconsin, United States - UWRJ-L059-202B-1 | ecosystem: Environmental > Terrestrial > Plant litter >... | reverse complement strand
TAGAGGCCGCCACCGCCCTTGCGCCACAGGCCGACGAGAACCGGCTGAGGCTGGCGGAGGCCTATATGGCCAAATCCCTGTGGAGTGAGGCGAAGGCGTTGCTCGATCCGGTCGCCAACGCGCCCCACCCCGGCGCCGACCGCGTCCGCGCCCGAACCATGCTCGCCTCCATCGCCACAGCGACGGGACAGGTCGCGGATGGCGACGAGGAGGCCGGGGCCGCGTCCTAACAATCCCACGGGGCCGCTGCCGTGCACGGGCGGGGCGCGCCGGAAGACGGCGGCTCAAGCGGAAGACGTCGCAGGCCCACCGCTGACGGTTGCCGTCGCCTAAACCAGCGCGTTGAAGACGATGTGCACCACCGTCGCGCCCACGGCGATGACGCCGAAGCCGAGGATGAGGCAGATCGCGGGATGCGGGCCGCCTTCGCGGGCGGCGGGACGGTCGTCGATGGGGTGATGCAGGGCCATGTCCGTTCCTTCGTTTCCAAAGGCGGCGCCCGATTGCGTGACCGGTCGTCTCGCCTGACTGAACAATGATCCCAATATCCCTTCGTTGCCAAGGGATAATCACTTTCAGTGACAGACCGGATCGCCCGAAAACCCCTCGTCGGGTGACTTTCGGCCCGCGCTGGTCTAGGTCGCGCGTCCAATGTCCAAGCTCTCTGTTCCCGAGGAGGCCCTGCGTCGCAGGACCTTCGCCATCATCGCCCACCCCGACGCCGGCAAGACCACGCTGACGGAGCATATCCTGCTGTCCGGCGGGGCCATCCGGGCGGCCGGCGCGGTCAGGGCGCGGGGCGAGAACCGGCGCACCCAGTCCGACTGGATGAAGATCGAGAAGGAGCGCGGCATCTCGGTCTCGGCGTCCGTGATGACGTTCGAGCACGACGGCAAGATGTTCAACCTTCTCGACACGCCCGGGCACGAGGACTTCTCGGAAGACACCTATCGCACCCTGACCGCCGCCGACTGCGCCATCATGGTGCTGGACGCCGCCAAGGGCATCGAGCCGCAGACGCTGAAGCTGTTCGAGGTCTGCCGCCTGCGCGACATCCCGATCATCACCTTCATCAACAAGCTGGACCGCGAGGCGCAGGACCCGATGGCCCTGCTGGACGAGATCGCGTCCCGCCTGCAGCTGGATCCGGCGCCCATCTGGTGGCCCGCCGAGAGCGGCAACCGCCTGCGCGGCATGGTCGAGATGGGCACGGGCACGTTCCAGCCTTACGCCCGGAAGCCCGCGGGTTCGAAGGAAGACTTGCCGCACCCGGACGCCCTGCCGCTGGCCGACGCCGCGCACTATTTCGAAGCGGGCGAGCACGAGGCGCTGATGGAAGCGCAGGAACTGGTCGAGGCGGGCTACCCAGCCTTCAACGTCCAGTCCTTCCTCGAAGGCCATATGACGCCCGTGCTGTGGGGTTCGGCCCTGCGCCACTTCGGCATCGACGAACTGCTGAAGGCCATCGGCGACTGGGCCCCGGCGCCCAAGGTGATGAAGGCCCGCAAGGAAGCCCCGCCCGATACCCGCAACGCCCCGCCCCCGGTCGACCTGACCGTCGAGCCGGGCGCCAATGAGGTCACCGGCTTCGTCTTCAAGGTCCAGGCCAACATGGACCCCAACCACCGCGACCGCATCGCCATGTTCCGCATGGCCTCGGGCAGCTTCAAGCGCGGCATGAAGCTCAAGGTCCAGAACACAGGCAAGTCGCTGTCGGTGAACGCGCCCATCATGTTCTTCGCCTCGGACCGGGAACTGGCCGAGGACGCCTTTGCCGGCGATGTGATCGGCATCCCCAACCACGGCGTGCTGCGCGTCGGCGACAGCCTGTCGGAGAGCGGCCTGATCCGCTTCGCCGGCCTGCCGAACTTCGCCCCGGAAATCCTGCAGCGCGTCCGCGTGAAGGACCCGCTGAAGGCCAAGCACCTCAGGAAGGCGCTCGACGGTCTGGCCGAGGAAGGCGTGACCCAGTTGTTCCGTCCGGAGATCGGCTCTGACTTCATTGTCGGCGCCGTGGGCCAGCTGCAGTTCGAGGTCATGGCCGACCGTCTGGGCGAGGAATACGGGCTGGAGGTCATCTTCGAGCCGTCGCCCTATGCCGAGGCCCGTTGGATCGGGGGCGACAAGGCCGACGTCGAGGACTTCATGGGCAAGTACCGCGGCCAGATGGCCACCGACATCGACAGCGACCCGGTCTTCCTGGCCAAATCCAGCTGGGAAACCGGCTACGTCGGCGAACGCTTCCCCAAGGTGGCCTTTACGAAGACGAAGGAACGGGGCTGAACTCAACCGGACGGCGGGCCGCATTCAGCCCACGGCTGTACCCCGGCGTGCAATCGGGCCTAGGATGCCGAACGTCCCGGGGGTCCAGTCTTGTCGCATATCATCCGTCTTATCCTGCTCGCCCTCGGGCTGCTCGCCCTGGCGCCCGCACCCGCGCTCGCTGAATGGCGGAGGGCGGAAAGCCAGCATTTCGTCGTCTACAGCGACGGGTCGGAACGCGCGCTGCGCGACTACACGGCGAAGCTGGAGCGGTTTCACGGCCTGCTGCGGTCACGGTTCGGCGGCCCCGCCGAGGACGATCTGCGCAAACTGCCCGTCTATCTGGTGAGCGACGCCCGGGCGCTGCGCATCGCCCAGCCCACGCTGCCGGAGGGGATCGACGGCTACTATACGGCCAGCGAAAACGACATTTACGCCATCCTGATCCGCGGCCGGGACGACGACCTGCTGCTGCACGAATACACCCACCATTTCATGGCCAACGTCGGCCAGGGCCGCCTGCCCGGCTGGTTCAACGAAGGGCTTGCGGAATATTATGCGACCGCGACGGTCAGCGAGGCGGGCGCGGCGGCTTTTGGTCTGCCGAGCGCCGGACGTCAGCGGTCCCTTCAGCAGGGCCGCTGGCTGCCGATGGAGCAGTTGATTCGGGCGCGAGGCTCCTTCGATATCGAGAGCCAGACCGGCCGGAGCATGTACTACGCCCAGTCCTGGATTCTGACCCACTGGCTGCTGGCCGACCAGACCCGGGCCCGCGCCTTGGGCGTCTATCTGAATGCGGTCAGCAACGGCCGCGACCCGGCCGAGGCCTGGCAGGCGAGCTTCGGGATGGCGCCCGACGCGCTGGAAGCCGTTTTGAAGACCTACGCCCGGGGGCGGCTGTATTTTTCGGAACTCAACATCCCCGCGATCACGCCCGAGATCACGGTCTCGTCCCTGTCCCCGGCCTGGGACGCGGTGATCCTGCCGCTGATCAACTCCCGCAGCCCTCGCCCGGAAGAGGTGAACGGCCCCGCCCTGCTGGAGACCGGCCGGGCGAACGCCGCGCGATTCCCCAACGACCCGCTGGCTCTGGTCGCCCTGGGTCGGGTCGAACGGCGTTGGGGCGATTCCGCCGCCGCCGAGGCCGCCCTGACCCGCGCGCTGGAGATCGATCCGGCCAATGTCGAAAGCCTTCTGCTGATGGCCGACATTGTGGAGGAACGCTCTGATCTGGCGTCCGACGAGGCCGAGATTGATCGCCAACGCGAGATCGCCCACGGCTTCCTGAACCGCGCGCTGGAAGTAGATTCGAGGGACTACCGGGTTCATGCCGATCTGGCCCGACTGCGTCGCGGGGCCGAAGACTATCCGACCCAGGACGATCTGATGATCTGGGCGAGAGCCGCGCGCTATGCGCCGCAGGTCATGTCGATCCGTGGCGATGCGGCCGTCGCCATGATGCAGGCCCGCCGCTACGACGAGGCCGTCGCCCTGCTCATACCGATCGCCAGCGACCCGCACGGCGGCGGGGGCGTCCAGCAGGCCCGCGCGATGCTGGGCCTGATCGAACAGATGCGGGGCGATCAGGACGCGGAAGGATCGACCGGGGAGGATTGATTCGGACGGGGCCTCCCCCGGATCACGACGTTCCCGCTCGGGTGAATCCCGGACTTTCTTCTGTCACGCGCGCATGGTTCTCTGTCCGGGCAAAGCGGCCGGGGCGTGCCGTGGAGGATCCGATGTTCGCGATGGCCATCCTGGCCTTGCTGTCCCTGACCGGCGTGCAAAGCGCGCCTGAACGGCCCCTGCCTTATGATGAGGCGGTGCGCTGCGCCGGGCTGACCCAGGCGGCGTCCGAACTCGAGGGCGGAGAGAGCGGCGAAGGCCGCGCCCTGTATGACGCCGCCCTCTACTGGTCCCTGACCGCCACCCAGGCGGCCTCCGGTGTCGGCCGCACGCCCGCCGTCGCCGAGACCGAGCAGACCCGCGCCCGCATCCGCGCCGTGCGCGAGCTCAGCGCCGACGACGCCGACGCCCGCGCCGACCTGCAACGCTGCCGCGCCCGCACGCCGCGTCTGGGTTGAAGTTTTTCCGGGCGAACCACCGGCGCGGCGCTGCGTTTGCTTGAGTGCGTCCCAAGGACCATTCGTCCGTCCCGAAGCGGGACGGCACCGGAGCAGGCGTGCATGTTCGAGTTCGGCCGCGATCTGAGGAAGCTGTTCGAGAAGGCTCGCGAGAGCGAGGATCTCGGCTGGCTGGAGCTGGTCGGCGCGGACCTGGTGCAGGCCGAGGCCCGGCGCGAAGGCATCGACGCCGGTCGGGTGTCGGCGCAGCGGCCCTTCGACGGCTGGATGCGCGCCTCCACCCTGTGGCGCGAGCACGCCCGCCGAACCGGCAGCCGCATCAGCCTCGAGCGCGCCGCCGCCGCCGCCTCGGACGCCGCCCGCCACACCACCAGTCCCGACCAGACCGCCGCCGCCGCCATCGAGTCCGGGGCCATCCATCTGCTGCGCTTCGACCTGTTCGGCGGTCCCGCGGCCCTGACCGCCGCCATGGCCGACGTCCAGAGCCTGACCTGCGAGCGGGCCGTGACCCGCTCGGCCGCCGCCGCCCTGCATGCCCGCCTGTCCGCCCGAAAGGCGGGACTGAGCGGCGAAACCAACGCCCTGCTGGACGCAGGGGCCCTGTTGGACGCCGCCGTGCACGACGCCCGCAACCTGCCGCCAACGATGGCGGACGCGTTGCGGCTGGATCGCGCCGCCCTGTCGCTGGAAGCGGGGGTGTCGCGCCGCGACCCGCGCATGCTGGATCAGGCCGGACGCGACCTGCGCGCCCTGGTCGAGGCCGCCTCCCCCGACCAGCGCCCCCTGACCCGCGCCCGCGCCTTGGCGTTGGCGGGCGCGGGGATGGCCGCCCTCGCCGCCCTGGCGAAGGATGAGGCCGCTGCCGTTCAGGGCCGCGCCCTGTTCGACGCCGCCGCCGACCAGTTCACCGCCGACCACAGCCCGCTGGACTGGGCCGCCGTCCTGCTGGCCGGAGCCGGAAAGGACACGCCCCTGCTCGTGCTGGCGCAGGCGGAGGTCCTCACTCGCGAGCCGGGCCTGCTGCTGGGCGCGCTGGTGCGCGAACGACGGCTGTCCGCCGAGGTGGCCCTTGCCGAGGCCATGGGCGACGTCACCGCGCTGAATGGGCTGGAGGCGGTGGTCCGCCGCCGTCTGGCCGGACCGGACCGGATCCAGCCGCTGGACTGGGCCGCCGACCAGATCGGCATGGCCCAGCTGTTCCGCGCCCGCGCGCGCCTGACCGGCGTCGAGGCCCGGTCCGTGGGTCTGATGCTGGCCGAAGCGCTGGAGACCGCCCGCGAGATGGGCGCCCCGGCCCTGGCCGACCGCGCCGTGCTGGCGATGCCCGAAGCGGTCGAAAGCTAGCCGCCCCCTTGGCCGCCCCTAGCCCCCGAGGGCCACGAAGCCGCCGTTGGCGTGCCCCGGCTTGCCGTAGCGCAGCGGCTGGCCGTCCTCGGCCATGACCCGTCCGCCTGCGGCTTCCAACACCGCCTGTCCGGCTGCGGTGTCCCATTCGGACGTCGGGCCGGTGCGGGGATAGGCGTCGAACCGCCCTTCGGCGATCAGGCAGAACTTTAGCGACGAGTCGGTGCCCTGCCACTGGACGCAGCCGTGGCGCGAGGCCAAACGCGTCGCCTCCTCGTCGGTCATACTGTGGCTTAGCAGGGCGGTCGGAGAGGCCGGCCGTTCGCGCACCTTGATCGTGGTCCAGCCCTCGCCGAAACGGCGGCGGAAGGCGCCCTTGCCCGGCGCCCCGCTGCGCCAGCTGACCTGTGTGGCGGGGGCGGTGACCACACCCGCCACCGGCGTGTCGCGGTGGATCAGGGCGATATTGACGGTGAAGCTCTCACGGCCCTCGACGAAGCCGCGCGTGCCGTCCAGCGGATCGATCAGCCAGAACCACTCGCCCAGCGTCTCGGCGACGCCGTTCGCGGCCACCTGCTCCTCGGCCACCGCCTGCACCTCGGGATACAGGGCGGCCAGGCGTTCCAGGATCAGGGTCTCGGCTTCGCGATCGGCCTGGGTGACGGGGCTGTCGTCGGCCTTGGTCTCGGCCACGACGCCGTTGCGCCAGTAGGGCAGGATGACGCGCGCGGCGTCCTCGGCGATGTCGGCCAGCGCCTCGGCGAGGGCGCCCGACGCGAGGTCGGCGGTCAGTCGTTTGCTCATTCGCGATCCGATAGAGCATCCGGGCGGTTTGAAGAACCGGCAAATCAGGTCAGCCTTGGGGATACTCCGCCTGACAGCCTCCGGACCCGATGACCGACACCGCCCCGGCCTCTTTCCAGCCCCCCGCCCTGCCTGACGGGCAGGCCCTCGCCACCCTGGTCGCCGGCAAGCTGTGCCACGACTTCATCAGCCCCGCGGGCGCCATCAGTTCGGGTCTGGATCTGCTCAAGGACCCGACCGCACAGGACATGCGTGACGACGCCATGGGTCTGATCGAGGCCAGCGCGAAGAAGATGATCGCCTTGGTCAATTTCGCCCGCGTGGCCTTCGGCGCCGCTGCGTCGGCCGAGCGCTTCTCGGCCGCTGAGCTGGGCGATCTGGTCTCGGGTCTGACCGAGGGCGGCCGTGCGACCCTGAACTGGGCGGTCGCCGACGGGACCTATTCCAAGCCGCAGTCGCGGGCGCTGGTGAACCTGGCCTATCTGACCATGGCCGCCCTGCCCTCGGGCGGCGTGGCCACGGTCAGCACCCGCATCGGCGCTGACGGGGTTGTGATCGAAGGCCTCGCCGAGGGCGCCCGCGCCCGCCTGAAGGCCGAGGCCGTGGCTGGCCTTGCGGGCAAACCCCTCACCGAGGGCCTGCCGGGCCAGTGGATTCAGCCCTACTGGCTGTGGCTGACCGCCCACGACGCCGGCGGTGCGCTGGACGTTCAGGCCGACGAGGGTCGCGTCACCCTCACCGCCCGCATGCCTAACTGACCTTTAAGCCGGTTTCCCAAGGACTCGTTAACCGGCTCAAAGCGATCATAGGGCACGAAGTACACGCAAGCGTTGCGCATCGGTTCGCTTTTCAGGATACCCCCTTGACCCCCAGAACCTGTCTGATCGTCGACGACAGCCGGATCATCAGGAAGGTCGCGCGGCGCATCGTCGAGGGGCTCGGGTTCGAGGTCGACGAAGCCGCGGACGGGTCCGAGGCTCTGGCCTTCTGCGCCGGCCTGATGCCGGAAGTCATTCTGCTGGACTGGTCGATGCCCGTCATGGACGGGCTGACCTTCCTGCGCCGCCTTCGCACCCTGCCCGGCGGGGCGGACCCCAAGGTCCTGTTCTGCACCATCGAGACGCGCGCCGAACGCATCGCCGAGGCCCTGTCCGCGGGCGCCGACGACTATGTGATGAAGCCGTTCGACGGCGAGATCCTGACGTCCAAATTCGCCGAGGTGGGGGCCGTCTGAACCCATGTCGCCGGAGGATTTCGATCGTCTGCAGTCGCTGATGGCCTCGCGCGCGGGGTTCCGGCTGACGCGCGACCGGATGAAGCTGGCCGAGCACCGTCTGGGCCCGGTGGCCCGGCGTGAAGGGTTCGATTCGGTGGACGCCATGCTGGCTTCGCTGTGGGCCAAGCCGGTGGCGAGCCTCGGCTGGGGCATCATCGAGGCCCTGCTGAACCCCGAGACCTGGTTCCGCCGCGACCGGCCGACCTTCGACACCCTGGGCGGCGAACTGCTGCCGGCGCTCAGCCGCGCGCGCGGCGGCCAGCCGGTCCGCGTCTGGTCGGCGGGCTGCTCCACCGGTCAGGAGCCCTGGTCCATCGCCATGGCCGCGCTGGACGTCGGCGCCGCGGTCGAGATCGTGGGCACCGACCTGTCGCAGCGCGCGCTGGAGAAGGCCCGCACCGGCGCCTACACCGGCTTCGAGATCCAGCGGGGCCTGAAGGCCGAGACCATGCTGCGCTGGTTCGATCAGGCCGACGACGCCTGGATCGCCAAGCCGCAGCTGCGCGCCACGGTGCATTTCGCCCGCGCCAACCTGCTGGAGGCGCCGACCGACGACGCCCGCTTCGACGTCATCTTCTGCCGCAATGTGCTGGACGATCTGGACCCGGCCCGCCGGACCCAGGTGCTGGACAACATCGAGCGACGGCTGGTCGATGACGGGGTGCTGTTCCTCGGCCCCGACGAACGCATAGACGGCGACAGCGTCGCCTTCCGCGCCGTGGCCGGACGCCGCGGCCTGTTCGTGAAGTCGCCCACGGCCGTGCGCCGGGCCGCCTGACCGACCCTCTTCGCTAATCCCCGCAGATGAAATAGCGTCGTCCCCACTTCGTCGGGGAGGATGAACATGCGTCTGTTCTGGCTGATCGGGTCTCTGGCCGTCGCACTGGCCATCGGCGTGCTGACCCTGCAGGGGCCACGCCCGGTCGCGGCGGACGCCCCGGCGACGGTCTTCTCCACCGGCCGGGCCATGGTCGATGTCCGTGAGATCGCGCGACGACCCCACCCCATCGGCTCGCCGGACCATGCGCGAGTGCAGGCCTGGCTTCTGCAAAGAATGGCGGGACTGGGCCTGCAGACCTCGACCCAGTCCGGCCCGCTCTCGCCCGGCTCGATCCGCCGCCTGACCGAGGAAGGCGGCGACCCGGCCGCCGGGAATTTCAGCGCCGTGAACCTGATCGGCGTCCTGCCGGGACGAAACCCGGCCCTGCCCGCCGTGGCCCTGATGGCCCACTACGACACCGTCCCCCATTCCCCGGGCGCGGCGGACGACACCACGGGCGTGGCGGCGGTGCTGGAGACGGTGCGGGCCATCCGTGCGCGCGGCCCGGCCGAGCGAACGCTGGTGGTGCTGCTGACCGACGGCGAGGAACTGGATCTGGACGGCGCCCGCGTCTTCTGGGGCGGCCACCCCCTGCGCGACCGCATCGGCGCCGTGGTCAATCTGGAAGCGCGTGGCGGCGGCGGGCGGGCCATGATGTTCGAGACTGGACGCGGCAACGCCCAGACCATCGCCCTGTTCGGTCAGGCGGGGGTGCGCGCCACGGGCGGGGTCACCTCCAACTCGCTGGCCGTCTTCGTCTACGAGACCATGCCCAACGGCACCGACTTCACCATTCCCAAGGCGCGCGGCGTGCAGGGGCTGAACTTCGCCTTCATCGGCCGCCCCGAGCAGTATCACGCCCCCGTCTCCACCCCGGACGCTCTGGATCAGGGCAGCGTGCAGCACATCGGCTCGCAGGCGCTGGAGAGCGCCGACGCCCTGCTGCGCGCCCCCGCCCTGCCCGCCTCGACCCGTAACGCCGTCTATGCCGACGTCTTCGGACAGTTCGTGATCCACTATCCGCCGGTGGTGGGCTGGGGCCTGTGGATCGGGGCCGCCGCCCTGCTGGCGGTCGCGGCGGCCCTGGCCCGCCGCCGGGCGGGGCTGACGTTCGCCGACCTCGGGCGCGGCATGATCGACGGCCTGTGGTTCCTGACCAGCGGACTGGTGCTGACCCATGTGGTCCGCCAGCTGGGCGGGCCGATGTCGGGCCGGATCGACAGCGCGGACGCCTACTACACCCTGCTGGCCCGGCTGCCGTGGCTGGAGGCAGGGGCGGCGCTGACGGTGCTGGCCCTGATGCTGGCCGTGCTGGGCGGACGGGCGCGGCCGGACCGGCGCGTCACTGTCGCGGCCCTGACGGCTCTGACCCTTCTGACCGTCGTGCTGGGCGGGATGAACCCCATCATCCTCGGCGCCGGCGTGGCGGCCATCGGCCTGTCGCTGGTTCCCGGGCTGGCGGCGCGCACCGTCTGGGGCGGCTGGACCGGGTTGATCGCCTTGGCGCTCGTGTTCGCGGCGGGCGCCCAGGCGGCGGCGCCCGAAACCGCCTTCCTGTTTCTCTGGCCGGCCCTGCTGGCGGGACTGGCCGCGGTCGTCGCGGCGGCGCTCGATCCCGGCCTGACCCGGCCGAAGTCACTGGCTGTTCTCGCCATAGCCACCGTGCTGGGCGGCGGCTGGCTGATCGGCCTGTCGCACCCCGTCTTCCTCGGCATCGGCATGGACCTGCCGGGAGTTCTGGCCCTGCTCGGCCTGTTGGGCCTGATGCTGATCCGGCCGTTCAGTCCCGAGCAGGCGACGGCCCGCCCCCTGCTGATGGTCGCCTTGGCTGTCCTTCTGTTGGGGGCCGGTCTCTCCGGCTACGCCCGGATCGCCGAGCCGATGGTGGTCGCCGGAACCGCCTGACCCTCCAATATGAACAGATACGTCATTTTTTGACGTATCGAACCGGAACCGGGAGGGGACAGAAAGAGAACATCTTGTGAACCGGAACAAACCGTGCACATAGTCCGCCTCACACAACGAGGGAGCGGGTCCGTGGCGGGTCTCTCCCGAAACCAGATGGGAATCATGGCAAGGGAGACGAAGGCAGTGTCACAGGCGGCTTTGAAATTGGTGGGCAAGGAAGACGGCGACAAGCAGCGCGCCCTCGAGGCCGCGATCGCGCAGATCGATCGCGCCTTCGGCAAGGGCTCGGTGATGAAGCTCGGCAAGGGCGGCGTCGTCGCCGAGATCGCCAGCGTCTCGACCGGATCGCTGGGCCTCGACATGGCGCTCGGCATCGGCGGTCTTCCGCGCGGCCGGGTCATCGAGGTCTTTGGTCCGGAAAGCTCGGGCAAGACGACCCTCGCCCTGCACACAGTGGCGGAAATCCAGAAGGCCGGCGGCGTCGCCGCCTTCGTCGACGCCGAACATGCGCTCGACCCCGGCTATGCCCAGAAGCTGGGCGTCAACCTCGACGACCTGCTGGTCTCGCAGCCCGACACGGGCGAGCAGGCGCTGGAGATCGTGGATACGCTGGTCCGCTCGGGCGCTGTGGACATCGTGGTGGTCGACTCCGTCGCCGCGCTGACGCCGCGCGCCGAAATCGAGGGCGAGATGGGCGACAGCCTGCCCGGCCTTCAGGCCCGCCTGATGTCGCAGGCCCTGCGCAAGCTCACCGCCTCGATCAACAAGTCGCAGTGCATCGTCCTGTTCATCAACCAGATCCGTCACAAGATCGGGGTCATGTACGGCTCGCCGGAAACCACGACTGGTGGCAATGCGCTGAAATTCTACGCCTCGGTCCGCCTCGACATCCGCCGCACCGGCGCGATCAAGGACCGCGATGAAGTGGTCGGCAACACCACCCGCGTGAAGGTCGTCAAGAACAAGGTCGCCCCGCCGTTCCGCGAGGTCATCTTCGACATCATGTACGGCGAAGGCATCTCCAAGCTCGGCGAGATCATCGACTTGGGCGTCAAGGCCGGCGTCGTCGAGAAGTCGGGCAGCTGGTTCTCCTACGACAGCCAGCGCATCGGCCAGGGCCGCGAGAATGTGCGCGCCTTCCTCAAGGCCAACCCCGACGTCGCCGCCTCGATCGAAAAGGCCGTCCGCGCCTCGACCACCAAGATCGCCGACGAACTGCTGGGCACGCCCGAGCCGGACGAAGGTCAGGATCTCGAGGGCTGATCACAG
>Ga0247806_10001427_pt1 | contig 11796 bp, 11 predicted proteins | sample UWRJL059202B1_FD_179935 | JGI IMG/M metagenome (GOLD analysis project Ga0247806, IMG submission 179935) | Plant litter microbial communities from Arlington Agricultural Research Station in Wisconsin, United States - UWRJ-L059-202B-1 | ecosystem: Environmental > Terrestrial > Plant litter >... | reverse complement strand
AAACTATTGTCTTCTGTAACACCGCCCCACATCGTATTGACAATCGATGGCCGATTGACCTTCGTGCCTACGCCATCCCTCCAGTGGTAACGGTCGGCAAAACAACCGCCTGGCCAGCGAAGGTTAGGGATATTTAGATTCTTTAGCGCTGCAACAACGTCATTTCTTACACCTGCTGTATGAGGGATCTTAGAATCTTCGCCTACATAAAACCCGTCATAGATGCTCCTTCCTAAGTGTTCGGCGAAATGACCGTAAATATGCTTACTAATTAGACCGGCAGGTTTATCGGCACGTAGGGCGACAACCGTTGATTGTGCAAACAATGATGTGGTTGCAAATATGGATAACAGACTTAGGTAGGTAATTTTTGGCAATGCCTTTTTAAACTTCATTATTATCATAATACTTGGTTAGTTTCCCACAAAACCTAATGTAGGAATATTATTTTAAATGTCAATTTAACATTTAAAAATATCATTACCGCATTTGCTATCGAATCCTTTTTTTCCTGATCCACTAGTAACACGATGCCCACTGTGATGTGTTACCATAAATGATTTTACACGTGTGAAGCTATTTTAACCATTAATGTGATTATTTAAAGAGAATTTAAAAATGTGCACACTTAGTTAGTATTTGGCATGGTTTATTAAGGTTTAAACACGTTTTTTTTTAGGTGTAAATAATTGTTCAGCTTTTTCCCAACGTTATACAAGGCAATACACAATCCCTAAAGCCTCCAACAATCCGGTAGAAAAGTTTGTTATTTTCGAAACGTCAACCATCACCATCCTCCTTGAAGGGAAACAAATAAAATCAGCTTCCATAAACTGAATTACTGTAAGTAAAATGGCGAAGCTATGCCAGCAGCACCTAGTTTAAGCATATAAATAACCTAAAGCATATGAATAAAAGAACAAATCTAATGGTATTGCTTATCACAATACTTTTCTGCTCTTGTGGGAGCTACCAAGACATCCCTTATTTTCAGGATCTGAAAACATCTGGACCTTCAGAAGAACGCGTAGGCAACTATTCCCCGCTAACGATACAACCTGATGACATTTTGGGAATCAATGTGAACAGCAGAAATCCAGAGTCATCATCTATATTTAACAATAACATCAGCAGGGTGAATGGTGTTACCGCAGCTACGCCACAGGATGTGCCTGCAACGGGTTACAAAGTTGACGGAGAGGGCTTTATACATTTACCATTAATTGGTAAACATAAAGCCGCAGGGATGACCGTTGCCGCTTTGCGGGAACAGCTAAACAACCTCATGTTAACCTTTTACAAAGATCCGGTTGTGAATATCTGGATATTAAATTTTAAAGTATCTGTATATGGTGATGTGCTCAGGCCAAATATTTACACATTGCAAAATGAGCGAACGACCATAACACAGGCATTGAGTTTAGCGGGAGACCTTAACATTACCGCTATGCGTAAAAGAATTTTTCTAATCAGGGAAGAGAATGGAAATAGAAAATATATTCCCGTTGACCTGACATCGAAACAGCTGTTTCAATCACCATATTATTATTTGAGAAATAACGACGAAATCTATGTTCAGCCCGACCGGACTAAATATGCAACGGTAGATCGTGGCTACAGAACCGCCACTTTAGTGCTTTCTGGACTATCAATTATCGCAATTGTCTTATCAAATTTATACAGATAAAGCTATGAACTTACATATCAACCGCTTCCTATATTACTGGCCTCTTTTCCTAATAACCTTGTTGATATCAATGGGCCTGGCATATTTATATGTCCGGGCACAAAATCCAAGTTATGAAGTTAGGGCTACACTCTTGATCCAGGACGAGAAAAAGTCACCTGATCAACAATCGGCATTGAAGGAGTTAAACTTATCTAACTCCACCAAAATCATTGAGAATGAAATAGAAATTTTAAAATCAAACGCACTGGTATCCAGGGTGGTTGATGACCTTGATTTAGCAGTTATTTACACGATGAATGATAAACTTCGCAAAGAGGATTTATACAACACCACGCCAGTAAAGTTCACGCTATTGCAAGCAAACAAAGATTTCGAGCCAGAGGAAATAAACATTACCATTAAAGATCAAAACACCTTTCTATTGTCCACGAGTAAGGATAGTGAACAGGAGTATTCCTTTGATAAGACGTTTAGAAATAAATTTGGCACATGGAAATTAACTCCAAATAGCAACATTGGTAAATATGCTGGTTCACCCATACATATCCAGGTAAATAATCCTCAGGAAACAGCCGTGAACTATCAAAAAAGAATTGATGTGAGTTTGCTCAATAAACTGTCGACCGCCGTTGTGATCAGTATAGAAGACCAGCATCCTCAACGCGGTATAGATGTATTAAATCAGCTCATCCTAAGTTACAATGAAGCTGCAAAAGCGCAAAAGAATGAAGAAACTAAAAGCACTATCAATTTTATTGATCAGCGGCTTTCGGCACTTTCAGGAGAACTTACAGAGGCAGAAAAAGGAATTGAAGGCTTTAAAAGCAGCCGGGGAATAACCGACATCAGCGCCGACTCTAAAATTAGTCTGGAAAACATGCAGGCCAACGACAAAACTCTTAATGAAATTAATGTTCAAATCAGCGTTATCGAGGGAATTGAAAATTACATCAATGCTAACCAAAATTCAGGCAGGGTTCCTGCAACCTTGGGTATTGTGGATCCTGCATTAAGCAGTTTAATTGAGAAACTGACACAGTTGCAATTACAGCATGATAGATTACTGGCAACAACACCTGAAACCAACCCTGATTTTGAACCGATTAAAATGCAGATTCAAAGCACCAGATCCGCAATCAGAGATAATGTGCGGAATATTAAATCATCTTTGTATAGCACCCGCAATAAACTGCAAAGCTATAATTCACGATTTGAATCATCCATAAAGAACATTCCAACACAGGAGCGACAATACATTAGTATTAAAAGACAACAAGCCAGTAAGGAGAATCTATACACTTATCTGCTACAGAAAAAAGAAGAAGTATCTGTAAGTTATGCAACTACATTGTCCGATGAACAGGTTATTGACAAGGCTTATGCTGTGCCTTCAGGAGGTTTGATGAAAATGGCCACTTTTGCGGGTGCTTTCATCTTCGGATTGGGGTTTCCTGTAGGATTGATTTTTGCCCGCAGTCGGGCTAAAGACAGTATTGTTAACTTAAATGATATCAAAGGAGACCTTAAGGTTCCTGTAGTAGGTCAGTTAGAGCTTTCGGAAGACAATCAACAATTAGCGATAAGCCAAACAAACTCTTCAGCCATGAGTGAACAACTCAGGGCCTTGCGATCACGGCTACATCACCTGTATAAGCGAAAAATAAGTGGCCGCATAACACTGGTTACGTCCAGCATTTCTGGTGAAGGAAAAAGTTTCGTGAGCAGTAACCTTGCAGTAGCATTAGCGCTGGCAGGCAGAAAGACGCTCATCGTAGAAGCGGACATGCGAAAGCCAAAAATTGCAACGACTTTAGGCTTACCAAAGGGAGAAGCTGGTTTAAGTGATTTTTTAATGGGAAATGCATCTGATCAGAACATTGTTATTAAACACCAAACCATACCAAATTTATATGTTATCTGTAGTGGCACCCCTGTGGGCAATCCATCAGAATTATTAGAGGACGACTCGCTCCAAAATTTATTCTCCACTTTGCGGGAAACCTTTGATGACATCATTATCGATAGTCCGCCGGTACATTTAGTTTCCGATAGCTTTACGCTCTCTAAGATGAGTGATGTTACGCTATATATTATTAGACAGGGTTATACAGAAAAAGCAGAATTGGCATTCATAAAGGATTTGTATGAGCAGCAGCAGCTGAGCAACATGATGTTCATTTTCAATGGCATCAGCAAAATTAAATACGGTTATGGATACAATTACGATTATAGTTATTACAACCAGGGGGCTAAAAGGAAACCATTTAATTTTTTATTCAGCAACTTTTCCAATCGTTTTATGCCCGCTTAAGGTCATTCCACTATAGCAGCATTATGAAGGTAGAAAACAAAAACCTAACCCGGAATATCTTATCGTTATCAGCAGTTCAAATTGCAAATAACGTATTGCCCTTACTCTCTGTGCCAGTGATTTCACGGATTATTGGCCCCGATAAATTTGGATCTATCAATTTCGCCGCTTCTTTTATAGGCTACTTTGTATTGCTTATTGGTTATGGCTTCGATCTTTCTGCGACCAGAAAAATATCTAGAGATCCTTTTAACATTGAAAATCGCAATCGGGTATTTAGTGAAGTATTTTATATTCAGTCGATATTGCTGCTGGTTTCTGGATTGATTTTCAGCTGGTTACTTTACACAATACCGCAATTTAAATTGGAATCTTTACTGATGATCTTCTCTTTTTTAATGTGCATCAGTACGGTATTTACTCAAAACTGGTTGTTTTTGGCGATGCAGGATATGCCCAAAGTAGCTTTCTTCAATTTAATTACTAAGCTACTCTTTACGGTCTTCATACTACTTCTAGTTAAACAAAAGAGTGATTATGTCTTGCAGCCATTGATTATTGGTTGCATTCAGATTGGAGTGTCCTTAGCCTCATTTATCTGGGCATTTAAGAAGTATCAGCTTAAATTTGTTAAGGTTCCATTTTTAGCTACACTAAGACTCTTGTGGACCGAGCGAATGATTTTCTTTTCATTAGTGGTTGTCAATCTATTTACATCTACGAATATCTTTATTTTGGGTCTTTATCAAAGCCCTACGCAAGTGGGTTATTTTTCGGCAGGACAGAAACTCATTATGATTGTTCAAACCATATTGACAACTCCCCTATCTCAAGCACTTTACCCTTACATAGGAAAGTCTTTCGGAGAAAGTAAAGAAGCCGGAATAAAGATGGTTCAAAAATTACTTCCTATAGTATTAATGCTCACTGGGGCTGCTGTTTTAGCGATCCTGATTTTAGGCCCTTATCTTATTCGCCTATTTTATGGAGAGAAGTTTTATCCTGCCATCCCAGTGCTTTATATTCTGATGTTTCTTCCATTAATTATTTGTTTCAGTAACCTAATGGGCATTCAAATTATGCTTAATATGAAGATGGATAAGGTTTTTTTCAGAATAACTGCCTGTGGCGCCGCAGTAAGTATTTTTTTAAATTTAATGATGATTAAAAAATGGGGATACCTGGCTACCTCTTTTAACTGGGTCCTTACGGAGCTCCTCATCGCCATTGCAATGTTCCTAGTTCTAAGACACCGGAACATCCACCCCATAGAACTTCAATATTTCAAAGTATCAGTTTATAAAAGATATTATCAGGCGTTAAAATTAAAATACTGGCCTGCACCGTAAGGTATCACCTATTAATTTATTGCAATGAAAACAACTGTAGCAACGGTTCTTACGTTTAATCGTATTGAGCTTCTGAAAGAGTGCATTAAGTGTATAAGAGATCAAACAGTTCCTGTAAATCAGATCATCGTGATCAACAACGCCAGCACGGACGGTACGACGGAATGGCTTAACCAACAGCCAGACATTAAAGTGGTGACCATGATTAAAAACCTTGGCGGATCGGCTGGGTTTAAAAGGGGATTAGAAGAAGCTTACCAACAGCAGTTAGAATGGATCTGGATGATGGATGACGATGCCTTCCCGGAAAAAGAGTGCTTGGAAAATCTATTAAAGGAGGCCGACCTACAACCAAACAAGGAAATTGTACTTGCCCCTGTAGTTATAGAAGGAGATAAAGTGGACCACATGCACCGTGGATATGTGGACTTTGATAAAATACAATTCCCATTACAAGTCCGCACAAACGACAAGATATTTCAACGTGAAGGCAATATTGTAGAAATATCTTTTGCTTCCTTTATTGGGCTATTTATTAAAAGGGAAATTATTGCCAAAGTGAATTACCCACACCCTGATTATTTCATTTTTCAGGAAGACCTGGAGTATTCGATAAGAATCGTTAAAGCTGGTTTTCCAATATACCTGGTCAAAAATGCAATCATGTATCATAAAACCAGGAGTAAACCAGATATAAACGACTCCAATACTATAGCTTATACTGCCAAAAGTTATGAGAAAGAAAAAAGAACGCTATCTCAGTACTATTATGACAAAAGAGAAAAGTATCAGGATCTATCAAAAATAAACCGGCTGTTGTTTATTAGCAAACGCAACTGGCTATGGACGATCATGCAACATAATGGAATGAATATGCCCCTCTTTCTATTTCTAGTTAATGACATATTTAGATCTTCCGCATACATCCTACTTTCAAAATCAAATAATAAACTTCTATTTAACCTCTTCTACGCAATGTACAGTCAGGGTTTGTCTGGAAAATTTGATAATTCAACAATTATAACGATGCCAAAGAACACCAACTCATGATTTTGACTGAAAACAAACAACGGCTTCAGGGGATAATGATTTTTTTACTCGTTATACTTTCTCTAAACTTTTTCTTTGCAAAATTTGTGTCCACCTCAGTACTCAAGAATGTCTGTTACGCCTACATGCTCGGTGCCATCATGCTGTCCGTTCCCCGTTCCTTTAAATTGGGAACAGGCTTTATGTTACCCGTTCAATTAATCAGCATCTCCGTACTTTTGTCGGTTTTTTTAGCGCAGATTTCCTGGAAGCAAGACATAACTTATTTTTCAAGCACTATCCCTTATTTATTATGGATTGTATTCTTCTATCTCCTGCACATTCGCTTCCCGATAGCAAAGCTTGAAAAAATAGTGTTTTTTTATGGGTGGCTTTATATCATACTTTTCATGTATCAATATACCCATAGCAGCGTAGTTTATTTTGGGTTTAGAGAGGAGTTTGCCGAAGATCGTGGTGTAATAAGGATCCTTTTTCCTGGTGCAGGTGTATTTTTGCTCGCTTATTACATCGCTTTGAATAAGGTAATGGACAAAAGCAAATACCGTTGGCTTTTTGCACTTTTCATACTTTGTGGCATCACCGTCACCGTATTACAGGTGACTAAGCAAAGTATTGCCATATTATTACTCATCACTTTATTTCATTTGCTGAGAACTGTATCCCTGGGTAAAAAAATCTTAGTGATGTTATTGGCTGGAGCGCTCATCTACGGAACACTCCATTCAAATAATCCAATATCCCGGGGAATCATTGAATCACAGCGTGACAATGTGCAACAAGGCAACCAAAACATTAGAATTCTTGCAAGTGAATATTTCGTGAATGACTTTTCGCCAAATTTATTAAGTAGAATCTTCGGTAATGGATATCCGAATTTGAAATCTAATTACGGGAAATTTATAACTATTCTTGAAGACAATTATGGTTACTTTTTGACAGATGTGGGGGTAGTCGGAATGTATGCAATGTTTGGCGTTCTCCCAATTGTAGCATATCTGATCATCTTTTATAAAGGTCTTCGCATGCGGATTCCTCCAGAATACCAATACCTAAAATATTATTTATTTAATCTTCTAGCTACTTGCCTCACCTCTGACTCCATTTTCTCCATTAGCTTCATACTTACCAATGTATTTGTACTTTATAGTCTTCAAGTTTTATATGAGGAAAAACAAACAACCTCATTAATGAAAGTATAACATGGAGCGCAATGTTAACTTAGCACTGGTAATACCAGCATTTAAAGGGCGTTATTTTAAAGAGGTCCTTGATTCCCTCGCTCAGCAAACCTGTAAATCATTCAACCTATATATTGGAGATGACGCAAGTCCAGATGACTTAAATAAAATTATCAGCCCATATAAAGCTGATATGAATATCATTTACAAACGATTTCCCGAGAACCTGGGAGGAAAAGATCTGGTTGCACATTGGGCACGTTGCATCAATTTAACTCAGGATGAAGAGTGGATTTGGTTGTTTTCTGATGATGATGTAATGGATAATACCTGTGTTCAAAACTTCTATAATTGTGTGAATGGCCGAAATGATACTGACTTACTGCACTTCGATATTAATTTTATAAATGCCACAGGTCATATATCAAAAGAGTGCAACCCTTTCCCTGAAAAACTATCAGTTTCAAACTTTTTTTCTAGAAGAATAAAGTTTCAACTCAACAGTTCGGTTGTGGAATATATATTTAGAAAAAGCATATACGTCGAGAAAAAAGGCTTTAATAACAATGATATGGCATGGTGTTCTGATGATGCTACATGGATAAAATTTGGTAGAGAAAAGGGTATAGTTACCATTCCTGGATCAAAAGTCTACTGGCGTATTAGTGGCGACAACATTTCGTCACTTAATAACGACAAAAGCATCGTCATCCGAAAAGTTAATTCTAATATAAAACACGTAAAATGGGTCGCCAGTTATTTCCTGGAACATCAACTGACTGATCATACCAAACCCTTTGATAAGGTCAAATGGGCAGTTTCTACTTTGGTTATTACCCCTGCGTTAAATTTTAGAGAAAAACACAAAACCCTGATGACTGCCGTAAACGAATTAGGGTACGTCAATACCAAATTACAGGCCAGTATTTATTTGGCTTATTGGGAAATCAAAAATTTTCTACTAGGCTTTCAAAAACCTTAAAAGCATGAAAGTACTCTATGTTACGAATATGTATCCCGTTGCGGATTACATTTATTTCGGTATACATGTAAAGGAGCAGATTGAATCGATCGCATCTTATGGTGATGTTAAGGTGGAAATTTACTTTATTAATGGCCGGGCAAAAAAATGGAATTACTTTAAAAGCATAGCAGATATCCGGGCAAAACTTAAAAAAGGCAAATTTGACATCGTCCATGTACATTATGGTATATCAGCACTGTTTCTGCTTTTTTACAAACCGGAAATTCCTGTAGTTATTACATTACACAGTGGTGAATTATACCAAAAAAAAGGCCTACTCAACCACTTCGCTCAAAAGAGCATCACGATGTCAATCTTAAAAGGCACAAAAAAAATCATTGTCCTGAACGACGACATGTTAAGGCTGCTCAATAAGCATCAACAAAAGTTAGTAAAGTTGCCCTGCGGAACTGACCTGCAGTTTTTTAAGGAGGACAATGCAAGTCCTGTAATGAAAGAATTAATTGTTGGATTTCCGGGAAACAAAGCTAGAAAAGAAAAGAATTTCCAACTTTTCACTGAAGTCATAAATGAACTTGGTAAAACATTCAATATTCGTGTTGTAGAGTTTCATGACCTAACAAGGGAACAAGTGCGGCAAAACCTTCAAAGTCTCGACGTGCTTATGATGACCTCCTTAGTTGAAGGTTCTCCTCAAATTATTAAGGAAGCAATGGCTTGTAATAAACCCATTGTCAGCACCAATGTTGGTGACATCGCTGATCTGCTTCGGGACGTTAAAAATTGCTATGTAGTTAACTCTTTTCGATCTGCGGCAATGATTAAACCATTAAAAGAAATATTATCGCAACCCATTGAACATCGGAAATCAAACGGAAGACAGAAATTGATACAGATGGGATTAGGAATAGATCAGGTTGCGAAATCAGTATTAAAAGTTTATAACGAAGTCATATGAAAAAGCTTTTCCTGATCACTTATTATCTTGTGATAAAAAACTTACCCTCCAGCTACTTCCCTTTTGGGAAAAGCTTTAACTACTTAAGAGTTGGGTTATTAAAAAGATTTTTCATCATCGGCCAACATACAACGATCGAATCGGGCTTTAAATTTGGAATGAAGGATGTTTTGATCATCGGTAGCCATAGCCAGATTAATGAAGATGTATATATACAATCTGCCATCATAGGCAATTATGTATTAATCGCACAAAGAGTTGCCATATTGAGCGTAACCCATCATTTTGATTCTGTTATCGTCCCTATCAGACTGCAAGGATCAACTAAATCATCTCCAGTTATTATTGCCGATGACGTGTGGATTGGAAGAAACGCTATCATTATGCCCGGCCTGATTATCGGAAAAGGCGCTGTTGTCGCCGCAGGGGCAGTAGTAACCAAAGATGTTCCTCCTTATGCAATAGTTGGAGGTGTGCCAGCAAAAATCATCAAGTTTCGAAACAAGGTGTATATAGAAAATTAAATCACCAAGCAAACCAGCAAACCTATAAAATCACTACCATGAAAATTTTAGCAATTGCTTCAGAAGGTGGCCATTGGGTACAACTATTAAGATTAACCCCTGCCTTTAAAAACCAGGAGTTATCTTTTATGTCGACTAATCCCGATATCGGCCCTACATTAAACAATTATACTTATTACAGAGTACCCGACGCCAATCAGGGAACTAAATTCGATTTAATCCGCTGCTTTTTTCACGTTGCTTGGGTTGTATTTAAACAACGGCCTAAGGCTATTATAACTACGGGCGCCGCACCAGGCTTGATGGGCATTATCGCAGGCAGGTTAATTGGCGCCAAAACCATTTGGATTGACAGCATCGCAAATGCGGAACAGCTATCGCTAAGTGGGAAAATAGCCGGATACTTCGCCGATAGAGTTTATACCCAATGGGCAAATTTGGAAACTAATAAGATATTTTTTAAAGGAAATGTATTGTCATGATATTTGTAACGACAGGAACGCAAGCACCTTTTGATCGCCTCATAAGATGTATGGATGAAATAGCACCGTCATTAATTGGCGTGGAGATAATCGCTCAAATCAATCAGTCTAAGTATAAGGTTAAAAACATGAAATCTTTTGCGGCGATGAATCCTATAGAATTTGATGAAACTTTCCGGCGGGCAGATCTCATAATCAGCCATGCAGGGATGGGAACCATCATTTCAGCGCTTCAAAATAATAAACCGACTATCATATTACCAAGATCAGCTGCACTTGGAGAACATCGAAACGAGCACCAGCTTGCCACTGCTAAGATATTAGAAAAGCTGAAATACATCCATGTCATCTACGATGAACAGCAGCTAAATGCGAAGATCTTGACTTTTTTACAAGGCGACCTTACCCCATTACACACTATTAAAGACAGTGCGTCACCAAGTTTAATTGGTTCTATCCAAGAATACCTAAAAATCACAAACAATAATAACGCTAGTAAACAATAAATTAGCCTAATAAGCATTAAACCGAATTTTTCCTTATTATTTATAGTAGTATCTCAAAATAAAAAAAGGAGTATTATGTATAAAAATAGGAGTCTTAGAAAAATAAAATACATTGTTTCATAATAAAATTAGGCTTATCCTAAATTTTTTATTTACTTTTGGAATATATTCCTAAAATAAATGAGAAATTTAACAACAACAAAAACATTAAAACAAAGGCTTATCTTACTTTTCGCAATACTTTTAGCATTCGGTATTCAAAGCTGTCAAAAATCAGAATCAGAAGAACTCGAGTTTACAGAAGCGGAAACATTCTCAGATTCAAGCGCAGTTAGTGCAACAACTAACGCAGCAAGCGGAATCATATCTTTTAACGATTTCAACACTGAAAAAGGAAAATGGTATGAAGAAAGTATTTCTAACCCTTGGTCTGCAAACATCAACAATCAAATCACCCGTGCAGGGAAAGGTTCAATGAGGTTTGAACTAAGAAGAAGTGATTCGAAACATGGTTATCGTTCAGAACTAGGCCAGCAACCAGGCGTAGTTAAACAAGAAGCATGGTACGGTTTTTCTAATTATTTCCCGAAAGAATACGCGTCAGACGATATTCCTGAAATAATTACACAATTTCACTCGAAGCCTGATTTGGACAAGGGTGAAAAATGGAGAAGTCCGCCATTGGCCATCGCTATCGTAAAAGATCGTTTTGTGTTAGAAATGAGAAATGACGCAAGAGCAGTTACAACTGGTGAATTGA
>Ga0247806_10001426_pt1 | contig 11799 bp, 13 predicted proteins | sample UWRJL059202B1_FD_179935 | JGI IMG/M metagenome (GOLD analysis project Ga0247806, IMG submission 179935) | Plant litter microbial communities from Arlington Agricultural Research Station in Wisconsin, United States - UWRJ-L059-202B-1 | ecosystem: Environmental > Terrestrial > Plant litter >... | reverse complement strand
GTTCTTGTTCGGCGATGCCGACAAGGATGGGCGGATCGACGAGGCTGACGAATTCGATCGCGCGCCCGGTGTCGTCGTGCGCGATATGATCGGGGGCGGGGTCAACCTCCCCTGGAACCTTGCCGCCGCCGGCCTGATCGGGGCCTCGCTTCTGTTCACCCGGCTGACCTTCGGTGCCGAAGGGGGCATGGCCAATGCGGACCACGTGATGGGGTTCGTCATCTTGACCATCATCTCGCTCGCCGCTGCGGAGATCGTGCGCGTCGCGCGCTATCTGCTGGTCCCCTGTGGCATCGCCGTAGCGATCTCGCCGTTCGTGTTCGGCGCGGATAGCGCGCACATGATCGCCAACGTGGTCGCGGGACTTGCGATTGCAGCGCTCGCCATTCGCCGCGGACCCATCATGGAACACTATGGCGATCTGCCTGTGGTGGCGGGCCATCGTCGCTAGGCAAGACCCGCTGCGCTGGGCGCGGCGGGTTTGCCGCGTGCTGCCGCTCAACTCCCAGCACCTTGGGTCCCCTTGACAGGTTTCCTATATTGGCTGGCAAAGGAGCATTCCCATGATCGAACTGAGACCCTTCGCCAGCCTCGGCGGCGCCAACCACGGCTGGCTGGATGCCAATTTCCACTTTTCCTTCGCCGATTACTTCGACCAGAAGCGGCTTCACTGGGGTGCGCTGCGGGTGTGGAACGACGATATCATTGCCGCCAAGTCGGGCTTCCCGCCGCACCCCCATGCCGACATGGAGATCATCACCTATGTCCGCAAAGGCGCGATCACGCATCGCGACAGCCTCGGCAATAGCGGGCGCACGGTGGCGGGCGACGTGCAGGTGATGAGCGCGGGGACCGGCATCACCCATGCCGAATACAATATGGAAGAGGAGGAGACGCACTCGTTCCAGCTGTGGATCATGCCCGACCGCAAGGGGGAGACCCCCCGCTGGGATACGCGCAGCTTCCCCAAGGACGATCGTTCGGGGCGGTTCGTGGCGCTCGCGAGCGGCGATCCGGCCGATGACGAAGCGCTGCATATCAATGCCGACGCCAAGGTGCTCGGCGCCGTGGTGAAGGCGGGCGAGGCGGTCGACTATCCGCTCGGCGCAGGCCGCAAAGCCTATCTGGTGGTCGCGGCAGGGGCGGTGGACATCGACGGCCAGCGGGCCAATGCGCGCGACGGGGTGGCCATCGCCGATGTCGACACCGTGCGCGTGACCGCGCTGGAAGACAGCGAACTGGTGCTGGTCGACAGCGTCTGAGGGACGGGCGTGGGCTTGCCTATTGGGCAGCCCACGCCAGCCTGTCGGGCACTATTTGCCGAGCTTGGCGCGTTCCTGGTCACGACGGGTGACGATGTAGGCGTAGATCAGCCCGACCAGCATCACGACCGCGCCGCCGCCCGCCGCGATCGGCGTCTGGAACACCACTGCGAGTACGAGCAGCACCACGGCGGCGAGAAAAATTGCTTTGGTGAGTGTCGTCATAAGAACCCCTGTTGCTTGCCGACCGGCAAAGCGTCTCGATGCCTCGCCCCGAATGAAGCCGAAGTCAGGGTGGTTCTGGCAGCCATTACCTAAGGAATAGTGCATAGGTCCCGCGGTCCGCCCGCGATCACCGCCGGCGTTGCGCGCGGCCGCTCGTGCGCGGATCGGGCTTGGGCGGCGGCTTCCATCCTGCGGGCGGCGCGACCTTTTGCTGGCTGGTCCCCAGACCCATCGCGCCCGGCTGCTGGCGCAACAACCCGGAGGCGTCGGCCGCCTGCGCCTGGTCGGCGGTGGCGCCGCCGCGGATCAGATTGATCTGGTCGCGCAACCGCCTGGCCTCCTCGAAATCCAGCGCCTGCGCGGCTGCCTCCATCCGGTCGGTCAAGGTCTGGATCGTGTCGCTCATGCCGCTGTCAACGCATGACGGCCCGATTGGATCTATTCGTGCCGCAGCGCATCGATGGGATCGAGCTGGCTCGCGCGGTGGGCGGGGTAGTAGCCGAAGATGATCCCCATCACCGCCGAGAACACGAAGCTCAAGATGTTGACCGCGGGGTCGAACAGGTAGGGGATGTCGATCGCCCCGGCGAGCAGGGTCGACAGGCCGAGTGCGAGCACGATGCCGACCAGGCCGCCGAAACAGCACAACACCACGGCCTCGGTGAGGAATTGCAATCGGACCTCGCGCGCGAGCGCGCCGATCGCCAGCCTGATGCCGATTTCGCGCGTGCGCTCGGTCACAGAGACGAGCATGATGTTCATGATCCCGATCCCGCCCACCAACAGGCTGATCCCGGCGATCGCGGTCACCACCAGCGTCATCACGCCGGTTACCTGGTTGACCGTATCGTTGATCTCGCCCGTGTCGACGATGTTGAAATCATTGTCCTGCCCGTCCTGCAACACCCGCCGTTCGCGCAGCAGGTCGACCAGCTGGCTCTGGATCGAGAGCGGGGCGTAGTCGTCATCGTACTTGATCACGAAGAAGAACACGTTGGTGCCGCCGGTGAAGCGCCGCTGGACGATCTTGAGCGGCATCAGCACCACGTTGTCGGGGTCGTCGCCACCGCCCACCGCGTTGGCGCGTTCGTCGATCACCCCGATCACGGTGCACGACACCGGGCCGACGCGCATTTCCTCGCCGAGCACCTCGCCCGCCGGGAAGATCTCGTCGACCACCTTGGGGCCGACGATGCACACGTCGCGGCCGATCGCTTCCTCGGCGGCGGAGAACCCGCGCCCTTCGACCACCTCGATCGACTGGGCGGCGAAGAAGGCGCTGTCGGCGCCTTGGACCGAGGTGTCCCAATCCTGCCCATTGTGCACCGCCACCGCGGTTGCATCGACCGAACCGGCGACCGCGACCACGCCGGGGATCTGCAATTCAACCGCGCGGATGTCGTCCTCGTCGAACGGGCGGGGTGCGCCGCGATCGGTTTCGGTCGGGAAGACGATGAACACGTTCGAGCCAAGCCCGGCGATATCTTCCTGCACCGAGGCGGTCAGGCCACGCCCGAGCGTGACCATGGTGATCACCGCCGCCACGCCGATGATGATGCCGAGCGTGGTGAGGAAGCTGCGCAGCAGGTGCCGCCGAATCTCGCGCAGCGCGAGCAGCATGGTGGCGCCGATCATGCCGAACATCAGGCGGACACTCCCTCATGCCGCGCGGTACGTGCGCCGCGCTCGATGCTTTCGACCAGCCCGTCGCGGAAATGGACGATGGTGTTGGCGAATTCGGCCATCTCGGCCTCGTGCGTGACCATCAGGATGGTGATCCCCTCGCGGTTGAGGCGGGTGAGCAGTTCCATGATCTCGATCGAGCGCTCTGTGTCGAGATTGCCGGTCGGCTCGTCCGCCAGCAGCACGTCGGGCTGCGTCACCAGCGCGCGGGCGATGGCGACGCGCTGCTGCTGGCCACCCGACAGCTCGGCCGGGGTGTGGTCGGCCCAGGGCAGCAGCCCGACCTGGTCGAGCGCGCGCTCGGCCGCCTCGCGCCGTTCGCGCTTCTTCTCGCCGCGATAGAGCAGCGGCAGTTCGACATTCTCGAGCGCGGTCGTGCGCGACAGCAGGTTGAACCCCTGGAACACGAAGCCGAGGTAGCGCCGCCGCAGCAGCGAGCGCTGGTCGCGGCTGAGCGCCTGAACCTCGACCCCGCGGAAGCGGAACACCCCGCCGGTGGGCACGTCGAGACAGCCGAGGATGTTCATCGTGGTCGACTTGCCCGACCCCGAAGGCCCCATCACCGCCACGAAATCGCCGCGCTGGATCGTCAGGTCGACGCCCTTGAGCGCCTGGAACGCCGCCGCGCCCTCCCCGAAGGACTTGGTGATGCCTTCGAGCTCGATGAGCGGCGCTTCGCTCACGGGGTCAGCGCCCGGATGCCGGTGACGACCTGCATGCCCGGCTCGAGCGTGTCGGAGGTGACCACGGTGAAGCGCCCATCGGACTGGCCGGTGACCACGTCGATCGCGTCGAGTTCGCCATCGGCGCCGACCACATGGACGCGCTGGCGGCTGCCGACGCCGATCGTGGCCTGGTCCTCTTCCTCGTCGAGCCCGAAATCCTCCCCGCCGCTCAGCATGCCGCCCGACTCTTCTTCCTCTTCCTCGGGGTCGAAGCGCAGGGCGGCGTTGGGCACCAGCATCCGAACGCCGGTGCTGGCGGTGTTGATGGTGGCGGTGGCGGTCATGCCCGGGCGCAGCAGCGCCTCGGCATTGGCGACCGTCAGCCGCGCCTCGTAGCTGACCACCTGGCTGGCCTGCTGCGTTGCCTCGGCGGCGGCGGCGATATTGTTGGCCGCGAGGTCGACCCGCTCGACCTGCGCCGGGAAGCGCCGACCGGGATAGGCGTCGACGGTGAAGGTCGCTTCCTGACCCGGCTCGACCTGGCCAACGTCGGCCTCGTCGAGATCGACCCGCAGCTGCATCGCCGACAGGTCCTCGGCGATCACGAACAGGGTTGGGGTGTTGAAGCTGGCGGCCACGGTTTGCCCCGGCTCGACCTGCCGCGCGAGCACCACGCCCGATACGGGCGAGCGGATCACCGCGCGGTCGCGGTTGGTCTGGGTGGTGCGCAAGCTGGCCTCGGCAGAGGCGACATTGGCTTGCGCCGAAGCCACGCTCGCCTGCCCGCGCGCGACATTGCCCTCGGCCACCTGCATCTCGGTGCGCGAGGGGACGCGGCCATCGGACAGGCGGAACACTTCGCGCAGCCGTTCGAGCTGCGCCTGGTCGACATCGAGCGTGGCGCGGGCCTGCGCCACCGCTGCGCGCGCGGCATTGAGATTGGCGCGGCTTTGCGCGATCTGATCCTCGATCACGTCGGTGTTGATGATCGCCAGCACCTGCCCCTGCGACACCCGATCGTTGACGTCGACCAGCACCCGGTCGATCCGGCCCGACGTTTCCGAGCCGACCTCGACCTGGTTGGTCGGGCGCAGATTGCCGGTGGCGGTCACCGAGAGGTCGAGGCTGCGTTGCTCGACCTCGGCGGTGATGTAATCGGGCCGGTCGTCGCCGCCGGACAGCAGCGCGATCGCGACGATCGCCGCGATCACCAGCGCGCCGACGATCCACCACAGCCGCTTGCGATACCACGGGCGCGGCTTGGCGCTGCCGAGATAGTCGGCGATATCCTGCTGGTCGGTATCGGTCTGGCTCATCGGTCGGTCCTGTCACTGGCGGGCGCGGATGCGGGCAGCGGGAAGTCAAATTCGGTCGGGGTCCATCCGCCGCCGAGCGCCTGGGTCAGGCGGACGAAGGCGGCGGCGCGGTCGGCCTCGGCGCCGACCAGCTGGTTGCGCGAGGTCAGCAGCTGGCTTTCGGAGGTCAGCAGCGTCTGGAAATCGGTCAGCCCGGCCTCGTACTGGCTGCGCGCGAGGATCGCCGAGGTGTTGGCGGCATCGACCGCCTCGGCGTTGAGCACCACCCGCTCGTCGGCGGTGCGGCGGTCGACCGCGGCGGTCTCGACCTCTTCGAGCGCGCCGAGGATCGACAGCTCCCACTGCGCCAGCGATCCGCGCGCGGCCGCCTCGGCGCTGTCGATCTGCGCGCTGGTGCGCCCGCCGTCGAACAGCAGCTGGCTGACCCCGGCGAACAAGCCGCCCGAAATCGTGTCGGCCAGATCGCCGAGCAGCGCCTGCCCGGTGCCGATCGAGCCGGTCAGCCGGACCAGCGGCAGCAATTGCGCGCGCGCCACCCCGACCCGCGCGCTGCTGGCGAACAGCGAGGCTTCGGCGCTGCGCACATCGGGACGGCGCTGGAGCACCTCGGCAGGCGCTTCGAAACCGACCAGTTCCGGCGGGCGCGGCACCGGGGCGGGCACCCGGACGGCGGCGAGCACGCGGCCCGGCGCTTCGCCGACCAGCGTGGAAATGGCGTTGGCGGTGGCGGCAAGGCTGCTTTCGAGCGCCGGAATGCTGGCGGCGGTCTGCGCCCGCTGCGCGCGCGCCTGCTCGATATCGAGGCTGGAGACGAGCCCCGCCTGGTTGCGCCAGCGCGCGATCTGGAGGTTCTCGTCCTGCACCGCGAGCGAGTCGCGGGCGATCGCGAGCTGCGCCGCGAGCGCGCGGGCGTTGATGACCGAGGTCGCCACCTGCCCGACGATCAGCCGCTGCAAGTCGGCCAGCGAATACCCGGCCGCCGCCAGATCGCCCTCGGCGGCGGCGGCGTTGCTGCTCAGCTGCCCGAACAGGTCGAGCTCCCACGCGGCATCGGCGCCGGCCGAGAACTGCACCCCGTCGCGGGCGAAATCGCCCACGTCGCGGTTGATTCCGCCGCTGCCGGTCACGCTGGGCAGGAAGCCCGCGCGCGCCTGCCGCAGCGAGGCGCGCGACTGGTCGAGCCGCGCGGCGCTGATCGCGAGATCGCGGTTGGCGAGCACCGCCTGTTCGACCAGCGAGGTCAGCAGGGGATCGTCGAGCTGGCGCCAATACTGGCTGAGATCCGCGGTGACCGGGGGAACATCGGTTTCGGTCCAGTCGAGCGGCACCGCCACCTGTGGCTGCGGTCGTTCGATCGGGGGCATGCCGCAGGCCGTGGCCAGCAGCAGTGGCAGCGCAGCCAGCGCCATCCGGCTGCGCGCGCCGCTTTTCACCTGATCTGCCGATCGCGTGTTCATCGATGTATCCCCGTCAGCAGTCCGGCCCTAGGCCGGGCTTGCCCCCATTGCGCTCGTGTTTCACAAGGCGCGCCACCGTTGACCCCAGATTTGTTAAGATGGCTACCCGGATGATCCCTCAAAAGCGCCTGCTCCTGTTCGTCCTCGCCATCCTGTGGCAAATCTGCACCGCGCTTCCGGCGGCGGCGCATCCTGCGCCGTTCAGCTATCTCGACCTTCATCCGCGCCAAGACCGGATCGAAGGACGGTTAACGGTGCACGCGATCGACCTGGCGCACGAACTGGGAATCGAGCAACCGCAGACCTTGCTCGACCAAGGTGTGTTAGACGGTCAATACACGGCGATCAACGACATTCTACGCGACCGCTTCAGCGTGTCGCCCGAGGGCGGTGCGCCCTTGCCGGTGCGTTTCGTAAGCATGGAACCTGCTGCGCATGACGATGCCATCCGTCTGGCGTTCGTGGCCGAGGGCGCGCCGCCGGCCGCGCTGGCGATCGACGCCAACCTGTTCCCGCACGATCCGGCGCACCACACCTTCGTCAATGTGTGGGAAGGCGACGCGCTGTCGGAACAGTTCCTGTTCGGCGCCGACAGCGCGCCGCGGGTGCATTACGCCGGCAGCGCGGCGGGGGTGGCGGCGGTGTTCGCGACCTTCGTGCCCTCGGGTGCCGAGCATGTTTGGTTCGGCGCCGACCACGTGCTGTTCATCATCGGGCTGATCCTGATGGGGGGGAGCCTGAAACGGCTGGCGGTGATCGTCACCGCGTTCACGCTGGGCCATTCGGTCACGCTGGCGCTGGCCGCGCTCAACATCGTCTCGCCGCCGGCGATCCTGATCGAGCCGCTGATCGCGCTGAGCATCGTGGTGGTCGGGGCGGACAACCTGCTGCGCGGCAAGGGGCGCGACATGCGCGCGCTGTTCGCCGGGCTGTTCGGGCTGATCCACGGCTTCGGCTTTGCCTATGTGCTGCGCGAATTCGGGCTGCCGCAGGAGAACCTGATCTGGGCGCTGCTGGCGTTCAACATCGGGGTCGAGCTGGGGCAGCTGGCGATCGTCATCCCGCTGGCGCTGGTATTGGCAGCGCTGCGGAGGCGCCAGCCGCTTGTCGCAAATCGTATCGCCGTCGGCGGCTCGCTTGCGGTGATCGCTGCCGGGGCCTATTGGTTCGTTGACAGAGTCCGAATGATTGGGTCCGGCTGACCGGATCGGGATAGGCTGAAACCGGGAATTGGGGAGCGGGTGATGAAGCGTTTGGCGATACTTTCGGCCATTGTGGTGGCCGGTTCGGGCGTGACCGCGCTGGTGGCGCAGGGCCTGCCGGGCATCACCCCGATCGAGGAAGTGGCCGACAACATCTATCGCATCCCCGGCGCGGGCGGCAATTCGGTGATCTTCGTGCGCTCGAACGACGTGGTGCTGATCGACACCAAGCTGCCCAACAACGGCGAGAGCATCATGGAGCAGATCCGCACCGTGACCGACAAGCCGGTGACGATGGTGATCAACACCCATTCGCATCCCGACCATGTCGGCTCCAACGCCTTCTTCGCCGAGAACGACGGTGTGCAGGTGATCGCGCAGGTCAATTCCGCCACGCGCATGGCGGCGGCGAGCGGACCGTTCCCGCCCAACCGGGTGGACGAGAGCTTCTCGACCTACAAGGAAATCGGCGAGGGCGCCGACCAGGTGAAGCTGTATTATTTCGGCGCCGGGCACACCGATGGCGACGCCTTCGTGGTGTTCCCCGCCTCGCGCACGATGATGGCGGGCGACATCTATGCCTGGCACATGAGCCCGCTCATTGATCCGGGTTCGGGTGGCTCGATGCTCGCGCTGCCGACCTCGCTCACCGGCGCCTTCTACGGCATCGACGGGGTCGACAAGGTGATCCAGGGGCATGGCGACGTCAGCACCTGGGAAGAATTCGGCAGCTACATGACCTTTAACCGCGGGCTGGTGCAGGTGGCCGAGCAGACCGTGCAGGCGGGCGGGACCGTGCAGGACGCGATGGCGCGGCTCGAGGCGGTGCCGAGCTTTGCGGTGTTCCTCGGGCGCGAGACCAAGCCGGGCCTCGAATATGGCGGCACCCCGCGCAGCCGGGCGATGATCAACCTGACCGTGGCGTTCCAGGAACTGCGCGGCGAGGAACCGCAGCTGATCATGAACCTGCCGCCCGAGCAGCAATAAGGGCGCATGACCGCCGCCTCGCCGGATCACGCCGCCCTGCGCGCAGCCGCCGAGGCGGGCGCGGGGCTGTGCACCATTGTCGGCATCGAGGGGAGCTTCTCGCGCCGTCTGGGCGCACAGCTGGCGGTGCATGGCGACGGCGCGGTGACCGGGAGCCTCGCCGACGGGTGCCTCGAACGCGAGCTGGCGGGGGAGATCGCGCGCGGCGGGGCGCCGCGCGTGCTGCGCTATGGCGCGGGTTCGCCGATGATCGACTTCCGCCTGCCGTGCGGCGGTGGGCTCGATATCCTGATCGACCCTGCGCCCGACCGCGCCGCTTGCCGGAGTGTGGTGGCGGCGCTCGACCGGCGCGAGCAGGCGGCGCTGGCGCTGCCTGAGCTGAGCCTGCTCGCCGAGCGGCGCTATGTCCCCGCGCTGCGGCTGGTGCTGCTGGGCGAGGGGCCGGAGCTGGAGGCGATGGAGCGGATTGCCGGGGCCGCCGGGATCGCCGCCGAGAGCCACGGGCGCGAGGATGGCGCGCTGGCACTGGGGCAGCGGCCCGATCATCTGGCGGCCGACCGGTGGAGCGCGATCGTGCTGCTGTTCCACGACCACGAGTGGGAGGGCGCAATCCTCGACTGGGCGCTGCGTGGCCCGGCGTTCTTCATCGGCGCGCAGGGCGGCGCCCCGGCGCGGGCCGGGCGCGCGGCGCGGCTGGCCGAGCTGGGCTATGCACCCGAGCAGGTGGCGCGGGTCGCCAGCCCGATCGGGACGGTGGGGCACAGCCGCGAGCCGCTGGCGCTGGCGCTGTCGGTGCTGGCGGGGATTGCGGGCGATTACGAGGCGCGCCATCCGCACCATGCCATGAGCCGGGGCTGACATGGCGCCGCTGGTGGCGGTGCTGGCGGCGGGGCTGGGCACGCGCTTTGGCGGGGGCAAGCTAGATGCGCCGTGTGCGGGCAGGCCGGTCGGGCGCTGGGTGCTCGACGCCGTGGCGGGGGTGGGGCTGGCGCCGGGGGTGCTGGTGGTCGGGCCGATCCCGCCGGCTTTTGCCGTTGCCACCGGGGGCTGGACGCTGCTGACCAACTCCGATCCTGCCGCCGGGCTGGGCGGTTCGGTCGCGCTGGCGGCGGGGGCGGCGCTCGATGCCGGGCGCGACCTGCTGCTGTTGCTGGGCGACATGCCGCTGGTCGATCCTGCCTTTATCGCTGCGCTGGCCGCGAGCGGCTCGGCCACCGCGACCCGCTATCCCGAGGGCCATGCGGGGGTGCCCGCACTGCTGCCGCTCGCGCATTTGCCGCTCGCGCTCCACCTCGCGGGGGCGCGCGGCGCCGCTCCGCTGCTGGCGCGGATCGATGGGCTGGCGCTGCGCGATCCGCCCGCCGCGATGCTGCGCGATGTCGATCGGCCCGAGGATCTGCCCGCGCTGGCCGCGCTGCTTGAAGCGGGATTGGCGAGGTCTGAATCACCAATCCCTCCCCGCTCATCCTGAGCTTGTCGAAGGATTGCTTTTAGTTTCAAGCGGTTGCTCGCGAGGTACGAAGAAAAGGACAGTCCTTCGACAAGCTCAGGATGAGCGGTGTGGTTCAGATATTCGGACTGGCGCTCTCGCTAGCGCGGGTGAACACCGGCTCGCCCCCGCGTTGCACCCCGATATGCACGATCCGCCCCTCGCGCAGCGCGTAGGTCACGATCACCCGGACATCGACCCAGTCGCCTTTGGCCAGCGCGCCGACCACGAAATCGGGCGCGTCGGCGACGGCGGTGAAGCAGCTGGTGCAGTGGACCACGAGCCGATCCTCGTGCGCGTCGATCGCGTGGACGGTGAGCGTCTCGCGCACCCGTTCGAACATCGCGGCGTAGAACTCGCCAATAGCCTGTGCGCCGTGGATCGGCGGGACGCGGCCGAGTTCGAGCACCACCTCGGGCCAGTAGAACCGCGTGAACCGCGCCGCATCGCCCGCCGAGAACGCCGCGGCATAGGCGTGGTAGGCGGCGATCTGGCTGGGGTGCGGGCCGAGCGGGGGGAGGGTGGTGACGCCCCTTCCCGGGGGCCAGGTCATCGTCTTGAGGCAGGTGATCCGCCCGTCGGCGGCGAGATCGTAGCGGGCGAGGAACTTCACCGTCAGGCTGTCGCCGGGGAAGAGCTCGCCGAAGGGGAAATCGGGGCGGTGGCTGGTGGCGTGGAAATCCATGTCGATATCGGCGAACAGAGTGCGATCGTCCTGCACATAGTGCTGCACGCGCGGGCATTCGCGCACCCCGTCATGCGCCCAGGCGAGGAATTCGCGCATCCCCCGATGCCCGCGCCGGACGCCGCCCCCCGAGTGCATCTCGCAGTCGGGCGCGAAGTAGCGTTCGACCAGCGCTTCGTCGTCGCCCGCGAGGAAGCAGGCGAGATATTCGGGGTAGTCGAAGGCCACGGTTCAGCCCGTCTCGTTGGCAAGTGCGCGCAATTGGGCGGTTCGTTCGCGGGTGAGGGTTTCCTTGCACCCGGACACCAGCATTGGTTGCATCGAGCCACCCCGCGCATGGTAGCCCTCGCTGGTGCAATGGGCGTCGCGAAACGCCAGCCAGGCGCGCTGGCCGGCGAGCAGCTGATCGAAATAGCCGGGGCGGCCATCGGTGTGCGGCTCGCTCGCCCGGTCGGCCCGGCGCATGGCGGCAGCGGTCAGCGACCACTGCGCGTTGAGTTGCGCGTCGGCGGCGAGAAATTCCTGTTCGGCGCATAGGTTCAGTTCGCGTTGCACCCCCGAACTGCCGCATTCGGTCGGCCGTTCGACCTTCGCGGCCACGGCCTGCGCCAGCGCCAGAATAACCAACAGACTCATACTTTTTCTCCGAGGCAAAGCGCGACCAGTTCGGTCATCCCGCCGATCACGATGTCGGGTGTGCGATCCGGCGGCTGTATGGCCCATTGCTCGGCGCTGGTCGATCCGCTGGTGACCGCGACCCCGATCGCGCCGCCGGCGCGCGCCATCTGCATCTCGGCGACGGCATCGTCCCCGACCACCGCGACATCC
>Ga0247806_10001425_pt1 | contig 11799 bp, 8 predicted proteins | sample UWRJL059202B1_FD_179935 | JGI IMG/M metagenome (GOLD analysis project Ga0247806, IMG submission 179935) | Plant litter microbial communities from Arlington Agricultural Research Station in Wisconsin, United States - UWRJ-L059-202B-1 | ecosystem: Environmental > Terrestrial > Plant litter >... | reverse complement strand
GGGAGTAAGCTTAACTGGTTCTGGCTATAGGTCTTAAAGGTAACTTTCTTGCTCATACCTTAAATTTAACCAATATCCATAAAATAAAAAAGAGGCTGCCTAACTTTTTAGACAGCCTCTTATATGTATGATACTGCATTTTACATTTGTTTTATGAGGTAAACATATACCGGAAAGTGGTCGCTAAAGCCCACATTACCGTTACTGTTTCTTAGTGGGTACCCTTTGTAAGTACCGGTTGGCTGGGTCATAAACGTTTTGTTATACACACCGGCTTTCCAGAAGCGGTATGATGAGTAATCTTTTTCTATAAGCGGCTCAGAGATTATCATTTGGTCAAATAAATCCCATGCATCGCGGTATGCCAGTGTACCTATACCTTTTTTAGACATTTCTTCCATAGGGTTATACAATCCGCCCGCTTTTACATCTTCTTTAAGTGCTTTAGCCCCAAGAACAACTTTTACACTATTATTATAAGGACCGTCGTTAAGGTCGCCCATTGTAATAATTTTAGCCTTAGGATTAACACCATATAAAGAATCTATTATTTTTTTGTTAAGCGCAGCAGCGGCCTCTCTAAAAGGGCTGCTTATTTTTTCGCCACCGGCACGAGATGGCCAGTGGTTTACAATAAAGCTTACTTCTTCGCCATCCAGCATACCGGTAACCAGCAACTGGTCACGGGTATAGCGCCTTCCGGTTATATCAATATTAATAATTACGCCCTCTTCTTCTTTATCTATATCAGTCTGTTTACCAGTTGCTTTATCCTCTTCTGCCTTTTTCTTTGCTTTTAAACCTGCCTGATCATATATATAAAGCGGAAACGCCTTATAACTTGTAGGTTTAAAATTCTTTTTTTGGTATAAAAGGGCAACATCGATACCCCTGCGGTCGGGCGAATCAAAGTGTACTATGCCATAGCCTTTATCTGCTAAAAGGGGTTGCTTAATAAGGTCTTCCAGCACACCACGGTTCTCTACTTCTGCCATACCTAATATAGTAGGAGAGTTAGGGTTGTTTGTTGTGCCAAGTTCAGCAATAACACGCGATAAATTTGCCAGCTTTTTTTTATACTTTACACCTGTCCAATGCTGAGAGCCAGAGGCTAACCATTCCTCATCGTTAATTTTAGGGTCGTTTATTGTATCATAAAAGTTTTCGACATTATAAAAGGCAATGGTATGCACTTTAAATTTTTTGTCCTGTGCATTTCCTGCTATGCTAAGCAGGGTTAAAAAGAGCAAACTAAGGGTCTTGTTCATTATATATAACAAATATTAATTTAACATCAAGTTTTGTAACAAACCGGATGCCAAAAGTAGATAATATTTTTAAATGTTATACATTTGCCGCCGTTAAGAAATATTTAACTTAATGCCGAACTGGAATAATTAAAATTTATCTATGAAAAAACTAGTACTCAGTCTTTTATTTGTGATGCAGGTAGTATGTGCCTGGGCGCAGCAATCAGCATCTATACAGGGCAAGGTGGTCGATTCTAAATCGCAAAAACCCGTAGAAAACGTGGTTGCCACTCTTGAGGCAACAGGACAAACTGCACTTACCAATGCCGAAGGTGTTTTTGTATTTCCTGATGTAAAAGCAGGAAGCCACGTTCTTACAGTAGGCAGCACAGGGTTTGTAACACAAACATTTACACTTGAAGCTGCCGAAGGCAAGCCACTTGACATTGGAGTAGTATCGCTTGAATATGACATAACAACTGAACAGCAGTTAAGCTTAATTACCATTACTGATAATGACCTTGGTGATGATAATAGCGGATCTGAAAATACAGCAGGGCTTTTACAGGCATCCAGAGATACTTACCAGCAGGCAGCTGCCTTTAACTGGGGTATTGCACGTTTTAGGATCCGTGGTCTTGATAACGAGTATGGTACAACCATGATAAATGGTATTGTAATGAACAAACTATACGACGGCAGGCCGCAGTGGAGTAACTGGGGTGGCCTTAACGATGCTACACGTAACCAGGAGTTTACAATGGGATCTGCACCGTCCGACTATACCTTTGGTAACATTCTTGGTACACAGGAAATTAACACACGTGCCTCTATATTTCGCCCGGGAGGCAGGATATCTTTCTCCGGCACAAACACAAACTACAACTGGAGGGCTATGGCAACCTATGCATCCGGCATGGATAAAGATGGTTGGGCTTATGTAATATCTGCATCAAGAAGATGGGCTCAGGAAGGCTATTTTGAAGGTACAGATTATGCTGCAAACTCATTTTTTGCCAGTGTAGAAAAGAAAATAAACGACAGGCACAGCCTTAACTTTACCTCTATTTATGCGCAAAACAGCAGAGGTAAAAACTCGCCTAACACTAAAGAGGTTAACGATATTGCCGGCGAAAAATATAACTCTTACTGGGGTTACCAAAATGGTGAAAAACGTAACTCTCGCGATAAAGATGTAGAAGAGCCTGTTTTTATGCTTACGCATTACTGGAACATGACAGATAATACATCGCTTACAACTACGGCTTCTTACCAGTTTGGCCATATAGGTAACAGCAGGCTGGATTATCAAAACGCAAGTAACCCGGACCCTACCTATTACAGGAACCTGCCAAGTTATTATAACAATCTTGGTGGCGACAATGCTACTAATGCTAACACCCTTGCAGCCTTTAACAGGAACAGGCAAATTAACTGGGATTTTCTTTACCAGACTAACCAGAACACACAAAACGGCCGTAGTGCTTATGTGCTGTATGAAGACAGATCTGACGATAAGACATTTACTGCAAACAGTATTTTCCGTTCTCAGCTGTCAGACCACATTGTGTTAAATGCAGGTGTAACTTACAAAAACTTAAAGTCGCATAACTTCCAGAACCTTCTTGACCTTTTAGGCGGACAGTTTTTTGAAGATATAGACAATTATTATACTGGCAACTTTGCACAAAGCAATCTTAACAACCCTAACAGGACTGTAGGTGTAGGCGATACTTATGGTTATAACTATAACCTGCTTGCTAACAATATAGATGGTTTTGCCCAATTTAAATTTACCTACAACAAGTTAGATTTTTATCTTGGTGGTAACTATTCAAGATCAGATTATCAGCGTGAAGGCCTTTACAAAAATGGTTTATATGCTAATAACTCTTTTGGAAAAGGATCTAAAGAAACTTTTGACAACTACGGTTTTAAAGGTGGCTTAACCTACAAGCTTGACGGTAGAAACTCTATTGTAGTAAATGCCGTACGTATGACAAAGGCACCTACATTAAGAAATACATTCCCTAATGCAAGGCTTAACAATAATGTAGTAAACGGTATAGGCAGCGAAACAATATCGAGTGCAGATATAGGCTATGTTATAAGGACACCAAAATTTAAAGGCCGTATTACAGGTTTTTACTCTACTATAGAAAACTCTACAGAGACGTCTTTCTTTTATGGGGAAGGTATATTTGAAGGAGATGATGCCGATGCATTTGTAGCAGAAACCGTTACAGGTGTTAATAAAAGAATGATGGGTGGAGAGCTTGGTATGGAGTACCAGCTAACCTCTACATTAAAAGTAAATGCTTCTGCTTCTTATGGCCAGTACACATACAGCAACAACCCTAACGTGAGCATAAATAACGATGCCCTTGCAGTTTTAAATACAAACGATGGTGGCACAGGTACTGTTACGGCAAACCCCGCAACTACGGTAGAATTTGGTAAAGCATCGCTTAAAAACTACAGGCTTCCGGGCATGCCGCAACAAGCATACTCTGTAGGTTTAGAGTACCGCGACCCTCATTTCTGGTGGGTAAGTGGTAATGCTAACTATTTAGCAGACAATTATATCGATGTTTCTTCGTTAATAAGGACTGAGAACTTTTTCCAAGATCCGGCACAACCGGGAATACCATTTACACCAATAGATGCTAATGAGGCAAAACGCCTTTTACACCAAGAAAAATTTGATAACTTCTTCCTGTTTAACCTTCAGGGAGGTAAATCATGGAGAATAGGCAAGCAAACTGTAGGTTTCTTTGCTACAGTAAATAATGTATTAGACAAAACATATAAAACAGGTGGTTTTGAGCAGTCTCGTAGTGCTAACTATGCAAACCTTAAGGCAGATGTTGCCAACGGTACACCATCTTTTGGATCAAAATATTTTTACGGTTACGGAAGGACATTTTTTGTGAACCTTTACATTAACTTTTAATTTATAGCTATGAAAAATTTTAAATTAGTTTTAGTTGCAGCCCTAACTGCTATAATGGCTGTAGGTTGCGTTGGAACAGACGATACTTTATTACCATATTACGAAGTACTTCCACTGTCTCAGGGGTTTAACAAAGATACTGACTATAACGACCTGCCGGACGACATTCTACTAGAATTACCAGGCTGGTATAACATTGCACAAACAGGCCGTGCCTTATGGAGAATACAGGTGTACCAAACCAATGGTTATGCAGAACTTACAACATTCCAGTCGGGCGATGCTGTAAACGTTAGCTGGCTTATATCTCCGGAATTTATACCGGAAGAAGCACACTCAACATTATCATTTGATGTTGCACAAAGCTATGTAACCAATGCAGCTAATAAGCTTGAGGTATTTATATCCGAAGATTTTGATGGTACAAATGTGGCCACAGCTACATGGGTTCCTTTAAATCCTGCCTTACCTGGAATTACCGCCAAATATTTCGAATTTATGAATTCCGGTAATATAGACTTGTCTGCATACATTGGTAAAAAACTTAACCTTGCTTTTAAAGTTACAGGATCTGGAACAAACGCTAATCTTGACGGTTCTTACCAGATAGATAATGTGAATGTAAAATAACCATTAAAAAAAAATATTTATGAAAAACTATATAAAAACACTAACCGTTACTGCACTTATATCGGCAGCATTTGCCGGTTGTGTAACTAACGACGATTTTAATACACCCAGAAGCGTTACAGAATGTGTAGAGCCTGCAGTAACAGCAAACAAAACTGTTGCAGATGTTGTTGCTGCAACAACATCTGCAGTAAGGCAATATGCCGCAGATGATGTTATTGAGGCTTATGTAACATCGAGCGACGAAAGAGGAAATTTCTTTAAAATAGTTTCTTTACAAACACTACCTGCAGATGGCATTGCACCAATAGGTTTTAGTGTTGCCATAGATGCTAACACACTTTTTGGCCACGGCTTTTACCCAGGCAAAAAAGTATATATAAAGCTTAAAGACCTTTATTATGCAAAGGTAGAAGGGTCGGCAATTTTTGGTGCAGCATATCGCGGTTCTACAGGTAGGGATCCTATAACTGTGGGAAGGATTGCAGAATCTGCCTTTAAGAAAAGTGTACTGCCATCATGCTCTGAAATAAGTGAAGAACGTCTTGTAAGGCCGTTAACTGTAGCTCAGGCTTTAAATGACAGAAACGTAAATACACTTATAGACCTCCAAAACGTACAATTTACAGATGAATTTGTGGGTGCTACTTACTATGATGAGTTTGATCTTGGCAACACTGCCGGCGGTGCTACAAACAGGACATTGAGTGATACTGGCGGTAATACAGTTGTATTTAGGACAAGTAGCTTTGCAAACTTTTCCGGTAATAAAATTAGTGGTAAAAGAGGTGTTGTTAGAGGCATTTTAACTAAATATAATGGTGTATTTCAATTTGTTGCCCGTTATGAATCGGACATCAGGCTTACACAAGACAGGGTAGATGCTGCTCCGCCACTTGTAGGCAATGCTATTACATACGGTCTTTATAACGAAAACTTTAGCAGCTACACTGTAGGCGCAAGAAATTTCCCTAATGCTATTAACGATGCCGCAATAGGCTCAAGATACTGGCAGGTTAAAACATTTAGTGCTAACCAGTATATAGAAATGACATCTTTTGTAGGTGGCAGTGCACCGGGTGCTTTAGCAAAAACATACTTTATGGTTCCTGTAGATTTTACTGCGGCAACTAACTTTACCTTTAAAAAAGAAATAAGGTTTATGGCAGGGCAGGCATTAAAGGTTTATTATGTTAAAGCGGCGGACTATACTCCTGGAGGTGTTGCAGATCCTGCTACATTTACAGAGATCACATCGAGTTTTACAAATCTAATATACCCTGCAGCAGGAGCATCGCAATTTGATTTTACCACAGCAGGTACTTATAACATTCCGGCTGACTTAACTGGTAATGGTTTCTTTGTATTTGAATATTCTGGTGGTGGCCCGGTTACTACTACAATACAGCTTGATGATATTTTAGTTAACTAAGCTACAGTTATAACACTATTAAAAGAGGCTTAATGCCTCTTTTTTTTGTGCTTTACAATTTTTTAATATTTATAAAAAGTAGCTGTAATTGCTACATTCCCGCAAAATATAAATTAATGAAATACAAATATTTACAGATGTTTTTGTTATAAAATAATTACTTAACATTAATGCAAAAACCAGCATTAAAAAATGTTAGACTAATTATAAATAGCTGAACCTGTTTGCTTTATTAAGAATTTACTTTACATTTGCACACGAAATAACAAAATAAACAGAAACCATGCGTTTTACAATATCTACATATAAGCTACAAAGTACAGGGAACGATGTTCCGGGTATGGGTGCAGGGGTATTGGTATGCAACAGGTTTAGATAAGAGATAATCTAACACTATATACAAACCCCGGTACCCAAAAAGTACCGGGGTTTTTTTATGCTTATGGCACAATACAATTTACATATACGACAATTGGAATGCACCGGAATTTTCGGGCAGGATACCCATGTCAATGAACCGCATACGCCCTCATGAAAGGAGGAGTACTACCTGTGTAAAACAGGTAAAAAGCCCGGTTCTGTACAAGACCGGGCTTTTTTATTTCCTTTTTAAGGACTTTAAGATTTTAGACCAAAGACTTTAGACATTAACAAACAAGAATAGATGTTCAAAAAAACAACAGGCAAAACATAGCACATGTGTTGCCGCAACACTAAAAAGCGATGGAAACACAAAACACAGCAGCAGTATATAAAAACAGGTTTGAAGCTTTGGTAGAGCGCCTGTACCACGAGCAGCCCGCATTGCAGGGTTACGAGGGTACTCTTGAAAGCGTTATACGCACTCATTTTGCACAAATGAGCGCCCAAAACCATACCTGGAAGAGAGACACTTTCAGGGAGTTGTTGTTGCTAATGCATGCAAAAAAATGCTACGCTGTGTTGCGCAATCCTGCCTTTATAGAAGTGCTGGCAAACATAAGCGCCTTTGGCAATAAAATGGTTCAGCCTGCCCACGGCTGGGTGAAAGACAGCCTTACGACAGAAGGTCAGCTGGCATCATTAATCTGTCACTGCTTTGCAAAATTTGAGGTGCCGGAGTTTATGGAATACGTTTTCGCCGAGGGTAACAAGGTGCACATGCACTGGTACATACAGTTAGGCCGTGGCGATAGTGTGCAGCAGTTAAGTGCATTCCCTGTAAAGTTTACAAAAACAATGGCGCACGAGTTCAGGGCAACGCCAAAGCATTTTACGGTACATCAGGCAATACGGCGTGCACAGGCTTTGGGCTACGGTGCTACAATGCAAACTGCAGAAGCTATTACATGGTCTGCCACGCTTGAAGAAATAGGCAACCCCACTTTCAGGTCGGCAGTAATACAATTCATAGCTAAAGCCAAAGAGCCAATCGCATTTGACACATTACAGCAGGTTGTAGAATACCTTGTAGAAATGTATCGTCAGTACCCGTCATTCAGCCTTAAAGGCAGGACATGGGCAGCATTATCAAGGCAGGCGGCAGCATACCATATTGAGCTGGCTAAAAGGCTTGCCGCTGAAAGTTACAATGGTTGGGAACCCTGCGCAGTAATCGACTTTGAGATAAAGAAAGGTATGGCCATCTTTAAGATCGTGCAGTTAACAAACTCGGAAGCTTTGTATGATGAAGGCCATGAGATGTCGCACTGTGTTGCAGAGTATGACGAAGAATGTGCAGAGGGTACGATAGCAATATTTTCTGTGCGTAAGTTTACCAAAGGTGCAGAAAGCTTCGAAACGCTTGCCACACTTGAGGTGAACCTTGCCACACACGAAGTAGTACAGGCAAAGGCAAGGTTTAACGCAATGATTAGCACAGAGGCAAACAAGTACATTACGCAATGGGCAGTTAAAGAACAACTAAGCGTAGAATACGACTTTTATGCAGAGCGCCATGCTGCACCAGCTGCTCCCGCCCCGGTTGCACCGGTAATCAGGCCTCAACCACATGAATACAGGCCAATGAACGATGCTGATTTCGAAAGGCATCATTACCAGCCAGCCCGTTACAGCGGTGGTGGTTTGAGTGGCGGCGAGATAGCAAAAATAATTTTGATAGTGCTAAAAGTATTATGGATGCTATCAAGAATAAAGTAAGGCAGTAAAGTGCTGCCTTACCTATTATTAAAAATTAAAATTATGGCAAAATTAAAATTAAGGGGCAACGACCTCATACAAATAGGATTCCCGCAAACTAAAGCGCTAAGTATAGCACTTGCTGCTATGCAAAAGCACTATAAAAGGGAAACTAAAGAAAAAGTACAGGCTCTTTTAAAAGAGGTACTTAAAGACCCGCAGGCTTTTATGGGCGACGGGATATTTGGCAAAACTGCCGAGGCTTTACTATCTGACAAGAAAACAGAGCCACAAAAGTTAGCTACCACCCGCGCACCATTTACCATTTTTGGTGAAAATGATATTGAGCCGGGCGCTAAAGACCAGTTGTATACAGCGCTCAAATTACCTGTAAGCGTAGCCGGTGCCTTGATGCCTGATGGGCACCAGGGATACGGATTGCCTATCAGTGGTGTGCTGGCAACAAAAAATGCCGTAATACCTTATGGTGTGGGTGTAGATATTGGCTGCCGTATGTGCCTAAGCCTGTATGATATTAACCCATCGTTTATAGAAGGGCATAAAGACAAGTATGTGGGCATATTGCAAACACATACAAAATTTGGCCCTAACGAGGTGCATAAAAGCCCTAACGACCACGATGTTTTAGACCGTGCAGAGTTTAACGATATTCCGTTTTTAAAGCGGTTAAAGGATAAGGCTTTTAAGCAACTGGGCAGCTCTGGCGGTGGTAACCACTTTGTAGAGTTTGGTATTGTAGAGGTGCTGGCTAAAGATGATGTTCTTAAAGTACCTGCAGGAAGTTATGTGGGTGTATTATCGCACAGCGGCTCCCGCGGACTTGGCGCTAACATTGCCAAAGAATATACGCATCTGGCCACTAAGCAAACTCCATTGCCTAAAGAAGCTCGGCACCTGGCGTGGCTGGACCTCAACACGCACGACGGACAGGAATACTGGCTTGCCATGAACCTTGCTGGTGATTATGCATCGGCGTGCCACCATGATATCCATAAGCGTATAGCAAAGGCATTAGGCCAGCGACCGCTTACGATGGTAGAGAACCACCACAACTTTGCCTGGAAAGAAATGATAAATGGCGAAGAGCTTATTGTGCACCGCAAAGGGGCAACACCTGCACAAAACAATGTGTTGGGTATTATTCCCGGCAGCATGACGGCACCGGGCTATATTGTTAAGGGTAAAGGCAATGCATTGTCGTTAAATTCGGCATCGCATGGTGCGGGCAGGCAAATGTCACGGTCGGCAGCAAAGCAGAATGTTACCCAAAGCGAACTTAAAAAAGTGCTTAAAGACCATGGTGTAACGTTGCTTGGCGCAGGCCTGGATGAAGCACCTATGGCTTACAAAGACATTACCAAAGTGATGGCTAACCAAACCGAGCTTGTAGATGTGGTAGGTACTTTCCTGCCAAAGATAGTGAGGATGGACAGGGGATAAAGAGATTTCAGAATTTAGATTGAGGTATACAGGATTCCCCTCCTTAGAAGGGGTGGCTGAAAGCCGGGGTGGTTTGATTACTAAAATTATATAAACCACCCCTCCCTCCGGGCACCCCTCCAGGGGAGGGGAATACCAACTTTATGAATTACATGAACGCCTACGGGCTTAAAAACAATAACAATGGGAATTAATACCTATGAAGTGATGTACATTCAGGCAAGGGATAATTACCCTTATAATGTGGATGAATGCATAGAAAAACTGCAGTATGTAATTGCTGCAGATGATGAGCATGCCGGGGCGCACTACCTTATGGGGCGCATTTATGAAGAGCAACTGGAAGACTATAAACAAGCCGAGTATTATTATCGGATGACGCTGTACCTTAACAGGGAGCACCTGCCGGTTTACTACCAGTATGCCAACATGCTTGTTTTGCGCAATCGGTTAGACGAAGCGTTAGTTATAATTAATGCCGGACTTAAAGCACCTGGAGCAGATATAGCGCAATTGGCCTATTTGCAGGGATTGCTGTATGAGCGCTACGAAATGTTTAGCACCGCTATAGGCTACTATAAAGATGCCCAACGATCGTGTTTGGAAACAAGCTACCTCAACGCTATGGACGACCACATAAAAAGGGTAAAGGCAAAAATTGCCCTGAATAAAAAATCGAAGAAAAAGGAAGGTAAAAAAGAAAAAACTTCCTGATTAGAAAGCCGCCATTGTGCGGCTTTTTTTATTTAAACCAGATGTAGCCATAGATAGCCTGAGTGAAGCTCCTGTACACTGTGACTGTGACTGAAAACTACTTTTTAACCGGAAACAAAAAAGAAGCTACGACAGACACGATTAATATTCCACCTACTACAGCTAAAGACATGGGCGAAGAAATGTGTATAAAAGGCCCTATAAGCATTTTGACGCCTATAAACGCCAGTATTACTGCTAATCCATAATGCAGGCGGCTGAACATGTGCATAAAATTTGCCAACAGAAAGTATAGGGCACGCAGCCCAAGTATAGCAAATATGTTAGATGTGTATAATATAAGCGGATCATTTGGTGCAATGGCAAATATGGCCGGGATAGAATCTACTGCAAAAATAAGGTCGGTAAATTCTATAACGGCAACGACAACAAGCAACGGCGTTGCCATACGTATGCCGTTTTCTTTTACAAAAAAGCGACCGCCCACATAGTTTTTAGTAACCTTAAAAAGCTTGTAAATTACCCTTGCACCCGGGCTTTTTGTAAAATCTTTATTTTCGTCATCGTCTTCATGAGATGCCCACGATTTTATACCGGCAATAACTAAAAAAACCCCAAAAATGGTTAGAATTACATTAATTTGCCGGCTTTCGCCAAAGATAGTTATCGGGGGTAAATACGTAAGATTGATTAGCTCTACCCCTGTGAATATAAATATGGCCCGGAAGAAAAGCGCTCCTATTATACCCCAGAACAATACTTTATGGTGCAGTTCTTTAGGTACGTTAAAGAACCCGAAGACAAGTATAAAAACAAAGAGGTTATCTACAGAGAGGGCTTTCTCTATCCAGTAAGCACTCTGAAATTTTGTAAAAGCATCAAAGTCCATTACATAATAAATAACCCCGCTAAATACCATGGATAGTGATATCCATACTACAGACCATGCTAAAGCCTCTTTACTGCTTACTACATGGCTATGCTTATTAAACACGCCAAGGTCGAGCAGCAGCATAACCACTACTGTAATGCCAAATAAGGCCAATATGCCGGGATGGTTTATCAGGTGGTCGTGGTTCATGGCTTATAATTTTAGTCCAGTTTATCCGTCAGTTTTTTAAATACCTGCTTGGCATCGCCACCTTCATATAAAATATTGTGTACCGCGTTTATAATTGGTGTTTTGGCTTTATATTCTTTATTTAGCTGATAAGCACTTTTTGCGGCATAATAGCCTTCTG
>Ga0247806_10001424_pt1 | contig 11805 bp, 13 predicted proteins | sample UWRJL059202B1_FD_179935 | JGI IMG/M metagenome (GOLD analysis project Ga0247806, IMG submission 179935) | Plant litter microbial communities from Arlington Agricultural Research Station in Wisconsin, United States - UWRJ-L059-202B-1 | ecosystem: Environmental > Terrestrial > Plant litter >... | reverse complement strand
GTTTGTGGGCGTCGCCACGGAAGCGGGCGTGGTCGCAGACGTGGTAGAGGGCGTGGAAGTGGCCGTCGCCTCCGGCGCCCGCGCAAGCAGGCTGGCGGCATCGACCGGCACATTGCTCACCGTCACGGCCTCGTCGGACACCTTGGGCACCGCGCGCCCGCCGATGCTGATCGCCAGCAGATCGGGTCGCCCGGTGAGCAAGGTCGGGGCGTTGGCGTCGGCGGGAATGGTGAAGCTCTGCCCCTGCGCCATCTCGCCTTCCATCAGCCGCCCGCCCTGCGCGTCGGACAGCCGCAGCCACACATTGCCCTCTGCGGTCAGGACGACCGGCGCTGCGGCATCGACCGGCGCCGTCGCCTGTGCCGCCGCCGCCTCGCGTTCAGATTGCACAGCCCGCTCCTCCGCCTGCTCCTGCTCGGCCAGCGAAGGCAGCTCTGCCGCGGGATCGAGCCACGCGCGCCCGGCGAAGAACAGCCCGATCACTATCATCACCAGCGCGAACAGCGAGAACCGCACCAGCCCCCCGCTCGGCCCCCGCGCCGGGTCGCCCGGCTCGAAATTGGACGCGGTCATTTCGGGTTCGGGCGTGTCGCCCAGTTCGCCGCGGACCATCGCGGCCACGTCGTTCTGATCGAGCCCGACCAGCTTGGCATAGGTCTTGGCGAAGGCGATGGCGTACATCCGACCGGGCAATTCGTCGAACGCGCCCGCTTCGATCCGCATCAGATTGCGCTCGGCGATCTTGGTCCTCGTCGCCACCTGCGCCAGCGTCAGCCCCCGCGCTTCACGCGCGGCGCGCAACTGCGGGCCCACGCCCTGCGCTACGGGCGCAAGCGGCGCCTCGACCACACCATCAGCTTCGTTGGACATTACGGCTCCAGCCGGTTTAACCGGATCATGCGACTGATTGTTAAAAGCGAGATGGGGGCCGACAAGTCAAGAGCATCGACAGGAACAAATGGCTTTCGCGCTATTCGGTGTCGATTCCATGCGCATCGGCCCATTGCTGGAGCGCGACGCGCATATTGTCGGGCGGTTTGGCCAGCCATGCGCTCATCGCCTCGGTGATCTCGGCGGTGTCGATCTTGCGCACCAGTTCCTTGATCGGCCCAACCGCCGCCGGAGTGATCGACAACCGGCGAATACCCAGCCCGATCAGCGCCAGCGCCTCGAGCCGCCGCCCGCCCATCTCGCCACATACCGCCAGATCGACCGGATGGCCGGTACACCCGCGCACCACCCGCGCCAAAAAGCGCAAAATCGCCGGGCTCAGCCAATCATAGCGCTGCGCCAGCGCCGGGTTGGCGCGGTCGGCGGCGAACAGGAACTGGGTCAGGTCGTTGGTCCCGATCGAAATGAACGAGACCTGCGGCAGCAGCAGGTCGAGCGTTTCGGCCAGCGCCGGCACCTCGAGCATCGCGCCATAGCGGATCGCGCGCGGCAACGGGTGCTTGTGCTGCTTCAGGAACGCGCGTTGGCTTTCGAACACGTCGCGCGCGGCGGTGAATTCCCACGGCTCGGACACCAGCGGGAACATGACATTGAGCTCGTGCCCCGCCGCGCCTTCGAGCAGCGCGCGCGCCTGCACCTTGAGCAAGCCATCGCGTTCGAGCGCAAGGCGCAGCGCGCGCCAGCCCATCGCCGGGTTCTCGTCCTCCTTGGCGGTGGCGCTCTTGAGATAGGGCAGCGTCTTGTCGCCGCCGATATCGACCGTGCGGAAAATCACCCGCTTGCCCTGCGCGGCCTCCAGCACATCGCGGTACAGCCGCGTCTGCCGGTCGCGCGCGGGCAAGGCGGCGGACACGAGGAACTGGAACTCGGTGCGGTACAGCCCGATGCCATCGGCCCCGGTCAACGCCAGCATGGCCGCATCATCGCGCAGCCCGGCGTTCATCATCACGTCGATCCGCACCCCGTCGCGGGTGAACGGCTCGACATCGCGCAGCGCGGCATAGACCGCCTGCCGCTCGCGGCTGCGGGCAAACCGCGCCTCGAACGCATCGAGCACCCCCTGCACCGGGCGCAGTGTGACCTTGGCGTTGTCGCCGTCGAGCAGCACCTGGTCGCCCTCGCGCACCAGCCCGCGCAGGTTGCGCAGCCGCCCGACCACCGGCACGCCCATCGCCCGCGCCACGATCACCACATGCGCGGTGAGCGAGCCTTCCTCGAGCACCACGCCCTTGAGCTTGCGCCGGTCGTATTCGAGCAATTCGGCGGGGCCGAGATTCTTGGCGATCAGGATTGTGTCGCCCTTCAGCCCGCTAGACGCCGCCGTGCCCAGCTGGCCCGACACGATCCGCAACAGCCGGTTCGAGAGATCCTCCAGATCGTGCATCCGGTCGGCCAGCAGCGGGTCCTGGATCTGCCGCATCCGCATCCGGGTGCGTTGCTGGACGCGCTCGATCGCCGCCTCGGCGGTCAGTCCGGCGTCGATCGCCTCGTTGATCCGCCGGCTCCACCCTTCGTCATAGGCGAACATCTTGTAGGTCTCGAGCACCTCCTCGTGCTCGTCGCCGGTGCCGAACTCGGCCTGGCTGGCCATCTGGTCGATCTGCTCGCGCATCCGGTCGAACGCCAGATAGACGCGCTGGCGCTCGGCTTCGGTGTCCTCGGCCACGGTCTGTTCGATATGAATGCGCGGCTGGTGGAACACCGCCTGGCCGATCGCCAGCCCCTTGACCAGTTCCAGCCCGTCGAGCTGCACCTGCCCGGTCTGCGATTCGGGCAGGTGGCCGATATCCTCGCCATCGACCAGCCCGGCATTGTGGATCAACTCGGCCAGCACCATCGCCACGGTCTGCAGCGCCTCGATCTCCAGCTCCTCGTAGCGGCGCGGCTCGGTGTGCTGGACGGTCAGCACCCCCACGGCGCGTTCGCGTCGCACGATCGGCACCCCGGCGAAGGAATGGAACTTCTCCTCGCCGGTTTCGGGCCGGTACTGGAATTCGGGGTGGGTTGCCGCCTCGTCGAGGTTCAGCGTCTCGATATTCTGCGCAATGGTGCCGGTCAGCCCCTCGCCCACGCCGAGCCGGGTGACATGCACCGCTTCCTGGTTCAGCCCGCGCGTCGCGAACAGTTCGAGCATGCCCTCGCGCAGCAGATAGATCGAGCAGACCTCGCTATGGAGCGCCTCGCCGATCACATCGACCACCTGGTTGAGTTTGGATTGCGCGTTCGAACGCGCGGCCATCACCTCGTGCAGACGGGTGAGGATGGTGCGCGCGGAGGTGGCGGCGGCAATGGGCATTTCCCCCGCCTATACCACGCGCGCCCGGATGCCAATCGGGGCCCCTCATCCAAAGAGGCCCCAGCCGGCTTCAGTTCAGGGCGATTTCCTGTTTGATTCGCAGCTTTTGCTTCTTGAGCAACTGGATCGTCGCGGTATCGGGGGCGGGTCGGTTCAATTCTTGCTTCAGCCTCTGTTCGAGCCCTTCGTGCTTCTGCTGAAGGGCGCTGACATGCGAAGATTCCATTGCATACTCCTATCGCTGTTTGACCGGAGAATACCGGCCGGTTAACGACCGCGCGGACGACTCACCGCAAGGCAAATCTAGCCGCGCAATTGTCATCAAATCATAATAGTCCTAGTCCGGCAAATGCCCTTGCGGTGAAGTGTTGGCGTGGGCGGACACGCCGCGCGGTCCGCTCGGCAAGGCTGAGCATGGGGATACTGGGTGATGAGGGTGCAGGTCCCGACAGCATGACCGAAGAGGAATTGCGCAAGCGTCTCACGGCGCTGCGGCTCGAACACCGCGATCTCGATATCGCCATTGCCGCGCTGACCGAGAAGGACGGGCCCGACCAGCTTCAGGTCGCCCGCCTGAAGAAGCGCAAGCTGCGCCTGCGCGACCAGATCGCCATAGTCGAAGACTACCTCACGCCCGACATCATCGCCTGACATCGAGCCGATTTGGGCGTCGATGCTGGCTCGACATGCGCTTTTGGCCCATTTTTGGACAAAAAGCGCTCCCACGGGCCTGAAGGATACTGGTGCAGCAGTAAACAACGCGCTAGCCCGGTGAACATGGTGAACGCGCACAACATATCTTCGGGCTTGATCGACTCGTTATACGAAGACGCTCTGCAAATGGCCGACGATGTGCGGAGGGCATTCGACCCTACCGGTGACGCCGACTTTCGCCCTGAAGCAGTCGGGCAACGCAGCCCGGCCTATGCCGCCCTGGCGGCTGAAGCGCTGCGGACCAACACGCGGTTAATGCATATGCTTACTTGGTTGCTTAACCAAAGAGCGTATTTCGCCGGCGAAATGAGCGAAGTGCAACTGCGGCGCAGCGGCCGCATGCCCGAGGATCAACCGCAAACCGACCCGAGCGAGCTCCACTTGCTCGACGAGAATATTGTTCGCGTGGTGGAGGAAACCCGCCAGTTTTACGCCCGCATCGCGCGGATCGACGCCGATTGGCGCGACCAGCACGCGCCGCCGCAGCGCATAGTGCACCATTTGCACGACCTGCTCGGCAGGGCTTTCACCGCATCCTAGGCAGTCCGGCGCGGGACGCGCCGCGCCACGGCCTGACAGCCATGGCTTTCCGGCGCGCTGCATCCCATATGCCCGCAATGGCGCTGCCCCCGCACCCCTGGCCGACCGGCATGGTCGACACGCTCGAGCCGCTGGTCGCGCGCGTGCTGGCGCCCAATCCTTCGCCATTCACCTACACCGGCACCCAGACCTACCTCGTCGGCGGGCCCGAGGGACTGGCCGTGATCGACCCGGGGCCTGACGATCCGGCCCATCTCGCCGCGCTGATGGTGGCGATCGGCGACTCCCCGGTGGTGGCGATCGCCTGCACCCACACCCATCGCGACCATTCCCCCGCCGCCGCGCCCCTTCGCGCGGCGACCGGTGCCCCCGTCATCGGCTGCGCCCCGTTGGTGCTCGAAAGCGATCAGCCGCGCGCCGATGCCCCGTTCGACAAGACTTACGCGCCCGACCGCGTGCTCGCCGATGGCGCGTCGATCCACGGCCCCGGCTGGACGCTCACTGCGCTCGCCACCCCCGGGCACACCTCGAACCACCTGTGCTTTGCGCTGGAGGAAAGCGGCGCGCTGTTCACCGGCGATCACGTGATGGGCTGGTCGACCAGCGTGGTCGCCCCGCCCGATGGCGACATGGCCGATTACATGGCCAGCCTCGCCCGGCTACAAACGCGCGATGACCGCATCTATTATCCCGCGCACGGCCCGGCGATCGAGCGACCCAAGCGGCTGGTGCGCGGCATGATGGGCCACCGCCGCGCACGCGAAGGACAGATATTGCGGCTGCTGGGCGAGGAGGCGCGCGCCGTCGCCGCGCTGGTGCCGGTGATGTATTCCGGCGTGGCCGAAATGCTCTGGCCGGCCGCCGGGCAGAGTGTGCTGGCGCATCTGCTCGACTTGGAACGACGCGGCGACGTCACCCGTTCGGGAGACATATGGCAAACGATCACCTGACCCGGACCGAGTCCGCCTCCCCGCCCTCCCCGCCCTCCCCGCAACAGCGGGATCGCCAACAGATGTTCCCGTGGCTGATTGTCGCGGTGACGATGCCGGTTGCGGCGTGGCTGGGGTGGCAGGCCTATGGCCCGAAGGAATACGGCGATCCGCTGGGCACCAGTCTGGTCGCATTCGAAAAGCAGAACACCCTGACGGTGTTTTCCGCCCAGCTTTCCCCCGTGGTCGCCTCGACCGACAGCCGCTATCTCAACCTCCTCGAAAGCCGCCAGATCGCGGTGATTCCGGCGTCAGTCAGCTACACGCTCGACCTCGCCGCCATGGATCGCAGCCGGCTGTCGTGGGACGAGCCCAGCAAGACGCTCGGCGTCACCCTGCCCGCCATCGAAGTCGGGCGCCCCAACCTCGATGAAGCCCGCGCCCAGTATCTGCGCGAAGGCCTGCTGATCACGCGCGATGCGCAGGACAATCTCACCCGGCAGAACACCCGGCTGGCCGAGCAGGAGGCGATCAAGGCGGCCAGCAACCCGGTGTTGATGCAACTGGCGCGATCTGCAGCCAAGGATGCAATCCGGCAAAATCTGGCTATACCGCTGCAAGTTGCCGGATATGGCGATGTCACCGTCAATGTCCGCTTCGATGGAGAAGAATTCGAATGAGCGCCGAACACAAGATTCTCGCAGGCACCGACCTGCGCGAAGAGATCAATCGCCTGCGCGTCGATCGCAAGGCGGTGATCCTGGCGCATTACTACCAGCGCCCCGAATTGCAGGATATCGCCGATTTCGTGGGCGACAGCCTCGAACTGAGCAAGAAGGCGGCCGAGACCGACGCCGAAGTGATCGCGTTTTGCGGGGTCAAGTTCATGGCCGAGACCGCCAAGATCCTCAGCCCCGAAAAGATCGTCGTGCTGCCCGACATGGAAGCTGGGTGCAGCCTCGAAGACTCATGCCCCCCCGGCAAGTTCAAGGCGTTCCGCGAGGCGCATCCCGATCACATCGCGCTGACCTATATCAACTGCTCGACCGAGGTGAAGGCGCTGTCCGACGTGATCGTCACCAGTTCGAGCGCCGAGACGATCCTCGCCCAGATCCCGCCCGAACAGAAAATTATCTTCGGCCCCGACCGCCATCTCGGCGGCTATCTCAACCGCAAGTTCGACCGCGACATGCTGTTGTGGCCCGGCGTGTGCATCGTGCACGAGGCCTTCAGCGAGCGCGAATTGCTCAAGCTCAAGGCGCAGCACCCTGACGCGCCGGTCGCCGCGCATCCTGAATGCCCGCCGCAGATCATCGACCACGCCGACTATGTCGGCTCGACCAGCGGCATCCTCCAGTTCGCCCGCACCTTCCCCGGCGACACGCTGATCGTGGCGACCGAGCCGCACATCATCCACCAGATGGAGAAGGCGCTACCCGACAAGAACTTCATCGGCGCACCGGGGGCGGACGGGAACTGCAATTGCAATATCTGCCCGTACATGGCGCTCAACACGATGGAAAAGCTCTACGTCGCGCTGCGCGACCTCGCGCCGCGGATCGAGATCGATGAAGGGCTTCGGTTGCAGGCCAAGAAGAGCCTCGACGCCATGCTGGCGATGGCCGCGGGGACCATCGGCAAGGGCGATCTGGGGCGGGTCGGCGGGGATTGAGCCAGCCCGGCCCCTCGCGCCCAATGCCGCCACGGGCATGACCGCCGGCATCCGCTGGTACTGGTCGCGTCTGACCGCCAATTACTGGTTCTACCCGGCGCTGTTCGCGATCCTCGCGGCGGCGCTGGCCCAAGGGTGCGTGTTTCTCGACCGCTCGGGACAGGCCGAGTGGCTGGGCGATGTCGAATGGCTGGTGCTCGCGCGCCCCACCGGGGCGGCCGACATGCTCCAGATCATCGCCACCTCGATGATCACGATCGCCGCCACGGTGTTCTCGATCACCATCGTCGCGGTGTCCTTTGCCAGCGGCACCTACGGCCCGCGCCTGCTGACCAATTTCATGGAAGACCGGGGCAACCAGCTCAGCCTCGCCACCTTTATCGGCACCTTCGTGTTTGCGCTGACCGTGCTGCGCACCGTGCGCGCAGAGGGCGAATCCGCCGCTCCGGGTGGCGAGGTGCTTGCTGGCCTTCCGGGGTTCGTGCCGCAATTGTCGCTGCTGGTGGCCTATCTGCTGGCCGCCATCTCGATCGGCGTGCTGGTGTTCTTCCTCAATCACATTCCGTCGGGAATCCGGATCGACAACGTCCTCCACCGGATCGGCAAGCGCCTGATCGATGAGGTTTGCGCCACCTACCCGCAAAAGGGCGAAGGCGATGCCGTGGCCCATATGCCGAGCGGCTCGCCGATCACCGCCGAACGCACCGGCTATGTCCAGCTGATCGATTTCCACGCGATGGAGGAGATCGCCCGCACGGCAGAACGCCGCGTGGTCCTGTCGATCCGCACCGGCGACTTCCTCCATCGCGGCCTGCCGCTGGCCGAGGTGTGCGACGGCGAATGCGGCGACGCCTTGGCGGACAAGCTGCGCCGCTGCGTCACCGTCGGCTTTGCCCGCACGCCAGCACAGGACCCGCAATTCCTGATCGACGAACTGGTCGAGATCGGCTTGCGCGCGCTGTCACCGGGCATCAACGATCCGTTCACCGCCATCACCGCGCTCCACTGGCTGGGTGCGGCCACCGCCGAACTTGCCTGCCGCGATCTGGTCAAGAATATCGGCACGGAGGAAGGCGAAGATAGCCGCGTGTTCCCGCTGCCCGACGATTTCGCGCACTACGTCCGGCGCGGCTTCGGTTCGATGCGCAGCGCGGTGGCGACCAGCCCGATCGCCAGCGATGTCATGTTCGCCTGCCTGCGCGACGTCGCGCTGACGATCGATTCGATCCAACGCCGGCAGGTGCTGTTTGCAGAAGGCACCCGGCTCCGCGATCAGGCGCGCGAGGCCTTGTCGGGCCCGGCACTGGTCGAGGTCGAGCAAAATTACAACGCGTTCGCGCGAAAGATGCTGTAGGAGGCCACCATGCCCGTCCGTTCCTGGCTGTTCGTCCCCGGCGATAGCGAAGCAAAGCTCGCCAAGGTGCTCCGCTTCGAAGCCGATGTGGTGATCGTCGATCTCGAGGACGCCGTCGCCCCCGCCGCGAAGCCCGCCGCACGCGTGCTGGCAGGCCAGTGGTTCGCGGCGCAGCGTCAGCAGGGCGCGGCGCAGGTGCGCTGGGTGCGGATCAACCCGCTCGACACCCCGTTCTGGCGCGACGATCTCGCGGCCGTCATGCCAGGCATGCCGCACGGGATCATGGTCCCCAAGGCCAGCGGCCCCGAACAATTGCGCCTGCTCGCCGCCGAACTCTACGAACTGGAACAACGCCGCGGCGTGCCCACCGGCTCGACCCGCGTCATGCCTCTGGTCAGCGAGACCGCGCGGGCGGCGATCACGATCCCCGCCTATGGCGATCCGGCAACGGCACTGGCCCGGCTCGCCGGGCTGACATGGGGCGCCGAGGACTTGTCGGCGGCGATCGGTGCGGTGCGCAAGCGCGATGCGCAGGGGCGCTGGACCGACCTGTTCCGGATGATCCGCGCGCAGGTGCTACTCGCCGCCCATGCCTGCGGCGTCGCCCCGGTCGACACGCTCTACGCCGATTTCCGCGATCTCGACGGGCTTAAGCTGGTGGCGCGCGAGTCCTACGAGGACGGCTTCGCCGGAATGCTCGCGATCCACCCCGATCAGGTGCGCGTGATCAACGAAGCCTTCACCCCGCGCCCCGAAGAACTGGCGCGCGCCCGCGCGATCGTGGCGGCGTTTGCGGACCAGCCCGATGTCGGCGCGGTCCAGCTGGACGGGACGATGCTCGATCAACCCCACCTCGCGCAGGCGCGGCGGCTGCTCGAACGCAGCCGCTGATCATTCCTCGGCGGGAGCCTCGTCGGCACTGGCCGCGTCCGGCTCTCCGCCGGCCTCGCCCTCGGCCGACGCAGCATCCGCCGCCGCTTCCTCGCCATCCGCCGCAGCCGTGGTGCCACCGGCTCCGGCCACCGGCTCGGACGGGGCCATCGGCGGTTGCGAGCGCAATTCGCCAAGCGGGATCATGTCGTCGCTGATCGACCCTTCAAGCACTTCGCCCATCGCCGCCGCGCCCTCGCTATCCTCGACCGGCGCGTCCTGACACGCGGCCAGCGCCAGGCACGCGGCGAGCGGCACGAAGACAAGGCGGTACATGCGGGCTGGCGAATGGGTCACGGTTGAGGCTCCAGCGCGGCAAGGAAGGCAGGGCCGCGCGCCCGCAATGCCTCATCCCATTCCTCCACCGCAAGCGCGATTCCCAGTCTTTCCAGGCTGGTGACCCCGTAATCGGCGATCCCGCACGGCACGATCCCGCCGAAATGCGCGAGATCCGGCGCCAGATTGACCGCAAACCCATGCATCGTCACCCAGCGGCGCACGCGCACCCCGATCGCGCCGATCTTGGCTTCGCTGCCGTCGATGTCGCGCGTCCAGATGCCGATCCGCTCGGGCACCGCCCACGCCTCGACCCCGAAATCTCCCAGCGTGGCGATCACCCACCCCTCGAGCGCGTGCACGAACGCGCGCACATCGCGCCCGCGCCGCGAAAGGTCGAGCAGCACATAACCCACGCGCTGCCCCGGCCCATGATAGGTGTAGCGCCCGCCGCGCCCGGTATCGACCACCTCGAACCGCGGATCGCGCAACTCGGCAGGATCGGCGCTGGTCCCGGCGGTGTAGACCGGCGGGTGCTCGAGCAGCCAGACCAGCTCGCGCGCCTCGCCCGCCGCAATGGCGGCATTGCGCGCCTCCTGCTCGGCCAGCGCCATGCGATAGGGCACCGGCGCCGGGGATTGGCGCCATTCGGGAGGCAGTTGATCCATCAGCGCGATTGCCTGACCTTGGCAAAGCCGTTTATCAAGCGCTTTGGCAATGCCGCACTAAGGACAGGTAATGAAATTCGACATGGGACGGGCCTGGAGCGAGGCGGTGGCGATGATCGCCGGCAATCGCGAATTGCTGCTGGTGGTGGCGGGGATCTTCTTCTTCCTCCCCAGCCTGCTGCTGTCGATGCTCGGCCCCGACATGGCTACGCTCTCCGCGATGGACCCCGAACAGGCCGAACAGATGATCGAGGCGATCGGCGCGCTGTATGCCGATGCCTGGTGGATGGTGCTGATCGTGGTGGTGGCGCAATTGATCGGCTACATCGCGCTGCTCGCGCTGCTGCGCGACGACGCGCATCCGACGGTGGGCGATGCGATCCGCACCGGGCTCAAGGGCATGCTGCCCTCGCTGGCGACCTATCTGGTGTTCGTGCTCGGCTGCTCGCTCGCGCTCACCCTGCTGGTCGGGCTCGCGACCCTGACCGGGGTGGTCGCGCTGACCGGGGTGGCGATGCTGATCGGGCTGGTGGGGATGATCTACCTGGCGGTGAAGGCCTCGCTCTCGGCCCCCGTGATCGCGATCGAACGGATGTTCAATCCGCTGGCGGTGCTGGCGCGCAGCTGGCGCCTGACCAAGGGCAATTCGCTGCGGCTGTTCGCCTTCTACTTGCTGCTGACGGTCGTTTACGTGGTGATTTCGATGGTGCTCGGCTTCGTGCTGATGGGGCTGGTCGCGCTGCTCGGCGACAGCGGCGGACGGATCGTCAGCGGGTTGGTCTCCGGACTGATCGGCGCAGTGGCGACGGTGGTGTTCGTGGCCGTGCTGGCGGCGGTCCACCGCCAATTGGCGGGGCCGTCGGTCGCAGGCATCAGCGAAACCTTCGAATAGGGGTCTTCGGTTTCGGAACGCGCCACCTGCTCCTCGCCCTTGAGGGGGAGGCCGGGTGGGGGTGTGCGACGCCAGTTGCGTGGGAGCCCCCTCCCCCAGCCCCCCGGGGAGGGGAGAAAATTGCCTCGATGCTATCCGCTAAAGAATATCCTCAACCCGCTCGGCCGGTCGGCACAGCCGCACGCCCTTGTCGGTCTCCACCAGCGGGCGGTTGATCAGGATCGGCTCGGCCGCCATCGCATCCAGCACCGTGTCGGCATCGGCCTGCGGCAAACCCCGCGCCTCGGCATCGGTGCCCATCAGGCGCAGCCCCTCGGCCGGGGTCATCCCGGCGTCGGCGTAAAGCTGCGCCAGCTTGGCGCGTGCGGGCGGGTCCTTCAGATACTCGACCACCGCCAGCTCCACGTCGTCGCGCGCCTCCAGCATGGCCAGCACATTGCGCGAAGTGCCGCATTTGGGGTTGTGCCAGATCGTCGCCTTCATTCCGTATTCTCCTGCAAAATTGCGCCGCGCATCGCGGGCACCGCGCGCGCGGCATCCTCAAGGTCGATCCCCGGCGCGGGCGCGGCGCTGATCCGCTCGG
>Ga0247806_10001423_pt1 | contig 11813 bp, 9 predicted proteins | sample UWRJL059202B1_FD_179935 | JGI IMG/M metagenome (GOLD analysis project Ga0247806, IMG submission 179935) | Plant litter microbial communities from Arlington Agricultural Research Station in Wisconsin, United States - UWRJ-L059-202B-1 | ecosystem: Environmental > Terrestrial > Plant litter >... | reverse complement strand
CACTGTCATTATGAAGTTCATAAGGATGGAAAAGTCGTGAATCCGCTGAATTTCTATTACGGAAATATTTCGGCAGTAGAATATGTGGCAATTTCACAATTGGCAAACCAGGAAAACCAGTCATTAGATTAATACTATAAAAAGTAGTATTTTTGAATTAAATAAGAAAAATAAGAATCATGCACATTGAGCTTTCTAAAGATAAACGATATTACAGCATTGGCGAACTAGCCAAGGCTTTTAATGTCAATGCATCTTTAATCCGTTTTTGGGATAGCGAATTTGATATTCTGAAACCAAAAAAGAATGCTAAAGGCAACAGAATGTTTACGCCGGAAGACGTTACCAACCTGCAATTGATTTATCATTTGGTTAAAGAACGTGGTTTTACGCTTGAAGGTGCCAAAATACATTTGAAGGAAGGACAGAAGAAAACATTAGATAAATTCGAAATAATACGTAAATTAGAGACCATCAAAACACAATTAACAGAAATTAAAAACGAATTATAACAATAAATCAAAAACTAGAAATAACTTAAATTAAACAAATATGAAAAAGTGGTTAATCCCCGTAATAATTATTGTAGCACTTATTGCTATTATCGCATTTTGGTCAATTGGAATTAAAAATACCGGATTAAAATACAATCAGGCGGTTAATAAAGAATGGGGAAATGTACAAACAGCTTACCAAAGAAGAAATGACCTTATTGGAAATTTAGTAAATACAGTAAAAGGTGCAGCAGACTTTGAAAAAGGAACTTTAACAGCTGTTATCGAAGCTCGCGCAAAAGCAACTTCTGTTACGGTGGATCCAAGTAACGTAACTCCTGAACAATTAAAAGAATTTAACCAGGCTCAAAGTGGTGTATCTTCATCTTTGTCAAGATTGTTAGTTTCTGTAGAACAATACCCTACATTAAAAGCAAATGAAAACTTCTTGAAATTACAAGATGAATTAGCAAGTACAGAAAATCAAATTTTAACAGCGAGAACTCGTTTTAACGAAACGGTACAAGAATATAACGGTTACATTCTTTCTATCCCAAACAAATGGTTCCTAGATTATAAAGAAAAACCATATTTTGAAGCATCAACAGGAGCAGATAAGCCAGTTGAAGTAAAATTCTAAATTAGACTTTAGATTATCAGACATCTTAGAATCTAAGATTAGTCTAAAATCTAATATCTAAAATCAACAATCTAAAATACTCCCAATGTCAAAAGTAGAAGATTTTTTATCCAAAGAAGAAGAACAAGAGATTGTAGAAGCTATTCGCGTAGCCGAAAAAAATACTTCTGGCGAAATTAGAGTACATATAGAAAAAACAACTTCTAAAGTTCCTTTTGACAGGGCTTTAGAAGTTTTTTACGAATTAAAAATGAATGAAACCCAATTGCAAAACGGGGTTTTATTTTACTTTGCAATTGAAGATCAAAGCTTTGCAATTTGCGGAGATAAAGGCATAAATGATGTTGTTGCAGCAGATTTTTGGGATTGTACCAAAGATCGAATGGCGGAACAATTTAAATCAGGAAACTTCAAACAAGGAATTGTCGACGGAATTTTGAACGCCGGCGAACAATTAAAAAAGAACTTTCCGTGGTCTGAAGGTGACACAAACGAATTATCAAACGAAATTTCAAAAGGTTAAATGATGAAAAATTCCAACAATAAAATCTCAAATTCCAACGGAATTTTTCAGTTTACACTTTTATTTATCGCGCTGATTTTCTGCAATACTATTTTTGCACAATTTACTATTCCCGAAAAACCCAGTTTTCAGACTTCAGTTTACGATTATGCAAATGTTTTAAGTGCATCAGAAAAAACGCAGCTTGAAGAAAAACTAGTTCGCTATTCAGATTCTACCACAACGCAAATCGTAGTGATTACTATTGAAAGCTTAAAGGGTGAAGATGTAAGTCAATTGGCCACAAAATGGGGACAAACCTGGGGAATTGGAGGAACTAAACAAGATGACAATGGTGTTATTATTTTATTGGCTAAAGCCGAAAAGAAAATTGCCATTAATCCAGGATACGGTGTTGAAGATCGTTTGACTGCCGGAATTGGAGGAACAATCATTAGAAATATTATAATTCCCGAATTTAAAGCAGGAAGTTTTTACAACGGTCTTGATAAAGGAACAGATGCTATAATTGACGTTTTTAAAGGGAAATTTAAAGGTGAAAGAAAGCAAGCCTCGAAAGGAAACAATTTTCCGATACTTCCTTTTATTGTTATTATCATAATTGTATTAGTTTTGATGTTTCGAAATAAAGGCGGAGGAGGAAATTCAGGTAATAATAGTGGCGGAGGGCCGAGTTTAATGGACGTAATTCTTTTAAGCAGTCTTGGCAGAAGCAGCGGCGGAGGTTTTGGCGGTTTCGGCGGCGGATCATCAGGAGGTGGTTTTGGCGGAGGCGGCGGTGGCTTCGGCGGAGGTTTTGGCGGCGGCGGATTCTCTGGTGGAGGTTCTAGCGGAGGCTGGTAAACTGTCTTTTGTTTTTGTTTCAAGTTTAAAAATTCATAATTAATAATTTACAATTCATAATTAAAAAGAATGTTATCACATAAAGCAAAATACGCCCTTAAGGCCTTACTTTATTTAGCAGAACAAGACGAAAATCACATTTCCAGAACTGTGGAAATTGCTGAGGGAGCCAACATTCCCAAAAAGTTTTTAGAACAGATTTTACTGGATCTAAAACGCGGACGTTTTGTGAGCAGTAAACAAGGAAAATTTGGCGGATATTATTTGATAAAATCTAAAAATGACATTACTTTAGCAGAAATTCACCGTTTATTTGACGGTGCAATTGCGCTTTTACCTTGTGCCTCGTTAAACTTTTACGAGCCATGTTCAGATTGTAAAACCGAGGAAGAATGCAGTCTGAGACACGGATTAATGCTAATTCGCGATGAAACTCTTAAGGCTATGCAAGGCATTACAATCGCCTCACTTATTAAGAAATAAAAAAATATTTCTTAATCTCTAGTAAATCTATAGAATTTACATATATTTGCAAAAAAAATCAACAACCAATACAAAATTTTAAACCCTATGAAAGTAAATTACAATCGATCAGGTGTATCAAAAAATCTTTTGCAAAAAAAACAAAATAGTCAATTCACTACCGTGAAAAATAATTCTTCTTTGATGTGTATGTGCTGGTAAAAAAAATTTAATTTAAATTCTACTAATCACATATACTTAATATAAAATGAGAACCCTATATAAAATATCACTTACAAGCATCTTTTTACTTTTAGCCTTCACAACGTCTTATGCTCAAAATATTGAAGGTGTAGTTAACACAAACGAAAACATTCCGCTCGAAGCTGCTAATGTGGTTATCAAAGGAACAACTTCAAGTACCAGTACAGATCAAAATGGAAAATTTACCATAGATTCTAAAGGAAAACTTCCTATCACCCTTTTAATTCAATATGTAGGCTATAAAACTACAGAAATTGAAATTGCAGCTTTACCAACAGCGCCATTGCAATTAATTATTCGTGAAGAAAACGAACTTATCGAAGTTGTTGTTTCTTCAAGACGCCGTATCGAAAAAGTTCAGGATGTGCCTATTGCGGTTTCTGTTATTACAGGAAAACAAGCAGAACAAACCGGAGCTTTTAACGTAAATCGTATTAAAGAATTGGTTCCTTCGGTTCAATTATATTCTTCTAACCCTAGAAATACCGGAATTAATATTCGTAGCCTTGGTTCTCCTTTCGGATTAACCAATGACGGAATCGATCCCGGTGTTGGTTTCTATGTAGACGGTGTTTACTATGCACGTCCGGCTGCAACAACGCTTGATTTTATCGATGTAGAACAAATTGAAGTTTTACGTGGGCCCCAAGGTTCGTTATTTGGAAAAAATACAACTTCTGGTGCATTTAATATTACAACCCGCAAACCAAGTTTTACTTCTGGTGCTGATTTTGAAGTTAGCTACGGAAATTATTCTTTTATTCAGGCCAAAGCTTCGGTTACAGGAGCTTTAAGTAAAAAAATCGCAGGCCGTTTGTCTTTTTCAGGTACACAACGTGATGGTTTAATTGATAATATTGCCACCGGAAGAGCTACAAATACTTTAAACAATCAGGGAATCAGAGGTCAATTACTTTGGACTCCATCACAAAATACAAATATTATTTTAGCAGCTGATATTACAACACAGCGTCCTGACGGATATGCTCAGGTTGTTGCCGGTGTTGCGCCAACGCAAAGAGCGGCTTACCGCCAGTTTGATGCCATTATTGCCGATTTGAATTATCAGCTTCCGAGCACAAATGCTTTTGATCGTAAAATCGATCAGGATACTCCCTGGAGATCTAATCAGGATTTAGGAGGTGTATCTCTTAATATCGATACAAAAATTGGAAACGGAACTCTTACTTCGACAACAGCATGGAGATTCTGGAATTGGGATCCGTCAAATGACAGGGATTTTACAGGTTTGCAAGTACTGGCTAAGTCACAAAATCCAACAAGACAAACTCAAATTACACAAGAGATTCGTTATGCGGGACAGTTGACTTCAAGAATTAGTGGTGTTGCAGGAGTATTTTTCATCGACCAGACATCTCAAACAGATGGTACTGAAGAATCTGGAAGTGCACAATGGAGATTCGCTCAAAGTTCAACAAGTCCTTTATGGAAAACTCAAGGTCTTTTTGAAGGATACGGAATTAAAACAGACGCAAACATCAGAGCTTCTAGTGCCGCGGTATTTGGCCAAATTGACTGGGCTATCACAGATCGTTTGCATGTTTTACCAGGTTTAAGATATAATTTTGATAAAAAAGATGCTCACTATGCCCGTACAACTTACGGAGGCCTACAAACAACAGATCCTGCATTACTAGCCTTGAAGAAACAAGTATATTCTGATCAGGCATTTGATTCGGCTATTGACAACACAGATTTTTCCGGAAACATTACCGTTACCTTTAAAGCATCAGATAAAATCAATACCTATGCAACGTATGCTAAAAGTTACAAGCCAGTTGGTGTAAATGTGGCGGGACTTCCAACAAACTCTGCTGGTGCGCCTTTACTTGAACTTGCTGTTATTAAACCAGAAAAAGTAAATCATTACGAAGTAGGTGTAAAAACATCTCCTTTTAGAAATTCAATATTCAACTTAGCATTCTTTAAAACAGAAATTAAGGATTTCCAAACAAACGTTCAGGCGGCTGAATTGGGTGTAAACCGTGGTTATCTTGCTAATGCAGATAAAGTAGAAGTACAAGGTGTTGAGTTAGATGCAAGTTTCGTAATCAGTTCACATTTAACAATTAATGGTGCTGCAACTTATACAGATGGTAAATACGTAAAATTTGTAAATGCACCTTTGCCTTTGGAAGAAACGGGAGCTCCGGTATCATTTAAAGATGTATCCGGATCTGCGTTACCGGGTGCTTCAAGATGGGCAGGGTCTTTGGGAGGTGAACTTTCTGACAATGCTAAATTCTTCGGAAATGCAGGAAAAGCGTTCGTAGCAATTGATTCTTACGCACGTTCTGAATTTTCATCAAGTCCATCGGCTTCAAAATATTTAGTAGTTCAGGGTTATGCCATTTTTAATGCCCGTTTAGGTTTCCGCGCAACGCAGGGATTATCTGTTCAATTCTGGGGTCGTAACCTTTTAAACAAAGATTATTACGAGCAATTATTACCCGCAGGTGGAAATACAGGACAATACGCCGGAGTACTTGGAGATCAAAGAACTTACGGAGTTACTTTAAAATATTCATTGTAAGATTTTAGATTTTAGATTATAGATTATAGATTATAGATTATAGATTATAGATTATAGATTATAGATTATAGATTATAGATTATAGATTATAGATTATAGATTATAGATTATAGATTATAGATTATAGATTATAGAAAAAAATCCATTTGCTAAGCAAATGGATTTTTTTTATTCTTTGTTCTTTACTCTTTACTCTTCACTCTTTATTCTTTATTCTTTATTCCTCTGAACCTTAAATCCTCAGCTACTTAGAACCTCAGTACCTCAGTACCTTACTCACTTCTTTCCCTTTTCTTTCCACCCCTCTCTGCTCCTTTAAAATTTCCAATTTTATAAGCCAGCGAAAACATTACATAACGTTTTAACACGGTATTTTCTTCATCGCGAATTGATGTTGCTGAAATGGTTCTTGTCGCACTTAGATTTTGATTTAGAACATCATAAACCTTTACTTTTGCGTATAATTGTTTATCAAAAAATCCGTAAGACAAGCTAGTGTTCCATAGGTAAAAATCTTTTTTAAATTCATCAGAAATATTTGAATTATATGTATATCCAAAATCATTTCCAAAGATTAAATTCTCTGGCCAGTAAGTTGTCGTTTGCAAGTTAATTCTATGCACAACATTTGAACTCGCATCTCTTGAATAATTCTCGTATTTTGACTGATTGTATGATAAATTATAAGATGGTGCAATAGTTAGAATTTCTCCGTAATCATATGATAAATATACTTTTGGCGTAATCGCGGTAGATTTTGCGTTGTATAAAACAGCATTTGTAAATCCCTTATCAAAAGAATAACTTCCGTTTATCCCTAAACCATATCGTAAAGTATGGGCGCCGGTTTTTATAGACTGATTCCAGTTTGCACCAATAGAAGCATTATAAACTCCCGAAATATTTACGTACGTAGTTGTTCTTTTTCCGCTTTCGTCATAAATAGAGGTCGAAACAATGTCATTATCATAATAATCGCCTTTTACATACAAGCTGTAACCGGAACGAGTACGGAAATCATAATTTTTGAAATTAAAATTTACACTATTTTTCTCAATTGGTTTTAAATCCGGATTTCCAACAATTGTATTCAGTGGATTATTAAGATTTATAACCGGCATTAGCTGAGTGGCAGAAGGCAGTGCGTTTGAATAATCGTATTTGAATGATAAATTTTTAGAACGAGTAAATTTGTACCTCAACAATGCTGTAGCAAAAGGCAGAGCGTATTTTTTATTTAAATCTGTCGCGTTATTTAAATATAAGGAATGATTATCAAAATTAATAATCGAAGTACGGCTGTCCAGATTAAGAGTAAATTTATTTTTTTGAAGTGTGATTCCAACTTTTGGCGTAACTGAATTTTGTATTGAACTCGTATAATTACTCAATGCCGGATTAAGATCTGTATATTCTTGAGTTGCAGGATTAAAATCAAATGTTCTTTCGTCGTTTGCATTACTTTTCCAATCAAAATCCGAACCAAATCGAACTCGCAATGAATCTGTGATAGGCTCTGTGTATTCAATATCTGCCGAATATGAATCGCTGCTGCTGCTCTTTTTTGTATTTTGATTTCTTTCGTCATCGGGTTTATTATCCTGATAAAAAATCGTTTCCGAAAGATTCCTTGTATTACCATCGCTGCTCGTATTGTTATTGGCAAAAACGAAACTTAAATTCCTTGATTTTCGTGCAAAAGCTTTATTAAAATTAATGGTGTTACCAAAATTGAAATTTTCATTTTCTGAATATGAATTTGCATGACTTTCGTTTAAAGCATTTCCGTTTTCATCCTCAGAAAAACTTGAAGAACTGGAGTTACCATTAGTTCTGGACTGATTAAGTCTTGGCGCAATTACAATTCGGGTTGTTGGATCAAGTTTATATTCCAACTCAAAATTAACGTTGTTTCCTGTGCTTTCGTTTCTGGATTTAGAATCGGCCGCAGTATTAATATTCCCTGTTGGTAAAAAACTCTGCTGATTCGATTTGCTATCGTTTTTATTCACTGTATTTGCAAAATTGTAACTTCCCATCGCAAGCAAGTTATTTGTCCAGTCATCAGAATAATTCAAACCTATTAAATTAGATTGCGTAATTCCTTTTCCGCCAGAGCCAGAACTTCCTCCTTTACTGTTACTATTTCTTCCTCCTCCCATATTATCAAAAACATCATCCATAGAAAATCCTGTAGAATTGATATTATTAGATGACGCCAGCAAACTTATCTTCTGCTTATTATTAAAGAAATTTAGATTGACATTGGCTTCGTAACGGTCATCTGTTCCATAACCACCCATAACTTTTCCGAAATAACCTTTGTTTTTCTTTTCGTCAATAGTAATATTAATACTTGAAAAATCTGAAGTAGATTCCTGTTTTGAAAGTTCTTCTTTCTTGGTTTTAAAATCTGAAACCTGAATTTTTTTAATAATGTCTGCCGGTAAATTTTTAATCGCAATCGCTCCGTCCTTATCAAAAAACGTTTTACCATTTACCAAGACCTGATTGACTTCACGGCCGTTTACCGTAATTTTTCCGTCATTATCAACGTCAAATCCCGGTAATTGCTTCAATAAAGTTTCGACATTAGAATCCGGACGAACTTTATATGAATTTGCGTTAAATTCCAAGGTATCTTTTTTAATAGTAATTGGCGCTGCTTCTGATTTTATAACTACCTCATTCAGTGCATTTACATTTTCGATAAGATATACTTTTCCAAAATCCTTACTTTCTGTGAGTCCTTTATACTCTTCAAAGTAAGTTTGGTATCCCATATAATTTACCTTTAAAAACACAGGTCTATCATATTTTTTAATGTTCATGCTAAAATTACCGTTTTTGTCTGTGGTTGCATATTCAATAACAGTTGAATCTTTAACTGTTGTAAAGTAAACAGTCGACATCTCAAGTGGTAATTGTGTATTAACATCGAGAACTGTTCCTCTAACATTAATGTCGTTTTGAGCGGTTGCTGTAAAAACGAAAAGGAAAAAAAGCGCTAAAAAAGAATAAATTTTGGTCATAAAATATTGGTTAGATTAGTTAGACTACAAAAAACGGAAAAGGTTTAATTGTAGTTTTTACATTTATTCAAATAGTGTGCCATTAAAAAAAATAATCATAAAAAAGTCCCCAAATTTGGGGACCTTTTATTTTATTTCTCTCTGATATAAATATCGATTGGCACTCCCGAAAAATCCCAATTTTCTCTAATCTTATTTTCTAAATAACGCTTATAAGCTTCTTTAACATATTGCGGCATATTAGCAAAAAACACAAACTGAGGCGTTAATGTTGGCAACTGCATACAATATTTAATTTTTACATATTTACCTTTTGTTGCTGGCGGCGGATAAGCCTCTATAACCTTCAACATAAATTCGTTGAATTTAGAAGTTGGGATTCTCTGTTTTCTATTTTCAAAAACCTGAACCGTAGCTTCTAATGCTTTCAATAAACGTTGTTTCGTTAAAGCAGATACGAACAAAATTGGAACATCTGTAAAAGGCATTAATTCTTCTCTGATTTTAGCTTCGTAATCACGAGTCGACATGGTGTCTTTTTCAACCAAATCCCATTTGTTTACCAAGATTACAACACCTTTACGGTTTTTTTCAGCCAACCAGAAGATACTTTGATCCTGACCTTCAAATCCGCGGGTTGCATCAATAATCAATATACAAATATCGGCATGCTCAATTGCACGAACCGAACGCATTACCGAATAAAACTCCAAGTCTTCTTTAACTTTAGCTTTACGACGGATTCCCGCAGTATCAACCAGGTTAAATTCAAAACCAAAACGGTCAAATTTTGTATCAATTGCATCACGGGTTGTTCCTGCAATATCGGTAACCATGAATCGTTCTTTACCAATTAATGCATTGATAAAACTTGATTTACCTGCATTCGGACGTCCTACAACAGCAAAACGAGGCAAAACAACTTCTTCCTGAACAGGTTCTGGCTTAACTGGAAAAGACTCGATTAAAGCATCTAATAAATCTCCTGTCCCACTTCCCGAAATACTTGCAAAAGTATAATATTCTCCTAAACCAAGATTATAAAACTCAAGCGCATCTTTTTCACGCATTGCATTATCAACCTTATTTACAGCCAATAAAACAGGTTTAGTTACTTTACGCAATAAGCGCGCAACAACATCATCCATTGGTGTAATTCCTTCTTCAACATCAACCACAAAAATAATAACATCAGCTTCATCGATAGCAAGCTCTACTTGTTTACGAATTTCTCCTTCAAATACGTCATCAGATCCGCGAACGTATCCGCCGGTATCAATTACAGAAAACTCTTTTCCGTTCCACTCGCTTTTACCATAGTTTCTATCACGGGTAACCCCAGATACAGAATCTACAATAGCTTCTCTTCTTTGTATCAGCCTATTAAAAAGGGTTGATTTCCCTACATTAGGTCTTCCTACTATCGCAACAATGTTATTCATTTTTTTGAATTTTTGATTTCAGACTTTAGATTTTAGATTTTTAATTTGCTAAAAACCTAATCACTTGGAATCCAAAATGCTTTATTTTAATTTTTTGCAAAGGTAGTTAAAAAAAGTTGCTGAGATGCTAAGTTTCTAAGTACCTAAGATTTTATTATTTTTCCTGTTATATAAGGAGCATTTTAGGAGCTGTTTCCCGCTGTCCTTCCAAATCTTTTGTGCCGAACCCCGGCCCAAAAGGATTTTCCCTCCCATCGGGGCTAGGGCTTCAAGGTATCAAGAACTTTTCGGTCATCATTTTACATTTCAAAACTGAAACTTCAAAACTTAACCGTTCCAGTTCGCATTTCAAACTTGAAATCTGACCCGAGGCTGAAAGCCGAACTGGCGAAGCAAACTTGAAACAAACTAAACTCTTATTGATTGTATCCGAATCGTTTCAACATATTCGCATTACTTCTCCAGTTTTTATTCACTTTCACGACTAGTTCAATGTGAATTTGTTTTCCGAAGAACTTCTCTAAATCAGCACGCGCATCGGTTCCTACTTTCTTAAGAGCCGCACCTTTATGTCCAATGATAATTCCTTTTTGCGTTTCGCGTTCTACCATAATGATGGAACGGATTCTAATGATTTTTTCATCTTCAAAAAATTCTTCCGTAACGATTTCAACCGCATACGGAATCTCTTTGCTATAATTCAATAAGATTTTCTCACGAATGGTTTCGTTTACGAAAAAACGTTCTGGTTTGTCTGTTAATTGATCTTTTGGATAATAGGCCGGAGATTCTGGTAATAATTCGATGATTCTTCCAAAAACTTCAGGCACATTAAAATTCTGTAAAGCTGATATTGGGAAAATTTCTGCATTTGGCACTTTCGCAGTCCAAAACGCCACTTGTTCCTCTAGTTGTTCCTGATTCGAATTGTCAATTTTATTCAACAATAACAAAACCGGAATTTTAGCGTGGATTATTTTATTAAAGAAAGCTTCGTCTTTTAAGTCCTGCTCCCCTATCTCGACCATATAAACTAAAATATCAGCATCTTCAAAAGCCGATTTTACGAAGTTCATCATCGACTCCTGCATTTCATAAGCCGGTTTGATGATTCCTGGGGTATCTGATAATATAAGTTGAAAATCTTCGCCATTCACTATTCCAAGAATACGGTGACGAGTTGTTTGTGCTTTTGATGTGATAATCGATAATCTTTCTCCAACAAAGGCGTTCATCAATGTTGATTTTCCAACGTTTGGATTCCCGATGATATTTACAAAACCTGCTTTATGTGACATTTGCATATTATTTATTTTGCAAAGGTAGTCATATCAACTCAATACAGAAAATAAAACATTTTTTAAAGTTTTCGTTGGATTTCTCAAAAAACGGCGTATCTTTGCACCCGAAACATCGCGGGATAGAGCAGTAGGCAGCTCGTCGGGCTCATAACCCGAAGGTCACAGGTTCGAGTCCTGTTCCCGCTACTAAGTAAAAGCTTCAGAGAAATCTGGAGCTTTTTTCGTTTAAGCTAGAAACGCAAAAAGTCAAGAGACTTT
>Ga0247806_10001418_pt1 | contig 11834 bp, 10 predicted proteins | sample UWRJL059202B1_FD_179935 | JGI IMG/M metagenome (GOLD analysis project Ga0247806, IMG submission 179935) | Plant litter microbial communities from Arlington Agricultural Research Station in Wisconsin, United States - UWRJ-L059-202B-1 | ecosystem: Environmental > Terrestrial > Plant litter >... | reverse complement strand
ACCGCCCTGTTGATTGACGACAATAAAACCAATCTGAAATTACTTAAAGGCCATTGTGAGTCATGGGGAATGCATGCAGACATTGCGCTTAGCGGTGCAGAAGGTTTACTATCAATAGAGAAAGACGATTACGACGTTGTAATCATAGATTATCTAATGCCCAAAATGAATGGCATCGAAGTAGCGTTAGCCATCAATGAACGATATGGTAACGCGATTCCATTGGTGCTATTTAGCTCTGCAGGCCAATTTCCAAGAGAACATCAAGAAAATAGGAATTTATTTGCCGCCGTTTTAGATAAGCCTATTAAACAGGCCTACTTTCAAAAAATGCTTATTAAGTTACTGTCACATGCTCTAGAGCCGGCAATTAAAACTGAGCTAGAACGAAAGGATAGTGGGTTTAAGAAAGGTAAAACCGAAGAGGTGATCAGCATATTGGTTGCTGAAGATAATATTATAAATCAGAAGATTGTTGTCAATGCTTTTAAAACCATCGGGTATTCTTGTGACGTAGTTTCCAATGGTTTAGAGGTACTGTCATCCTTGAAGCGACAGCACTACAGTCTGATTTTGATGGATGTGCAAATGCCAGAAATGGATGGTTTGCAGGCTACCCGGGAAATAATAAAATTGTATGGGAAAGCAAGGCCTGTTATTATTGCGATGACTGCCGGTGCTTATGAAAAAGATAAACAGGAATGTCTGGAGGCCGGTATGGATGATTTCTTAACTAAACCATTCGACTTTGAGAACCTTTACAACAAGTTTGCGCAGTGGAAAGACAAAACCTTTAAATAAAGGCGGCCTTGCACTTCAATTTGCCCGGCAGATGTTTTATATTTGATATATGACATATTGTTTAGCAATAAAGGTTAAAGAGGGCCTGGTAGCAATAGCAGACACCCGCATCACTTCTGGAACAGATACCACCCAAAAAAAGAAAGTATACATAGAGCAGCGCGATAAATATTCTTTATTTATCATGACCAGTGGTTTGCGTTCCGTACGCGATAAAGCGGTACAATATTTCAAGGAACTGCTGGAAGAAGGAGAAACTCATAATAAGTTATATAAAGCTGTAAATGCTTTCGGTGCACAAGTTAAAAGGGTAGCAAATGAAGATCGGGCAGAACTTGAAAAAAGCGGCCTTAAATTTAATCTTCATACCATCATCGGCGGACAACTTAAGGATGACGAAGAGCATAAGCTATTCTTATTATATCCTGAAGGTAACTGGGTAGAGTTGGGAGAGGGTGCACCTTTTGTAGTCATTGGCAATTCTGGTCACGGTAAGGCGATCTTAAACCGAACTTTAACAAGCGAATCCAGTATGCATCTCGCGCTCAAGACCGGTTTCTTATCCTTTGATTCTACCAGGGCCAGTGCAAATGATGTAGATTTTCCTATTGACGTCGTTCTTTATCAAAATAATACATTTGGTATGGTGGAACACAGGTATGGTAAAAAGGATCTGGAAAGCATCTCAGATCAATGGGCAGAGGAGTTGAAAGAAGCCTTGAATAATATCCCCGAAGAGTGGATGGAAATAGCATTTAACAAATTACCTGTACCTAACGAAGCTGATTTATGAAGTTTGAGGTATTTGCCGAACTAAAATATGAATCTACTGTTCCATCTACCTTAATTCTTAATATTCAGCCGTTTAAAACGGTTGGACAGCAGGTGTTGGAAGAAAGCTTTAATGCTAACATCGCTTTAAAGAGTTATGAATGGTATGCTAATTCTGGTGAGAAGCGATTCAAGGTCCTTGAGGTTCCTGAAGCTAAGGAGGTTGTTTTCACTTATTCTGGTATCGTAGAAAACCAAATAAAAACTATTCCTGCAAGGCAATTGGACGATGTTCAGATCAGCCTGATGCCCGTATCAGTATTGCCTTATTTAAATCCAAGCAGGTATTGTCAGTCCGACAAGCTTTACAAATTTGCATTCGATAAGTTTGGAGCTATCGAGAGCACTTTTGAAAAAGTGATGGCGATTAGAGAATGGATTTTTAATAATGTGGAATACAAAGGAGGAATAACGTCCGCCCAGACCTCTGCATTTGACACCGTAAAGGAACAAATTGGGGTATGCAGGGATTTCGCTCATCTTGGAGTTGCGCTTTGCAGAGCAATGACTATTCCTGCGAGGTATTTTACCGGCTATGCGTATCAATTAATACCTCAGGATTTTCACGCTTGTTTTGAAGTTTACCTTGGCGGGTATTGGATCATCGTGGATGCAACGAAGCTCGTTCCGATAAATGGACTGGTAAAGATTGCGACTGGTTTTGATGCAACGGATACTGCTTTAGCCAGCAGCTTTGGAAACTTAAACTTTACAAGTATGGAAGTGAAGATATCATGTCTGGACGAAAATTTCCAGCCACTAGACCGCGAAAGCCTTATGCAAGGATATAGTTACTTCTAGTTTAAAAATCTTTATTAAGCAGCTTTTCCAGTTCCCCAAAAGAGACGTTCATTCTTACCCTTCCTTGTTTGGCGTAAGCGATTTCCCCGGTTTCTTCAGATACGATTACAGCAACCGCATCAGTCGTTTCAGATACACCTATACCTGCCCTATGGCGCAGTCCGAATTGTGGAGGCAATTGGTCGTTATCTGTTAGCGGTAGGATGCAGCTGGCACTTTTAATCTTATTTTCTGAAATTACTACAGCTCCATCATGTAAGGGACTGTATTTCTGAAAAATACTTTCCAATAACCTCTTAGAGATTTTTGAGTCGATAATTTCACAGCTATTTGCAAAAAGCTGATCATCATAGAATTTTACAAATACAATCAATGCCCCGGTGCGGGATTTTTTCATGCTTTTACACGCATCAATTATAGGCTTAATCCGAACCATATTATCTCTTTCGATTCCTTTTGTACCAAAGAGATAGCCCCACCATGCTTTATTTTTCTGTAAAAAAGTATTCTTTCCTATCAAAAGAAGGAACCTTCGGATTTCAGGCTGAAAGATGACTATAAGCGCTATCAAACCTACACTTATAAACTTGTTGATAATGGTCGACAACAACTCCATGCCAAGCGCATCAACGGCAAATTTGATGGCAAGAATAATGATCATGCCTAGCAAGAGGTTGACGGCCAGCGTATTTTTAATTAGACTATAGATGTAGTAAATCAACATCGCAACAAGAACGATGTCTATAACCGCTGTTGGAGTGATCTTTAAAAAATCGAAGTCTAAACTTTTCATCAATGCAAGGTAGGAATTATTTCAGTTGATATTGTTGTTGCATCTTTTGTACGATCTGGACACATTCTGATGCCTCTTTAACATCGTGAACGCGGAGAATATTTGCTCCCTTTAATAAAGCAATAGTATTCACTACACTAGTCCCATTCAATGCCTCCGCCGCAGTTGTATTTAGAAACTTATGAATCATACCTTTCCGGGATACACCTGCTAGTATAGGTAGGCCAAAGATTTGAAGGTCGTCTAAGTGTTGTAACAGTTCATAATTATGGTCGATGGTTTTAGAAAATCCAAAACCCGGATCTATGATTACATCTTTAACACCCAAAGCATGAAGACTGGCAATTTTGGAACTAAAATAATTGGAAACTTCGATGCTAATATCCTTATAATTGGCAAATTCATTCATGTTTTGAGGATTTCCCTTCATGTGCATGATGATGTAAGGAACATTCAATGCAGCTACAGTAGTAAACATTTCATTATCAAGGCTTCCAGCGCTGATGTCATTGACGATATGCCCACCTGCCTGAATTGCATACTTAGCAACTTGTGACCGAAACGTATCGATCGACAATATAGCTTCAGGCAGACGTTTGTTTATCGCTTCAACATAGGAGATCAGCCGCTGTAATTCTTCATCCACCGTGATGTCAGTTGCCCCGGGTCTGGAAGAATATGCTCCTAAATCAATGAACTTAGCCCCTTGTTTAAGGAAGTCTTCCACTCGAAAAAGTGCTTCATCAATACTTTCCACTCTACTCCCCTTAAAGAAAGAATCAGGGGTAATATTAAGGATGCCCATCACCGATGGAATGGCTAGATCTACTAGTTTTCCTCGCAGGTTGAGCATACGCTTTCGGTATAAAAATGTATCTTTAGCCATTGTTTAATGCTGCAAACTTAGATAAAATTGGTAACAAATACTTCAGAGGAATACGATTCAGTTATAGCGGTTTGCAAATCGCTTTTTATAAAAAAAACAAGTGATTATGGTACTGCATGGCGCATATTAAGGCCATCTTCTATCACGGATCAAATTTTCATTAAAGCACAAAGGATCAGGACCCTTGAAGAAAAGAAAGTTTCAAAGGTTGGAGAGGAGATCTATCCAGAATATATTGGTATTATTAATTATTGCATTATTGCAATGATTCAACTTGACCTTGATGCTTCAGAATCAAATGAACTTGAAGTCCATCGGATAGAAATGTTGTTTGATCAGAAAGTGCAAAAGACAAAGGAGCTCATGTTTGCTAAGAACCATGATTATGGAGAGGCTTGGAGAGACATGAGAATAAGTTCATTAACTGATTTGATTTTAATGAAGATCTTAAGAGTTAAACAAATTGAAGATCACTTCGGACAGACTATAGCTTCAGAGGGGGTAAGTGCCAATTATCAGGACATGCTAAATTATGCGGTATTTGCATTGATTAGACTTGACGTAAAATAAGACTATGAAAAGATCACTTGTAAACTTCTTTAGAATATTCGTCGGCATATTGTTCATTTTTTCAGGATTGATAAAGGCGAATGATCCTACTGGTTTTGGTTATAAGCTGGAAGAGTATTTTGAAGTCTTCCACATGCCTTTTTTCATAGGATACGCTACTGGTATTGCAATGTTGCTCTGCATTCTGGAGATAGTGTTAGGTGCATTGCTATTATTCGGTTTTTGGCGTAAACAGGTAACGACCGGACTTCTAGGTATCATCATATTCTTTACCTTTCTGACTTTCGTATCGGCGTTTTTTAAGGTCGTTACTTCTTGTGGATGTTTCGGTGATGCCATTCCTTTAACCCCTTGGCAATCTTTCTCTAAAGATTTGGTATTACTGATTATGATCGTTTACCTGTTTAAGTTTAAAGAGGAGATCAGACCAATTACCAATAACCCAGGTTTGCAAAGTGGCCTTTTCGCTGCCGTTTTCGCATTCTCCTTACTATTTACTCAGTTTACTTATAACACACTTCCCATTTTAGATTTCCTTCCTTATAAGGTAGGTGCAAATATCCCCCAGATGATGAGCATCCCTATGGGTGCCATTCCTGATGAATACCAGATCATGTACAACATGACCAACAAGAAAACTGGCGAAAAGAAGGTATTAAGTGATAAGGACTACCTGGCAACGGAAATCTGGAAGGATGACAATTGGGAAATTGTAGGCGATCCCAAAAGTACATTAGTTAAAGCAGGTTACCAGCCAAAGATCAGGGATTTGAAGATTACTGATGCCGGTGGAACAGATTATACAAAAGAGATTACCGAAAACCCATACTACAATATTGTTATTGTCGCCTGGAATTTAGGTGACACCGACGAAAAAGGTATTTCAGATTTGAATGCTTTGGCTTTGAATGCTACCGAACAGTTCAATATTAGAACGGTAATGTTAACAGCTAATTCCGCTCAGGATGCTGATGTTTTCAGTAAAAAGATGAAGCTTTTCATGGAAGTATTTTATGCAGACGCCGTGCCATTAAAAAGCATGGTTCGTGCGAACCCTGGGATTATGTTGCTGAAGAATGGCGAAATAGTTGGCAAATGGAATTATACTACTGTGCCATCGTTTGACGAGCTTTCAAAAACCTATTTCGCAAAATAGCTATGCTAAACTATGCCTTGAAGAAGTTCTTATATGGATTTGCTGTCATGGCAGGAGTAATAGTAGTTGTGTTTTTGTTGTTCAATGTCTTGCCAGGTGATCCTGCAAGAATGACGCTCGGACAAAGATCCGATGTACAGTCACTAGAAGCAGTAAGAAAAGAGTTCGGATTAGACCGTTCCAGACCAGTACAATTCTTCTTATACCTAAATGATCTTTCTCCAATAGGTATTCATGATAATGATCTGGAGTCCAGAGAAAAATATCATTACCTAAAACTATTCACAGTTGGTAGTGATGTCATTGCATTAAAGTGGCCTTATTTACGACGGTCGTATCAAACGAAAAGAGATGTAACTTCAATCTTAAGAGAAACTGTCCCAAATACTTTTATTCTAGCGCTGACCTCAATGATTTTTGCTACTGTTATAGGTGTTTTTTTAGGCGTTGTTTCTGCAGTAAATAAAGATACTTGGATAGATAAGGCAGCAAATTCCTTTGCTATTTTAGGGATTTCAGCGCCATCGTTCTTCGCAGGGATTATTATAGCCTGGCTTTTTGGATTTGTACTCAGTGACTATACCGGATTGAGTATGTCTGGAAGTCTCTATAGTTACGATCCCTTTGAAGGGGAGATCATGACCTGGAAAAACCTTTGGTTGCCCATGGTAACTTTAGGGTTGAGACCGCTTGCAATTATCGTTCAGCTTACGCGCAGCGCAATGCTTGACGTCTTAGCCCAGGATTATATCAGAACGGCAAGGGCAAAAGGATTGAGTCGCAATACCATAATTTATAAGCATGCATTAAGAAATGCAATGAATCCGGTAATCACTGCGATATCTGGCTGGTTTGCCTCTCTGTTAGCAGGTTCTTTTTTTGTAGAATACATCTTCGGCTATAATGGTCTGGGAAGAACCGCAGTAACGGCCCTGGAAATGTCAGACTTTCCTGTAATAATGGGATCTATTTTGTTCATTGCTTTAGTGTTTGTCGTAATCAATATATTAGTAGATATTTTATATGCCTTCGTTGATCCGAGGGTTAAATTAACGTAGTTATGAGGATTTTTCTAATTGGTTTCATGGGCTGCGGTAAGACTACCCTCGGTAAAAAACTTGCTCAAAAGATGAGCTATGAATTTATAGATCTAGACCATGAGGTGGAGAAAGCAGCAGGAATGTCTGTTAGCGATTACTTCTCGGCAAAGGGTGAAGAGGCTTTCAGACTTCTGGAAAAGCAGACTTTGAATGGTATTGATCTTCCTAGAAACTGCATAATTTCAGCAGGAGGTGGTACCCCATGTTTCTTCGACAATATGGAATTTATGAACCGTAATGGAATTACCGTTTATATAGAAATGCCAGCCCTGGCTCTTGCTCAACGTTTGGAACATGGAAAACACAAACGCCCCTTACTTGCAAATATGAATGAACAGGAATTAGCTGCCTTCATTAAAGGTAAATTGGTGGAAAGAGAACCTTTTTATAAACGTAGTTTCTTAATCGTAAATGGTATTAACATTACGGCAGATCATATTAGGAATAACTTATTTCAAATCTTGTAAATACTTTTGTGTCTCCGCTTCAATTTGATTTGTCGCTTTGCTTATCGCAGCGCTTATTTTAGTTTTATCTGATTTTAAAGATAAACCCTCAATAGTTGCCAATGAAGCCACATAATATTTACCCCAGGTTTCCAAAATATGCTTTTCTTCATTCACGGCCTTTTTTAAGGCAACTGCTGCTATACTTAAATCAAATTCAGTTTTAAGTCGTTTCGATGCCGCTTCACGAACTTCATTAATTGTAAATAAGGCAGTATTGTCGTCTGCATTGACTAAAACATATGCTGCAGTTAATGCGCTAACACCAACATTTTGCATGGTTTTAGCGGAAACCTTATCTAGCCTGTCATTATCAGTATGGTAAAACATATCCGTAAAGTGCCACATCAATAGTCCCGGGATTTTATTCTGTAAAAAAGGAGTGTGGTCACTTCCACCCTCAAATGGATTATAGTTCACGGTCCATTTAGCATACTTTCCCTGCTCGTTACAAATTTTCATCATGAAGTCATTGTAATAGTGTGGAAACAGATCTTTCTCATTTACATCACCAGCGCCCCATTCCGAGTGTTTGTCGATACCTCTTGTCCAGATTGCAGAAGGATCAGGCATTTTCTCAATCAAAAAAGAACCACCCGTTTTCTGAGTGTCTTCACCTACCATGTCCAGACTCATTCCCCAAACGATGCCTTTAGCTCGCTCAGCATCTTCTTTGATGTATCGTTGAGGTGCAACGATTTCGTTGCCCCAAAGAAAGGTCAATGTCCGCTGTGGTTGCAGTTTATTGCTTTTCACAAGCAATGCCGTGACTCTGGCCATTTCTGCTAACGTTCCAACACCTGTGGCATTGTCGTTTGCTCCAGGCTCCTGTACATGAGCACTAAATACAAATCGTTGGTTAGGAGCAACTGATCCTTTTACGTTCGCGACAATGGTCAATTCTTCTGAAGGGTAGGACTTAGTCTCCACATTAACCTTTAGCTTTATAGGGCCTTTTGCCAATGCTGCTTTAAGGATCTGCTTGGCTTGATAGGACAAGTTTATAGCCCAGCCCTTATTGTTAGGATTGTTGATTCCTGAGAACTGAATAGAAGTTTGGTTCTTTTCAGGTTGTGTGTATTCGGGCATTGCATAGCCTAATACACCAATTGCACCAGCATTTATGGCTACATTAAATAACCTGGCTGAGCTGGTTTCCGAAAATACAATTTTACCTTTTAAGTCAGTATCACTCATTTTTTTAAGCGCTGCAGCATCCAGGTAAATCACTTCTGCTATTTGGCCACCTGCGGGAGTAGCTGCAGAACTGATAGCGATCATGTTTCTATTTGTTTGGAAAGCCAAAAAAGGTTTTTCCTGTCCTTCAATCGTAAGGCTCGCGTTCACAGGTTCCCAGGTATTCTGTTTCATTGGACGCTTCTCCAATCTGTAAGTCAGCGGAGCTTCCTGCTCATTGTCCTTTTGTAATACAAAGCCTGCTTTCTTCAAAATCTCCTCCACATGATAAATGCTTTCATTAAAGCCTTTATTACCAGGAAGACGCCACCGCTGCTCCACAAATGCTGTTGTTTCATACGCATTGGACTTATTAAATGCCTTTCTCGTCAGGTCAAAATAAGCGGTTGTAGGATCTTGTGAAAACGCAGTGGAAGCACTTAGCAGCAGAATAATAGTTAGCAGTTTTTTCATGATTATAAGTTTGTCCAGGTTTCATCTGCCTGCTTTTGCAGTATTGATGAGAACTCAGTTCGTGGTGGTAAGTTAAGATACGGATAAGTTACCTTAGAAAGGTAAAGTCCCTGTGGATGGGCAGGTGTTATTAATTCAGGTGTCCTAAGTGTGATCAGATAACTTTCAAATTCTTCCACAGACAATGTTCCTCTACCAATCTTTAGCAATTGGCCCATAATGATTCTGATCATTTTACCTAAAAAGCGGTTAGAAGAGATTTTAAACCTTAATCTGTCGCCCTTTGGATCAACGCTAAGCTTAGCTTCCATTACATTACAAATGGTGTGTTCATATTTCTCCGGACTTGTACAGAAAGGCCGGAAATCCTTATATTTCGGCAACACAGCAGCGGCCTGTTTCATTTTATCGAAATCCAGGTTATCTAATAGATAAAAAGAACTTAGTCCGTTAAGGAAGGGATCTTTATAGGTATGAAGGAAATAATCATATGCCCTGAAAACCGCATCGAATCTTGCATGCGGTTGTCCTTCCATTGGTATGATATCAAACACTGCAATGTTTAATGGTAGCGCCTTATTTAATCGAAAGAGCAGATCGAAGTCCCACTCTCTTTCAATGTCTACATGGAAAAAGAATTGGCTGGCATGAACATGGGCATCTGTGCGACCGCATCCATTAATAAACAGTTGTGTTTTCAGAATGCTGCTCAGCGTTTTCTCAATCACCCCTTGCACATTGAGTACTCCCGGTTGTTTCTGCCAACCGTTGTATTGCAATCCGTTATAACCGATGTGAATGAAGTATCTCAATTTACCTTTTGCCAGCGCGTTTGTTTAGCTCTTCCACAGGCATATTCATCATTCTTCCTACGGGGTTTTTCCCCTTATAGGTTATAACCTTAAGCATTGTCGCGTCCTTAGGAGGAGTTAGCTTTTCAGTATATTTTGGATAAAAACGATCCGGGAAGGAATTGTCAAAACTGTAATAGATGTCCAAACCTTCCACTTCTGTAGATAGCTCTACCATTAGTTGCTTGTCTGCCGATCTGGTTACACTAAAAATTGGATCGTATACGCTAGGTGCATATTTTGTCTCTGCAAAATCTAGTCTTTTAAAATGCTGTTCTACCTTCGGAAAGAACGTTTTCCAGTTCTTTTTATCTAAAGGAGACCATAATGATTCTGAAATAGCAAAACCTCTTGGCCAGGTCATGTACTCAGCCTGGCGAATGTTATATACCTGTTCTGTCCAAAGATTAGCCTGACCGCCTTTGATGTATTTTACATCTGCACCTGCAGGTAAAGGATCAAACTCATAGGTTTTGCTTAACCGTAATGAGGCATATACTTTAGGCTCCGTTATCACATCTGCCTGCATATAGTCGATATATGCATATGTTGAAGGGCTCATCACCACTTCATGCTTTTTCTTAGAAGCATCAATGCCATTTTTCACGCCTCTCCAGCTCATCACTGCGGCACTTGGTGGCATGTCTCCATTCAGAATCTCATCCCAACCCATAAACTTTTTGCCTTTAGATTCTACGATCTTCTGAACGCGTTTCTCAAAATATCCCTGAACCTGATGCATGTCCTTTAGATTCTCACGTTTCATTAAAGCTTTAATGCTATCATTCTTTTGCCAGAAGTTAATTGGTGCCTCATCACCTCCCATATGGATGTATTCGAATGGGAATAACTGGGCGATCTGAGTAATCACAGTATCTAAGAAACTGTAGACTTTTTCATTAGCCGGACAAAGGGTATTGTCAATTAAGGCAATAGGAGGAGCACCTCTTGACCAATCCATAATGCGTTCACCAGATCTTACGCGGTAGTTTTCTGCACCAGGGGTGCAGGACAATTCAGGATAAGAGGCGATTATCGCCAGACTGTGACCTGGAACGTCCACCTCAGGCATGACATTTACAAAGCGGTCTTTTGCATATTGAACAATTTCTTTGATATCTTCCTGAGTGTAGAAGCCTCCGTAAGTACGTGGCTCATCTGCAGCGGGAGGGGCAAAGAAGCCAAATTCACCGACTTTCTTCACATTCCATGCACCGACTTCAGTTAACTTCGGAAGACCCTTAATTTCGATTCTCCAGCCCTCATCATCTGTAAGGTGCCAATGAAGTAGATTATATTTGTACCTCACCATGGCATCGATGTATTGTTTTACTTCAGCCTTTGTAAAAAAGTGACGTGCACAATCAAACATTAAGCCTCTCCAGCCAACCCTTGGATAGTCTGTTACTTCAACGCATGGAGCTGCCCATTCAACATTTTCAACTAATTCCTTCGATTCAATTTCTTTAGGAAAAAGTTGGATCAGGCTCTGGGCTCCATAAAATAAGCCAGCAGCCTTATTTGCTTTTATAGTGATCAACGAAGGGGTAACTGTTAATGTATAACCTTCATTGCCGATTGCTGCATTGGGTTTATCATTAAGAATTAGCTTGATGGTTGCTGATCCTTTAGTATCAGAAATATTGGATACAAAACTTCCCGTTGGTATAGAAAGCCTTTCTTGCAGAAAAGAAACGACCTGTTTAATTTCAGGAGCTGCCGAAGAGTGAATAACTACATTAGCCGGTAGTATAAAATGCCCTTCGGTTTTAACAAGGGAAACCGGCTCAGGTATAATCGCAATTTCTGCAGTATGGTCAAATTTGCCAGAGGTTGTTTCTATGTCAGCAACTTCTGCTGTTATTGGCTGACTAAAACCTTGGAACGAT
>Ga0247806_10001417_pt1 | contig 11837 bp, 13 predicted proteins | sample UWRJL059202B1_FD_179935 | JGI IMG/M metagenome (GOLD analysis project Ga0247806, IMG submission 179935) | Plant litter microbial communities from Arlington Agricultural Research Station in Wisconsin, United States - UWRJ-L059-202B-1 | ecosystem: Environmental > Terrestrial > Plant litter >... | reverse complement strand
CGGCCTGCCCGTGATCAAGGCCAACCGGCTCGACCAGGCCGCGACGGAGGGCATCACCGCGCTGAACGCCGATCTGGGCGTCATCGTCGCGTACGGCGGCCTGGTCCGCGAACCGTTGCTCTCCGCACCGCGCCTGGGCTGGATCAACCTGCACTTCTCCCTGCTGCCACGCTGGCGCGGCGCCGCCCCCGTGCAGCGGGCGATCATGGCCGGCGACACGGAAACCGGCGCCGCCGTGTTCCAACTCGTCGCCGAACTCGACGCCGGCGACGTCTTCGCCCAACTCAGCACCCCCATCGGCCGGCACGCGACCGCTGGAACACTGCTGGAGAGTCTGAGCCGGAGCGGTGCCGCGCTGCTGCTGGACGTGGTGAACGCACTGGCCGCGGGCACGGCCACCGCCGTCCCGCAGACCGGCGAGGTCACCCTGGCCCCCAAGCTCACCCTCGCCGACGCGCGGATCGACTGGAGCCTGCCCGCGGAGACCGTGCACGCGGTGGTGCGGGGCGTCACGCCCGAGCCCGGCGCGTTCACCGAGATCGACGGCGCCCGGCTCAAACTCCACGATGTGGCGCCAGCCCACGGGCACCCCGCCCAACCGGCCGGGCAGATCACCGAAATCGACAAGAGGGTTCTGATCGGCACCGGCACCGAGCCCCTTGAACTCATCAACGTACAACCGGCAGGAAAAACCCCAATGAAAGCAATCGACTGGTGGCGCGGAGTGGCAGCATCCGAGGTGATCGCCTCATGAGCGGACCCGATCAGACCGGCGCCGGCAGGTCTCGGGCCCCCCGCCAGGGCGCCCGACCGGACAGCCGGCCGAGCTACGTCGTGCAGCCGGCCCGCCGGGTCGCCTACGAGGTGATCGCGGCCGTGCGCGAATCCGACGCGTACGCCAACCTGCTGCTGCCCACCCGTATCCAACGCGCCGCTCTGAACACCGCGGATGCCGCCCTGGCCACCGAGCTCACCTACGGCACCCTGCGCATGCAGGGTTTCTACGACCGGGTCATCGCCGAGGCGGCCGGCCGGCCGGTCACGGCCATCGACCCGGCGATCCTCGACGTGCTCAGGCTCGGCGCCCACCAGCTGCTGGCGACCAGGGTCGCCACCCACGCCGCCGTCAACGAATCCGTCGAACTGGCCCGCCAGGTGGGCTCCCGCTCCGCGACGGGCTTCACCAACGGCGTGCTCCGCGCCATCGCCAGGGTCAGCGCCGACGAGTGGCGTGAACGCATCCTCGCCGACACCAGCACCCCCGACGACGCCCTCGCCGCCCTGTACTCCCACCCCGTCTGGGTGGTTCGCGCGTTCCGGCAGTCCCTGCGCCAGGAGGGCCGGGAGAGCGAACTCGAAGAGCTCCTCGCCGCCGACAACGCCGCCCCGCGGGTGAACATGGTCGCGCTGCCCGGCCTGGCCGAGGAGACCGCCGAGCTCGGCGACCCCAACGACTTCTCACCGACCGGCTTCGTGCTCGCCGGGGGAGACCCGCACCACCTGATGAAACAGAGCAACGGCCGCCTGCGCGTGCAGGACGAGGGCTCCCAACTCGCCGCCCTCGCGCTGAGCAGGGCCACACCGATCCGCGAGGGGGAGCGGTGGCTCGACCTCTGCGCCGGCCCCGGCGGCAAGGCGGCCCTGCTCGCCGCCGAAGCGCTGAACGGCGGCGCCAGCCTGGTCGCCAACGAGGTCGTGCCGGCCAGGGCCCAACTGGTGCGGCAGGCACTGGCCGCGGTGCCCGCCGACGTGCCGGTCTGGGAAATGGACGGCACCTGGGTGGGCGAGGACCAGCCGGCGACCTTCGACCGGATCCTGCTCGACGCCCCGTGCACCGGGCTCGGTGCCCTTCGGCGTCGCCCCGAGGCCCGCTGGCGGAAGCAGCCCAAGGACGTCGCCGAGCTCTCCGACCTGCAGTCGGCGCTGATCCATGCCGCCCTCGGCGCCCTGAAGCCCGGCGGCATCCTCGCCTACGTCACCTGCTCCCCGCACATCGCGGAGACCAGGGGGATCGTGGCCACGGCCCGCAAGGCCTGGGGCGACAAGGTGGCAGCACTGGACACCGCTGCGGTGCTGCAGGGTCTGGCCGTGCATCCGCTCGATCTGGCCGGCGACCCCGGCAGCGTGCAGCTGTGGCCGCACCGGCACGGTACCGACGCCATGTTCATCACCCTGCTGCAGCGCCAGGCCGACTGAGCCGGGCCGCGCGGGCGCTCCGGTGGCCGTTCGGTAGGCTGACTGGATGGTTACCCGGATCAACCCGAGCATTCTGGCCGCTGACTTCGCCAACCTGGAGCGGGAGATGGGCCGCATCAGCACCGCGGACCTGGCGCACGTCGACGTCATGGACAACCACTTCGTGCCGAACCTCACCCTCGGACTGCCGGTGGTCGAACGCCTGCTGCAGGTGTCGCCGATCCCGCTCGACCTGCACCTGATGATCGACGACCCCGACCGGTGGGCCCCGGCCTACGCCGAAGCCGGCGCCTACTCGGTCACCTTCCACGCCGAAGCGGCGGCGGATGCCGTCGCCCTGGCCCGGCGCCTGCGCTCGATCGGCGCCAGGGCCGGCATCGCCCTCAAGCCCGGCACCTCCGCGCTGCCCTACCTCGACCTGCTCGCCGAGTTCGACCAGGTGCTCGTGATGACCGTCGAGCCGGGCTTCGGCGGCCAGAGCTTCATGGCCGACACCATGCCCAAACTCACGCTGCTCGCCGACGCGGTGCGGGCGAGCGGCCTTGACGTCTGGCTGCAGGTGGACGGCGGCATCACCGAGGACACCATCGCCATCGCCGCCGCCGCCGGCGCGAACACCTTCGTCGCCGGTTCCAGCGTCTTCAACGGCGATCCGGCCGGGCAGATCGCCCGGTTGCGGTCCGCCGCCACGCTGCACTCCCACGCCCACTGAGGTCCGGTCCGCGCCCGAGGGGCCTGTGGGACCGGTAGCCTGTACAGGTGAAAACTTTCGACGACCTGTTCGCTGAGCTGAGCCAGAAGGCCATTGACCGGCCGGAAGGCTCTGGAACCGTCCGCGAACTCGATGCCGGCGTGCACGCCATCGGCAAGAAGATCGTCGAGGAGGCCGCGGAGGTCTGGATGGCCGCCGAGTACCAGAGCGACACCGAAACCGCTGAAGAGATTTCGCAGCTGATCTACCACCTGCAGGTCATGATGGTGGCGAAGGGGCTTTCCCCCGAGGACGTCTACCGACATCTGTGATGTCGTTCCCTCCCGTGAAATCCACCCTCGACCTTCAGAAAGACTGACATGTTAAGAATCGCCGTGCCCAATAAGGGTTCTCTCGCCGAGACCGCCGCCCAGATGCTCAGCGAGGCCGGGTACAACGGTCGCCGCGACCCGCGCGACCTCGTCGTGGCCGACCCGCACAACGACGTGGAGTTCTTCTACCTGCGTCCCCGGGACATCGCCACCTACGTCGGCAGCGGCGCCCTCGACGTCGGCATCACCGGCCGCGACCTGCTGCTGGACTCCCGCTCCAGTGCCGCGGAGATCGCGAGCCTCGACTTCGGCGACTCCACCTTCCGCTTCGCCGGCCCGGCCGGACGCTTCGACGCTCTCACCGACCTCCAGGGCCTCCGCGTCGCCACCAGCTACCCGGGCCTGGTCGGCACGTTCCTCGCCGGCCACGGCGTCACCGTCGACCTGGTCACCCTGGACGGCGCCGTCGAGTCCGCCGTGCAGCTCGGCGTGGCCGATGCCGTCGCCGACGTCGTCTCCACCGGCTCCACCCTGCGCAAGGCCGGCCTGCAGATCTTCGGCCCGGTCATCCTCGAGTCCACCGCCGTTCTGATCACCTCCGAGAACGAGAACCCCGGCATCAACACGTTGCTGCGCCGGCTGCAGGGGGTTCTCGTGGCCCGCCAGTACGTCCTGGTGGACTACGACGTGCACGTGGACAACCTCGACGCCGCCTGCCAGGCCGCGTCCGGCATCGAGTCCCCGACGATCTCGTCGCTGCGCGATCCGAACTGGGTCGCCGTGCGGGTGATGATCCCACGGGTCGATACCAACCGGGTGATGGACCACCTCTACGAGCTCGGCGCCCGCGCCATCCTCGTCACGTCCATCCACAACGCTCGCCTCTAGGCGGAGCCCGGCATAATCGAGGAAAGACCTCCAGGAAGTGGACACACACCCATGAGCCTCGCCGTTCGAGTGATCCCGTGCCTCGACGTGGCCAACGGCCGCGTCGTCAAGGGGGTCAATTTCCAGAACCTGCGTGACGCAGGGGACCCCGTCGAGCTTGCCAAGCGCTACTACGAGCAGGGTGCCGACGAGCTCACCTTCCTCGACGTGACGGCAACTGTCGACGACCGCTCCACCACCTACGACGTCGTGCGTGCCACCGCCGAGCAGGTCTTCATCCCGCTCACGGTCGGCGGCGGCATCCGCAGCGTCGACGACGTGTCGCGCCTGCAGGCCAGCGGGGCCGACAAGGTGGGCGTGAACAGCGCCGCGATCCTGCGGCCGGCCCTGATCTCGGAGATCGCCGACCGGTACGGCGCCCAGGTCCTTGTGCTCTCCCTCGACGTCAAACGCAGCGAGCGTACGCCGTCGGGGTTCGTCGTCACCACCCACGGTGGCCGCACCGAGACCGACCTGGACGCCCTCGCGTGGGCCAGTCAGGCCATCGAACTGGGCGCCGGCGAGTTGCTGGTGAACAGCATCGACGCCGACGGCACCAAGGCCGGCTTCGACCTCGAACTCATCACCATCATGCGCGAGCTCAGCAGCGTTCCCGTGATCGCCTCCGGGGGAGCCGGCCGCGTCGATCACTTCCCGCCGGCCATCACGGCGGGCGCCGATGCCGTCCTGGCCGCCTCCGTCTTCCACAGCGGAGACCTGACGATTGGCGATGTCAAGCGCGAGCTTGCCGACGCCGGAATGGTGGTGCGCCGATGAACGTCGACGCCGCTCTGGACTCCGCAGTGTTCTCCTCCGACGGGCTGCTGCCCGCCGTGATCCAGCAGTGGGACACGCAGGAGGTGCTGATGCTCGGCTGGATGGACCGTGAGGCCCTCCGCCGCACCCTCACCGAGGGTCGCGTCACGTTCTGGTCCCGCAGCCGCCAGGAGTACTGGCGCAAGGGCGACACCTCCGGGCACGCCCAGTTCGTGCGCTCGGCCGCGCTGGACTGCGACGCCGACACCCTCGTCGTGCAGGTCGAGCAGATCGGCGCGGCCTGCCACACCGGCACGCACACCTGCTTCGACGGTCGCGGCATCGACGTGACCGGCCTGATCCCCGAGGACGAACGATGAGCGCCGGATCCACCACCCTTGCGGACTTCACCGGGCTGCTCGCCGACCACCGGGTGATCCCGGTCATCCGCGAACTCTTCGCGGACGGTGAGACGCCCGTCGGCATCTACCGCAAGCTCGCCGGCGGCGCCGCGGGCAGCTTCCTGCTCGAATCCGCCGAACAGGGCGGCATCTGGTCCCGCTTCTCGTTCGTCGGGGTGTCCTCCTTCGGGGTGCTCACCCAGACCGGCGACGACACCGCCTGGCTCGACTACGGCATCTCGGCCGAGCGCGCCTTCGGCGGCGCCACCGACCTCGCCCCGCTCAACGCCCTCGCCTACCTGTACGAGCGGTGGCAGACACCACGGCTGGCCGAGCACCCGCCGTTGACCGGCGGACTCGTCGGCTTCATCGGCTGGGAGGCCATCCGCCAGATCGAACGGCTGCCCAACAAGCCGCCGGCGGACTATGACGTGCCAGGGCAGGCGTTCAGCTTCGTCGCGGACCTCGTCGTGATCGACCACAAGTTCGGCACCGTGCAGCTGATCGCCAACGTGCTCAACGACGGTGTCGAGGCCACGGATGCCCTCTGGCCGGCCGCGCAGGCCCGCCTGGACGCCCTGCAGACCCGGCTGACCCAGCCGGCGGAGGCCTTCGTGTCCGAGGTCGACCTGTCCACCCCCGCGGCGCCGCGGCACCGCACCGAGCGTGCCGACTTCCTGGCCGCCGTCGGCACGTCCAAGCAGCACATCGTCGACGGCGACGTGTTCCAGGTCGTCATCTCCCAGCGGTTCGACCAGGACTGCACGGCGGACCCGATCGACGTCTACCGGGTGCTGCGCAGCCTCAACCCGAGCCCGTACATGTACCTGCTCAGCCTCGAATCCACCACCGGGCAGCCGTACTCGATCGTCGGGTCATCGCCTGAGGCCCTGGTGAAGGTGGCGAACACCCGGGTCTTCACCCACCCGATCGCCGGGTCCAAGCCGCGCGGGGCGACCCCGGAGGCCGACGCGGACTTCGAGACCGAACTCGCCAAGGACCCCAAGGAGCGCGCAGAGCACCTCATGCTCGTCGACCTCGCCCGCAACGACCTGCTCAAGGTCTGCCGGGCGGGATCGGTGGAAGTGACCGAGTTCATGCGCATCGAACGGTTCAGCCACATCATGCACCTGGTCTCCTCCGTCGAGGGCGACCTGCTGCCGGAGATGTCCGCGATCGACGTCTTCAGGGCCACCTTCCCGGCCGGCACCCTGTCGGGTGCGCCGAAACCGCGGGCGCTGGAGATCATCGACGCCCTCGAACCGGCCCAACGCGGCGTGTACGGCGGGGTGGTGGGCTACTTCGGCTTCGCCGGCGACGCCGACCTCGCCATCGCCATCCGCACCGCCACGATCATGAACGGCGTCGCCCACGTGCAGGCCGGCGGCGGGCTGGTCGCCGACTCCGATCCCGCCTCGGAGTTCCAGGAATCGCAGAACAAGGCGGCCGCCCCGCTCCGCGCCGTCGCCGTGGCCAATGCCATGACCCGGGTGTACTGAATGGCCGCTCCGCGCCGCATCAAGCCGATCCTGATCCTGGCCGTCATCGGGGCCAGCGGCCTCGCCCTGCTGGCCTGGACCCAGGTCTGGGCGACCGTGCGGCTGGCCGCCGACGGCACCAACCAGCAGGTCCTCGACGTCACAGGGACGATCGCCGCACCGGGCCTGACCGCCTTGGCGCTGGCCGGGCTGGCCCTGGCCGGGGCGCTCACCATCGCCGGTGTGGTGATCCGGATCGTCCTCGGCATCCTCGAAATGCTCCTCGGCGTCAGCGTCATCCTCTCAGCGGCACTGGCCCTCGCCGACCCCGTCGGCGCGAGCGCGGCCGCGGTCACGGCCGCCACCGGCATCGCGGGGACCGACTCCACCCGCGCGGCCGTGCAGAGCGCCGCGCTGACCTTCTGGCCGTTCCTGGCCCTGGCCGCCGGTGTGCTCATGGTCGTCGTCGGTCTCGTCGTCTGCGTGAGCGCCCGCCGCTGGCCCGGCCCGACGACACGGTACGAGACCACCCGTTTCCAGCCCGTGACGGATGCCGCGACGGGCCGGCCCCGCCCCAGGGACGCCGTCGACGACTGGGACGGCCTCACCAGGGGCGACGACCCCACGGCGTGACCCGAACCGTCTGAGCCGGCTGACCCGGCAAGCTAGAATTGTCCCGCACGCCCATTGACCTTAGGAGAACCATGAGCTTCGAGTCGGCAGACCCCGGCCACGGCCATTCGACGGCGGCCTGGACCGCAGTCACCATCATGCTGATCGCGTTCAGCATCGGCACCGTCGCGTTCTTCTTCCACCTCGCCTGGCTCGTCTGGGCCTCCGCCGCGCTCCTGCTCGTGGGGCTCGTCGTGGGCTGGATCATGGCTAAGGCCGGCTACGGCGCGGCCTCGGTCGACGGAAGCCACTGAATCAGTGCCCGCCAACCTCCTCGCTGAACTTCTTGCCGGCTCGCTCGCCGACGCGGACACCCGACGGCTGGAACGCCCGCTGGCCGCGCTCGAGGCCGATGCGCTCGCCCAGGCGCCCGCCCTCGACGCGTTGCACGCACTCGCACCGTCCGACCGGGTGAAGATCATCGCCGAGGTCAAGCGCGCCAGTCCGTCCCGCGGCCCCCTCGCCGAGATCACCGACCCGGCCGCACTGGCCGTGTCCTACGAATTCGGCGGCGCCAGCGCGATCAGCGTGCTCACCGAAGGCCGCCGGTTCCTCGGGTCGCTCGCCGACCTCGAGCAGGTCAGGGCATCGGTGGCGATCCCGGTCCTGCGCAAGGACTTCATCGGCACCGCGTACCAGGTGCTCGAAGCGCGGGCCGCGGGAGCCGACCTCGTTCTGCTCATCGTCGCAGCCCTCGACCAGACCACCCTCGGTGCCCTGCACAGCCTGGTGCTCGAGTTGGGCATGACCCCGCTGGTCGAGACCCACAGCGCGGACGAGGTCGACCGTGCGCTGGACGTCGGCGCCAACCTGGTCGGCGTGAACGCCAGGGACCTGAGCACCTTCGAACTCGACCAGAACCTCTTCGCGAGCCTGGCCGACCGCATCCCCGCCGGCGTCGTGCGGGTCGCGGAATCCGCGGTCAAGACCGCCGCAGACGTGGCGCACTACCGCGCCGCGGGCGCCGACGTCGTGCTGGTCGGTGAAGCCCTCGTCACCAGCGATCCCATTCTCACCCTCAACGAATTCCTGGCGGTATAGATGTCCAGCGCAACCGATTCCCTCCGCGCCCAGTCAGGGCCCTACTTCGGCGACTTCGGCGGCCGGTTCGTGCCGGAGTCCCTGGTGGCCGCGCTCGACGAACTCTCGGCCGAGTACGCCCTCGCCAAGGCCGACCCGGCGTTCGCCGCCGAGCTGAGCGAGCTGCACCGCAGCTACACCGGCCGGCCGTCCCTCATCACCGAGGTGCCCAGGTTCGCCGCGCACGGCGGCGGCGCCCGCATCATCCTCAAGCGCGAAGACCTCAACCACACCGGCTCGCACAAGCTCAACAACGTGCTCGGCCAGGTGCTGCTCACCAAGCGCATCGGCAAGAAGCGCGTCATCGCCGAAACCGGCGCCGGCCAGCACGGCGTCGCCACCGCGACGGCCGCCGCCCTCTTCGGCCTGGACTGCGTCATCTACATGGGCGAGGTCGACACCGAACGCCAGGCGCTGAACGTCGCCAGGATGCGACTGCTCGGCGCCGAGGTGGTCTCGGTGAAGACCGGCTCACGTACCCTCAAGGACGCCATCAACGACGCGATGCGCGACTGGGTCACCAACGTGGACACCACCAACTACGTCTTCGGCACCGTCGCCGGCCCGCACCCGTTCCCCGCCATGGTGCGGGACTTCCAGAAGATCATCGGCGAAGAAGCCCGCCAGCAGGTGCTCGACCTGACCGGCCGGCTGCCCGACGCCGTCACAGCCTGCGTCGGCGGCGGTTCCAACGCCATGGGCATCTTCCACGCCTTCCTCGACGACCCCGAGGTGGCCCTGTACGGCTACGAAGCCGGCGGTGAAGGCATCGAGGGCCCGCGGCACGCCGCAACCCTCACCAAGGGCCGCCCCGGCGTGCTGCACGGCGCGCGCAGCATGATGCTGCAGGACGAAGACGGCCAGACCGTCGAGTCCCACTCGATCTCGGCAGGCCTGGACTACCCGGGTGTCGGACCTGAGCACGCCTGGTTGGCCAGCATCGGCCGGGCCACCTACCTGCCCGTCACCGACGCGGAAGCCATGGACGCGCTCCGCCTGCTCAGCCGCACCGAGGGCATCATCCCCGCCATCGAATCGGCGCACGCCCTGGCCGGGACGCTGGAGCTGGGCAAGAAGCTCGGCCCGGACTCGATCATCCTGGTCAACCTCAGCGGCCGAGGCGACAAGGACATGGAAACCGCCGGCCGCTACTTCGACCTTCTCGACGCTGGAGCGCAGCAGCTGTGACGAACACGAACAACCCCGGCACCGGCAGCACCACGAGCACGGCTGTGACGAGCACGCCTGGGACGAGCACGGTCGAGGCCACGATCGCGGCTCGACGGGCGGCCGGCGGCGGCGCCCTGATCGGCTACCTGCCGGTCGGGTTCCCCACCCTGACCGAGAGCATCGACGCGGCCGTCGCGATCGCCAGGAGCGGGGTCGACATCATCGAACTGGGCCTGCCGTACTCCGACCCCGTGATGGACGGCCCGGTCATCCAGGCCGCCACCCAGCAGGCCCTGGCCAACGGTTTCCGCCTGCGGCACGGCTTCGAGGCCGTGGCCGCCATCACCGCCCAGGTCGACACGCCTGTGCTGATGATGACGTACTGGAACCCGGTGCTGCAGTACGGCGTCGACCGCTTCGCCGACGATCTCGCCGCGGCCGGCGGAGCCGGACTGATCACGCCGGACCTCATCCCCGACGACGCGGAAGCCTGGCTCTCCGCGAGTGAACGAGCCGGCCTTGACCGGGTGTTCCTCGCCGCACCGTCCTCCTCCGACGAACGATTGGTGCAGGCGGTGACCCGCAGTCGCGGTTTCGTCTACGCCGTGTCCACCATGGGCATCACCGGGGCCAGAAGTGATGTCGACTCCGCCGCCCGGGTGCTGGTCACCCGTCTGCGGGAAGCCGGGTCGACCAGCGCCTGCGTCGGTCTGGGAATCTCCACGCCCGCCCAGGTGCGCGAAGTGCTGGAATACGCCGACGGTGCCATCGTCGGTTCTGCGCTGGTCAAGGCCCTCGCCGACGGGGGAGTCGCCGCCGTTGCGACCCTCGCGGCCGAGCTCGCGGCCGGCGCCAGGGACATCCGCGCCGCCGTCTAGCCCTGCCGCGGGTCCCGGCCGGCTTTCCCGCCGTCCGGTTCCCGCGTTTAACCCATCCCGATTAGGGTAAATTGTCCGAGGCGGTCGACCGACCGGCTCACAGTGACCAGAGAGTCACGATGAAAGGTTGTTGTGGTGTCGTTGCCCTTGAGCATTCCGAGCCCTGAGTGGAGCTATTTCGACCTGGGGCCGTTCCGTATCCACGCGTACGCGATCTGCATCCTGATCGGGATCTTCCTGGCCACCGCCGTCACGTCGCGGCGGTTGACCAAGCGCGGCGGCGAGCCGGGCGTTGTGCTGGACATCATCCTCTGGGCCGTGCCGCTCGGCATCGTCGGAGCCCGTATCTTCCACGTGCTGACCCACCCCAACGACTACTTCTACGACGGGGCGAACCTTCTGGACGTGTTCGCGGTCTGGAAGGGCGGCATCGCCATCTTCGGTGCCCTGCTGGGCGGCGCCGTCGGCGCCTTCATCGGCACCCGCCGGGCCGGCATCCGCTTCTGGTCCTTCGCCGACGCCCTGGCCCCCGGCCTGCTGCTGGCCCAGGCAATGGGCCGCCTCGGCAACTGGTTCAACCACGAACTGTTCGGCCTGCCGACGACGCTTCCGTGGGGCCTGGAGATCTCTCCCGACAACGCCGCCTACCCGGTCGGCCTGCCGGCCGGCACACTGTTCCACCCCACGTTCCTCTACGAGATCGTCTGGAACCTGGTCGGTGTCGCTGTCATCCTCATCCTCGAGCGGAAGTTCCGCCTGCGCTGGGGCAGCGCCTTCGGCGTCTACCTGATCTGGTACGGCGCCGGCCGCAGCGTCTTCGAATCGATCCGGGTCGACCCGAGCGAGATCTTCTTCGGCCTGCGCACCAACGTCTGGGCCGCGCTGTTCGCCATCGTGATCGGCCTGGTCATCATCATCGTGCAGAGCCGACGCCACACCGGACTCGAACTGAGCCCGTATCTGCCCGGACGCGAGTGGAAGCCGGTCGACCCTGAGGTAGAATCTGGTGAAACCGATTCCGAGCTCGAGGATCACGGCGATGAAGCTGCTGAACCCGTTGAATCACGCGACGTCGACGCCACAAGCACCACCGACTCCCGCCCCTAACCGAGGTCATCCCACCCGGTCCACGGTTTCCGCCCCCTATATCGGGCGGCCGGCATCTCCTCTTCCAGCGGGCCAACGTCGTCCCCACCTGCCAGTCATTTTGTGAGGACGGTCTAATGACGCAGCAACCTCTCTTCTCGCGGTTCAGT
>Ga0247806_10001413_pt1 | contig 11855 bp, 6 predicted proteins | sample UWRJL059202B1_FD_179935 | JGI IMG/M metagenome (GOLD analysis project Ga0247806, IMG submission 179935) | Plant litter microbial communities from Arlington Agricultural Research Station in Wisconsin, United States - UWRJ-L059-202B-1 | ecosystem: Environmental > Terrestrial > Plant litter >... | reverse complement strand
GCTTTTTACAGGAGCAAAACTGAAAAGCCAAAAGTACAGCCAGGAGTATGCGTATCATTACTCAAATGTAGCGTAAAGATAATTTGCTCAGGTGCATTTCAAAAGGATATAGAGCCGTTCACATGTTTTTTAATTTACCTCTCCCTAGCGGATGCTAATCTTGCAGCATGAAACATATCGCTATCACTTATTTGCTCTTCATCTGTTTTTCATTTAATGCTTCTGCTCAGGAGAAGGAAAGACTCTTTTCTGGTCAGGTAAGGGAAAAAACATCAAACGAAGATATACCCTTTGTAACCATTGCCATCCTAAACCTGCAAGGAAAGCCCGTTGTGTTGGGCATGGCCGATGAAAAGGGGAGGTTTTCGGTGAATACGATGCAACAGGGCGAGCTTGTGATGGAATTTAGCTTTATGGCTTACCGTAAAATAAGCCGGATCATAGACGCAGATCAAAATAAAATTGATCTGGGAACTATTCTAATGGAGCCTGACCCATTGGTTTTGAAGGAGGTATCCGTTACAGGTGAAAAATCGGCGGTAAGCTTCACCCTGGATAAGAAAGTTTTTGAGGTAGGTAAAGATATTTTGTCACAGTCGGGTTCGGTAACCGAACTGCTTTCCGGGGTTCCTTCGGTCAGCGTTGCTCCGGGCGGCGCAGTAAGCCTTCGTGGTAACAGCAGCGTTCTTGTGCTCATTAATGGCAGGCGTTCTGGTTTAACCGCCGGAACAGCTTTAGAACAGTTGCCAGCCGACCAGGTAGACAGGGTAGAGGTCATTGCCAACCCATCCTCCAAATACGATGCATCAGGTTCTGCTGGTATTATCAATATTGTACTTAAGAAAAATAAAAAGGGCGGTTTTAATGGTCAGGTTAGGCTGGTTGGTGGCAGTCCAAATGAAACCAGGTTTTCGCCCAGTTTGAACTATAAATCAAATAAATTAAACATTTTTTCTACAATTGGCTTGCGGTTTTCAGATTATGTAGGCGTATACAAGACCAATCAAAGCGTAAATGAAAATGGCATAAACTCCATGCTAAAACAGAGGCAGGACGAAGACCGGCACGACGATGGCCGGTTGGTCTATTTAGGCGTCGATTACCAACCCGACAGCTTAAATACCATTACTGTAGCCTACCTGCGCAATGCAACAAAAGATCACGATAAAACCACATTGGTGTATGATTATTTTAGTTCGGCTCAGGACAGTTCACTTGTCCGCACGGGCGAATCCTGGGAGCGGAGAAATTATAACCAGCTTGAATTCAATTACACGAAACTTTTTACTAAACCGGGTAAAAAATTAACTGTAGATCTACAGTATGACTTTTGGAACAGCACCAAAACCTGGGCCCTACAGACCCAAAAAATAGCACCGTCTCCTGAGCAAAGGCCTGAAATCAGGACAAGTTCTATCAGCTCGAGTAAAGATTTTGCCGCCCAGAGCGATATGGTTGTCCCATTAGACAGCAATACAACTCTGGAATATGGAGTAAAGGCTGAAAACCGTAGAGTAAGCAGTGATTATCTCGCGGAAAGCAGAACAGCAAATGCATGGGCCGTTATTGATGATATAGATAATGGCGTTGCCTACAATGAATTTATCGGAAGCGCTTATGTGCAGTTCAGAAGCAGGATTAAAAATTTTTCTTATCAGGCAGGGCTGCGAAGTGAATTTACCGAAGTAGATATCAGCGATAGGAAAGGAGTCTATAATAATAAAAAAGATTATATAAAATTATTTCCGACCGTGCACCTGGGTTATGAACTGGCCAAGGGTACCTCTTTTCAACTGAGTTACAGCAGGAGAATCAACCGCCCTTCCTTGTTCAGTCTATATCCTTTTAACGAACTGACCGATTACAACTCGAGGTACATTGGCAATCCAGATCTTAACCCATCGTATGCCAATGTTTTCGAGCTCGGCCTGTTAAAGCATATCGGAACACTTACCATAAATCCATCACTATATTACCAGCGCAATACCGGAGTCATTCTTGATTACACTTATCGCGAAAACGGACTCACCATTTCCATGCCGGTTAACATCAGGTTTGAAGAACGTTCAGGAGCCGAACTCTCAATCCTTTACAATCCCTACAAATGGTTACAGATGAATGTGGCACTTAATGCCTACCATTTTAGGCAGGCCGGGATTTATGCAAGCCAGGATTTCGCCTATTCGGGTAGTACGTTTACATCAAGATTTGACACGCAGGTAAAATTGCCGAACAAGTTCAGTGTACAGGCGCGTTACAATTTTAGCGGTGCAATCAATAATGCGCAAAGCAATATGAAGGCTGTACATGCCATTGATATGGGGGTAGGCCAGAACCTTTTGAAAGATAAGGTGAGTCTGCTCTTTGATGTGAGTAACCTTTTTAACCTACGCAGATTTTATACCACCACCACAGGCCAAGATTTTAGCATGACACAAGTGAATAGCCCGAATGCAGCAAGGTATCGCCTGACCTTTGTATATCGCCTAAATTTTACTGGGGACCAGTCTATCAGGCAGGCAAAAAGTGGGAATAGGAATTAACGACAAATATCTACCATTTGGTCATGTATATAACAATATGCCCAATACTCCCCAGGTTGGGCTGATATAATAACGGGGTGGTGTTTGTGTGATGCATGTTTAGACGCATGCTGATTAGGCGATGAATCGCAGCAAAGGACTGCTCCGCAGGTTTTTCTTGATTCAATTCATTGTTAAATGCTTCTTCATTATATGAAAAGATTCAATGGCATACGGCTGTCAAAATAAGGTAGTTTACTTTACATAAATAATGGAAACATGATAATAACGAAGTATTTTTTGACTAAATTTAATTAGGGATTATTGCCTTAATATAGTTCTGGCAAAAGGATCTGAAGCCAAGTTCCATTAAGGGAATAAGCATGAATGATTGCTATGAATCGGAGATCTGCTTTAAGAAACTTATCCTCTATTGGGGCCGCTGCAATGCTACCGACATTTCTAGATGTTAGTGAAGCTGCAAGCAATACCTCCTTGAATACGCTATCTGGACAAGCTTTGCGGAAAATTGCTACCGAGGAGGCTTTTACCATTCCTGAAATAGCTACGGCAATTCGGGGAATCGTACAACGAAGTGGAACAAATTTGGATCTTGTTCTTTTGAAGCAGCTTTATGAGCAACAGAACACCATCCCACCTCAACCTGAATCCAGCAGCAACCAGGTCACTAATCGTGACCGTGCAGCAAGGGATATGCTACCGAAATTACTAGATTTTGAAGAAATGAGGCTGCAGGATATGGCAAGCAATGGTGTTGATATGCAGGTGTTATCGCTAGTGATGCCAGGTGTCCAAATGTTTGAGCCGAAGCAGGCGATTGAACTTGCCGCTCTGGCAAATGATAGGCTAAGTGAAGTTATAAGTCGGCACCCAACACGGTTTGCTGGCTTAGCGAGTTTTGCACCACAGGATCCAAATGCTTCTGCAAAGGAAATGGAGAGAGCCATTGTTCATTTAAAACTGAATGGATTTATCGTCAATTCGCATACGGGGAATCGATACTTAGATGATCCGCGGTTCTTGCCTATTTTAGAAGCTTCCGAAGCGCTTCAAATGCCTCTTTACATCCATCCACGTGCCCCCTCTGATGGTATGGCTAGTCCTTTCCGGGATTACCGTCTTGATGGAGCAGTATGGGGTTATGGCGTTGAAGTTGCTACCCACATTTTGCGGTTAATCTTTGGTGGTATTTTCGACCGATTTCCGAAGTTACAGGTTGTTATAGGCCACATGGGCGAAGCGTTGCCGTTTTGGCTCGGCAGGCTCGACTTCATGGGTGCACCGGGTGCTCGTGCAGGACGTAAAAATAAGTTAAAACCAAGTGAGTATTTTAAGCAAAACATAACGATTACAACAAGTGGAGTCGAAGATCCACTTGCACTCAGGTATTGTATTGATAAAATTGGAGCTGACCGCATCATGTGGGCGATCGATTATCCTTTTCAACCCACTACATCTTCAGTATATTTTATTGAATCTGTTCCTGTTTCTGAAATTGATCGTGCAAAAATTGCATACGGCAATGCAGAACGAATATTCAAGATTAAAGCACAATGAAATTTTTCTTTACCGCCGGTTATTTTACATTTAGTATTTTAGTGTCTTGAACAATCCTTCTAATTCTTGTTTTAGTTCTGCTATTTTCAAAATTACTTACACACCAATCTACATGAGAAAAGAATTTCTGATCATTATCTTTTTAATCGGGGTGCTTGCGAAGGCGACAATGGCCCAAACGCATATAGGAAGTCAGGAGAAAGTTTACACAAATCCTTTAAAAGTGCAGTTAGGCGATCCATTTGTATTATTCACAGAAGGCACCTATTACATGTATGGCACCGGAGGAGGGGCAGACCGGGGTTTTTCGGCGTATTCATCTAAAGATTTAGTCAACTGGAAGCCGGAAGGACAGGTGTATTTCCATGACAATAAAAACGGATGGAGTGATCCAAATACCGCGTGGGACGGCGCTTACTGGGCACCAGAGGTATATGAAGTACAAGGCAAATTCTATCTTTTTTACAGTGCACAGTGGAAGCTAAACCCGGCGAAAGAAATGGAAAATTTCAAAATCGGAGTTGCGGTGTCCGACAGACCTACAGGTCCGTTTGTTGACCTGGCACCGAAACCACTCTTCGATCCTGGCTACCCGGTCATCGACGCCAATGTATTTTTTGATACCAATGGAAAAGCGTATTTATATTATTCGCGCGCAGCCTATAAACATCCGGTGAAGAGCGAAATTGCCGACCAGGTCAGGAAAAGCGGTAAGTATAAAGAAATTGAAGAAAGCTGGGTTTATGGTGTAGAACTGAAAACAGACTTTTCTGGTGTAATAGGCCAACCTGTATTAGTACTCCGGCCTCCAGTGAAGTTAAATGACAAGCAGGCAGCGTGGGAAAGCCTTTCCGTAACTACGGGAGAAGTTAACCGGCGCTGGACTGAAGGTTCTGTAACGTTTAAAAAAGACAATATCTATTATATTATGTATTCCGCAAACCATTTCGGCGGCGAGCATTACGCCGTGGGTTATGCCACATCTATTTCCCCTTTAGGCCCTTTTAAAAAGGCAGCAAATAACCCGATTTTACAGAAGAACACCAATAAAGGAGGTAAAGTCTCTGGTACAGGGCACAATAGCATCATTTATTCTCCGGATGGTAAGGAAATGTTTTGTGTTTACCATGGCAGAACGACCGCTACGGGTTCGGAAAGAGTGGTATTTATTGATAGGATGGAAGTGAAAAACGGCAAAATTACCGTCTACGGTCCAACCACTGGAACACAAAAAAAGCCTTCAGGTTCTCATTAATATTTCATGTTGTTAGCTTTTGTAAATGGCAAGCATTGTGCTTTACCTGTCAACTTTTAAGTAAGTAAACCATTAACCAAACAAAATAACACTTCAGTGCTTTTTATGGGTAACTTCTAATTGCGAACCCATGAATCACAAACAACGTCCCTTTCAGCCTATCGAGAACTACGGCATTATTGGCAACATGCAGACCATAGCCCTTGTCTCCCTGCAGGGTTCAATAGATTTTATGTGTTTGCCAGATTTTGATTCCCCCAGCGTGTTTGCTGCGCTGCTTGATTCTAAAAGAGGAGGATATTTTTCATTGGAACCTCAGCTGGAGAATGTATCAACCAAACAACTTTATTTACCAGGAACGGCGATACTCCTTACCCGGTACTTCTCAGATTCAGGAATTGCGGAGCTGACCGATTACATGCCCTTGTCCGAATCCGGTAGTGGATCGGCCATTGTAAGATCGGTTAAAGCGATTCGAGGGAACATCACCTTCAAAGTGAACTGCGAACCCAGGTTTGGTTACGCTAATGCAAAACACACCGCAAGTAAAAGTGGTCAGGAGATCAACTTTGACTGCTCCTCAGAATCAACAAGTATCAGCCTGACCGGAGACATGTCTTTTGACATCAAAAAGGGAGGCGCTTACGCTGAATTCACCTTGAAGGAGGGGGAAACCAGCTACATCGTTTTAAACCTTTGTCCGGATAGGGAAGAATGTCCCAGCTTGGAATGGTACAAGCAACATGCCTATCATGAAACTGCCGCCTTCTGGCGTAAGTGGGTAAATCAGACCAGTTATTCAGGACATTATGGTGAACTGGTCAGAAGATCTGCAATTACCTTGAAACTGCTGACTTCAGCTAAACACGGCTCAGTCGTTGCAGCGCCGACATTCAGTCTCCCTGAAACATTAGGAGGGACGCGAAACTGGGATTACCGCTTTACCTGGATCAGGGACGCAGCCTTTACCATGTATGCATTTTTGACCCTCGGCTACACCCAGGAGGCCAAAGATTTTATGGATTGGATTTTTAATTTGTGCCAGAAAATAGACCTTCAATTGGTGTATCGGATTAACGGCAGTCCTGATTTAAATGAGGAAGAGGTTCCTGAAATGGAAGGCTACAAGAAATCTAAACCAGTACGGATAGGTAATGGAGCAGCTGATCAATTTCAACTCGATATCTACGGGGAGCTAATTGACACCATTTATATTTACAATAAGTCCTGTAGGCCTATCACATTTGAGTTCTGGCTCCTTATAGAAAAACAGGTGCAGACGGTAATAGAAAACTGGGAAAAGCCCGACCATGGCATCTGGGAAATCCGAAATGAAAAAAAAGCTTTTTTACACAGCAGACTGATGTGCTGGGTAGCGTTGGACAGGGCTATAAAAATTGCAGAACACCGTTCCTTCCCCTATCCGGAAACAGAATGGCATAAAGTGAGAAGTACCATTTATAATGACATTTATTATAATTTTTGGAATGAAGAACTCAAAGCCTGGGTACAGTACAAAGGCGCGAGTGAAGTAGATGCCAGTGTCTTGCTGATGCCTCTTACGCATTTTATTTCCCCGATGGAACCAAGGTGGTTAAGTACCCTGGAGGCTGTAAAGCGGGAATTGCTTCAGGATGTCCTGGTTTACCGGTATCGAAATAAGGAACAAAAATTCGACGGTCTTGACGGGGAGGAAGGGACATTCAACCTTTGCTCCTTCTGGTATATCGAGGCCCTGGCGAAAAGCGGAGAAGTTGAACTTGCTGCCGAACATTTTGAAAAGATGATCGGGTATGCCAATCACCTGTCTTTGTTTTCAGAAGAATTAGGCATGAGGGGAGAGCATCTGGGAAATTTTCCTCAGGCCTTTACGCATTTGGCATTGATTAGTGCTGCGGTAGAACTGAATAAGCAGATCAGCAGAAAAACGGGAAAGCAGGGCTAGTAAGGAAGCACTATCGTCAGGGATTAGGAAGCAGCAGGGCAGCGCTTGTCCCAATCAGCGCCCCTGCGGCTACGTCGCTTGGGTAATGTACGCCCAGGTACATTCTTGAATAGCCTACAGACCCTGCCCAAAGAAAGCTAGGCACAATGACATACCATTTCGGATAGGCCCGGGAAAGTGCCATGGCAGTAGATATGGTAGCCGAAGTGTGACCCGAGGGAAAGGAACTTTCCTTTGCAAAATATACCGGCACGATATTGATGTTTTTTACATAAGGCCGCTGGCGTTTGCTAAGTATCTTGGTCAGATATGTAAGTCCTGCGGACAATGCTGTACTGCTTGCTACATATAAAGCATTTTGCCTCATCCTGAGATCCCCAGTGGCCATACCGCCGAGAAATAAACCGACTGGCACACCCACATCGCCGTAAAGATGCTTTTTGGAGAGAAAAATCATGACCGCTGTTTTTTCCGGTGTGCGCCGTTGACTAATGTTTATCAAAGCTTGTTCATCAAATTGCTGAAGCCTTGACTGTCCAAAGCTGTAATTACTGGACAAGTTTAAGCATAAAAATACGACAAGAAAATGATAACGAATGTCGTTAAATCTGTTCGGGACTTTCATAACATGGATGCGGCTCTAGCAAAGATATTCTTTTTGGGGTGGAAATGGCTTTGTAAACAGATTAGATTTTTTGCTCAGTATTTGTGCATTATTTAATTAAAATTAAAGACATTTCAAGTAGATTTAACTCATGATTAAGCCGTTCCTCCTTTTTATCGCACTGATACTATTTTCAAGCGTGTGTTTTGCGCAGAGTGACAGTGCAACGGTGCAGGTACATCCATCCTATAAACAAGTCAGCAAAGTACATCTGTGGTTATTTGGAAGAAATTACCGGGAAGAATGGGCCACAAAGGTGAAGCTCCCGATGATCCGGATATCGGAAATTTATGGGGGCTTAAAGCCTGTAAAGGAAGGTGGAGGCATGCAAACAAAATCCTTACGACTAAGAGATAGCAATGGTAAAGAATGGGTGCTAAGGAGCGTAGAGAAAGCGCCCGATAAGATACTCCCCGAAAATTTTCACGGTACCTTCGCAGTCGATTGGGTTGATGATGCGATGAGTGCACAACATCCATTTGCGGCCCTGGTTGTTCCGCCGCTCGCCGAAGCTGCCGGGATCCCGCATGCCAACCCGATAATAGGGGTGGTTGCCCCAGATGAAAATCTAAAAGAATTTGCAGACACCTTCGTGGGGCTCATCTGTTTACTGGAAGAACGAGAACCAGCCGGCGACACAGATAACACGCTGGAGATGTTGGCCGACTTGAATAAAAGCCATCGAAATACGGTAAATGCCAGGAACTTTTTGAAGGCCAGAATGCTCGATCTTATGCTAGCCGATTGGGACAGGCATGAGGACCAGTGGCGCTGGGTTAAAGATAAAAGCGGAAAGGGGAAGAAGTTTACGGGCGTACCAAGGGATCGCGATCAGGTATTTCACGTCTCTCAGGGCGTTTTTCCAAACATTGCCAAGCTTCCTTGGGTAAATCCATTGTTCGATCACTTTGAAGGTGAAATCCCCAGCGTAAAGTACGCTATTTTTAAATCCATGTTTTTAAATTCATATCCAGATGCACAGTTGCGCAAGGAAGAATGGATGAAAATTGCTCAGGATTTTGTGGACTCTCAAACCGATCAAGTGCTCGAACAAGCGTTAAGACGTATGCCGCCTGAGATTTATGCAATACGCCATGAGGAGTTGCTTACAAAATTAAAAAAGCGAAGAGATAATATACCGCAAGCGATGTCAGACTATTTCAAGTTTGTAAATAAAACGGTAGATATTAAATTAAGTGATAAATCAGAAATCGTGACAATTTCTGATACCAATAATAAAGGAATTCGGATCTTGGTTCAATCCGGAGATGCCGATTCTTCCACCCTGATTATGGATAATGTATATGATCCTGAAATCACAAAAGAGGTCATCATTTACGCCGGCGGTGGAATAGATTCTATTGCGGTAAACAGTATTGCATCGGTGATCAAGCTTAGGATCGTTGGAGGAAAAGGGAAAAAGGTGATCACTGGTATGAAGGAAGGGCCAAAGGTCCGCGTGTATGGCCAGCCGGAAAACACCCAGATAAATGCACCAGACAGGTTTAAGGTGCGTCTATCCAAAGATACAGCGAACACGCGATTTTTACCCTCAAACCCCTACAATGTGTGGATGCCGCTGGCAAATGCAGCGATAAACCTTGATGATGGCTTTATGCTTGGCCTTGGGGTTCAATACACGAAACAATCCGGGTTTAGAAAACTTCCCTACGCCAGTGTGCAACGGGTGATGCTGAGCCGTTCTTTCGCCACTTCCGCATTCCGCTTAAAGTACAATGGAGAATGGATCCATGTGGCTGGTACCACAGATTTTACACTGCAGGCCCTGATAAACGCACCAAACAATACAACAAACTTTTTTGGTACAGGAAACGAAACAGTCCTTGTCAAGGGCCAAAATTATCGACGCTTTTATCGGACCAGGTACAATACTTTTCATCTTGATCCTGCGTTCCGCTGGCGTTTTGGAACCCAAACATCACTAAGTGCTGGTCCCTCTTTCCAGTTGTACAGGATGGATGAAGACGACAATTTCGGACGCCTGATCAAAAACACCTCATTGATCAAGTCTTACGATAGTACCACTGTCGGCCGTCAACGAGCACATCTAGGATTCAGGGTGAATCTCCTGGTTGATAAAACAAATTCAAGAGTTTTGCCCTCTTCTGGATATCTGCTCCAAACCGACCTTACAGGCTATAACGGCCTAAATTCTGATTCAGAAGCATACTTACAGGTCAAGCATGAATTCACATTTTACCAGAAACTTGATTCAAAGGGAAACGTCGTGTTATTTAACCGGACCGGCGGTGGGATTAGCCTGGGTCGCCCTGCTTTTTACCAGTCTATGTTTTTAGGCGGGCAGGGTAATCTGCTTGGCTATTTACAAAATAGATTTGCAGGCTCACACATGCTTTACAATAACCTGCAGACCAGGATCAAACTAGCCAATGTGGCTAGCTACATTTTACCTGGTCAACTCGGCCTAACTGGCTTTTTTGATGCAGGCCGTGTCTGGGCAAAAGATGAACACTCCAATAAACGGCACTACGGTACGGGTGGCGGTCTATACTTTGCCCCCGCCGGACTAACCGTGTTTCAAGTTCTGGCTGGGCATTCTAAAGAGGGCTGGTATCCGTATATTTCTTTGAATGTGAGGATTTAGCTTTATGAGCTGCATGATAACATAGAGCAGCCAGCTTGTTCAGTCGCCCAGCCGGGGCGCATTTCAAAGAACTCATCATGGCTTGACGAATATGGATCCTTAAGGGCCTGCTGTAGTTTTAGAAAAAGTTGGTTCTCTCCTTTCTGCAATTCTTCAATAGCCATATGAAGCAAGTAATTCCTTAGAATAAACCTCGGATTGGCTTTGCGCATCCGCAGTAAGCTTTCCTCCCTTGTGCAGGTGTTAACGCTTAAACGAACTTTGTAACTCTTCAAAATCGTGTAAAGCTGGGTGGTGTCTGCTGGTGTAGGGTTAGCATACAGGCTGCTCCTAAAGTAATCCAGCATGTGTTCCTCTGTGGCAAATTCTGTTGGCAGGTCAATCAATAGCTGATAAAATATGGCCATATCCGGCTGGATGGCCGTTAATACTTTCTCAAAATTGGCAACAAGGGTGATGTCATCGTCATCGTTTATCCCGTCTAACCCCAGCTTGTTTGCCATCATGGTATAGTACTTACGCCAATAGTGGTCTTCATAGGTTTTCAGTTGGCTCTCTAACTTGTCAGTATCTGAAATCAACGGTACCAATGCGCTAGCCAGGCGGCTGAGGTTCCAGTAAGCTATATTGGCCTGCTGTCCGAACGCATATCGTTTACCTGGCAGATCGGTCGTATTAGGCGTAAAGCCCGGGTCGTAGTTATCAAGGAAGGAATATGGCCCATAGTCAATTGTTAAACCAAGCACAGACATATTATCCGTGTTCATAACCCCATGAACAAAGCCTACCCTCAGCCACTCCACTACCATCGTGGCCGTACGTTCAACAACTTCGCCAAACCAGTGTAGCACCTTGTCGTCGCCTTCAATATGCGGATAAAAGTGCTCAATCGTCCAGTTCACCAGCTGAGTGAGGTGGTCAATCTCATTTCTGGCAGTAAGCATTTCAAAGTTACCAAAACGTAAAAAGCTTGGGGCTGCACGCATGACAATGGCTCCAGGCTCATAGGCAGGATGCCCGTCGTAAAACATATCACGAGCCACCTTGTCGCCTGTAGTTACTAGTGCCAATGCCCGCGTAGTAGGGACACCCAGGTAATGCATCGCTTCACTCATCAGGTATTCCCGGACGGAGGACCGTAAAACTGCCCGACCGTCGGCTCTCCGAGAATAGGCAGTGGGACCAGCGCCCTTCAACTGCAGCTCCCAGGTATTTCCCAGAGGGGTCTCCCATTCGCCCAAAGTGATCGCCCGACCGTCTCCAAG
>Ga0247806_10001412_pt1 | contig 11859 bp, 11 predicted proteins | sample UWRJL059202B1_FD_179935 | JGI IMG/M metagenome (GOLD analysis project Ga0247806, IMG submission 179935) | Plant litter microbial communities from Arlington Agricultural Research Station in Wisconsin, United States - UWRJ-L059-202B-1 | ecosystem: Environmental > Terrestrial > Plant litter >... | reverse complement strand
TGGCGACCCTGACCAGATTATGTATGTCTGGCTTGATGCGCTTGCGAACTATATTACAGTCCTTGGTTACCCAGACCGCGAAGCGGAATATAAAGCCTTCTGGCCAGCTGATGTACAGGTGATCGGTAAGGATATTCTTCGTTTCCACGCCGGCATCTGGCCAGCAATGCTGCTTGGTATTGGGCTTGAATTGCCGAAGAAGCTGCTTGTACACGGATTTATTAATGTCGGTGGCGCAAAGATTAGTAAGACTGTCGGAAATACTGTCGATCCAAACCAAGTGATTGATGAATTTGGGCTCGATGCATTCCGCTACTTCTTCTCTCGTCATATTCCGACACTCGATGACGGTGACTTTACCTGGGAGAAGCTCGAGAACTCATATAACAATGAACTTGGTAATGACCTCGGTAATCTTGTGCAGCGTGTTGCGAGCATGGTAACAAAATACCAAGCTGGCGTTATTGGCGATGCTCCACAAACCGAACACGATATGAGCGCATACCACGCTGCAATGGATTCACTCGAATTTAACAAAGCAATTGACGAAGTATGGCACATGGTCCGAAGCTTGAACCAGTACATTGAAAATGTAAAGCCATGGATGATTGCGAAAGAAATTGGCAAAGACCCAGAAGCAGAGTCTCATCTTGCTGAAGTTTTGGCACATTGTGTTGGCGGGCTTCTCCAGGTTGCTGACCTTCTTGTTCCCTTCCTTCCAACGACTGCCGCTGCAATTCACCAGACTTTTGAGTCGGGGGTTATTCAGGCAACTAACTCTGTGCTTTTCCCGAAAGTTTACATTCACACGCCAGACCCTCACGCACCAAAAGTATAATGCTTGTCGATACTCACTGTCATATCCATGAACCGTACCAACTCCCGATTGAGGAAGTTATTGCACGTGCACATGCTGCAACGGTAAATCAAATGATTTGTGTTGGGACGAGCGAAGAGAGCTCGCGCCAGGCTATTGCGTTTGCTGAAGCGAATGAGGGGATGTATGCGGCAATCGGTGTGCACCCACACGACACAAAAGATGGTCACGAAGAGATTCTTGCACTCGCGGGCACTTCTTCGAAGATTGTTGCGGTAGGTGAGGTTGGGCTTGATTATTTTTATGGGCATAGTCCACGAGAAACGCAAATCGCCGCACTAAAGGCTCAAATCGAAGTCGCACTCCAGCATGATCTGCCCATCATTTTCCATGTTCGAGAGGCATTTGATGACTTCTGGCCAATCTTTGATTCGTATAGTGGAATTAAGGGAGTGCTCCATAGTTTTACTGACTCACGTGAACATCTTGAACAGGCTATTGCACGAGGGTTGCTTATTGGAGTGAACGGGATTAGTACATTCACCAAAGATGAGTCGCAAAAAGCAACGTTTGATGCGATTCCTCTCGAGAATCTCCTCCTTGAGACAGACGCTCCCTTCTTGACTCCTGCGCCATTTCGTGGTAAAATAAATGAGCCTGCATATGTGCGTTTGGTAGCCGAGTATCATGCTCACCGAAGAGGGATATCTCTCGAGGAAATCGCTACCACAACCTCCGCAAATGCACGCGCGTTATTTGCGCTTTCTTAACACCACACACGAGCACTATTTATGACGACGAAGAACGGACAATATCAGATCCCACAATCGAACACGCCTTCGGTTCTTATTGAAGATACCGTCGTGAAAAGTTCGATTATTGATAACCGACGTATCAAAGAGCTTGAGCAAGATATTATTGCATTTCGAAATAATGCCTCTGAAATTCACGTTCCTCGTTCAAGGCGAACAAAGTTTCGTGAAGCGGTTGCAGTCTCTCCGCGCAAGTCTTTGTATGAACGACTTGTCGAGCAGGAGAGTATCATGGGCGGAACATTGTTTGGTGCGCAGCATCCGTCGATCTCTCGACGATTTTGGTTTCACGAAGGTGATTGGTTCTTTGAACACAACGATGGAATTGCTCCGGTTGTTGCTCGATATCAGATTACTGAGGCAGCAGCATATAAGCTGGTAGAGGGTCGTGAACACCCATTTGCAGACGGTGAGTTATCTCGTCTCTTTGAAGCAATTACGACGTACCACGCAACGATTCGTGATACGCTATACCGTCAATCTGACAGTGCAGTATAGGTGCTGAGACTGGTATAATAGATAGGTAATGAGCGACATGATATATCTTGATCACGCGGCCGCAACGCCGCTCGATAAAAAAGTTCTCGCAGCAATGGAGCCGTTTTTTATCGATGATTTTTTTAATCCGTCGGCCCCTTATGCGCCGGCTATTTCTGTTCGCCGCGCGTATGATGACGCGAAGCATCGCATTGCCCGAACCATGGGTGCTCGCCCAGACGACCTCGTTATTACCGCCGGTGCAACTGAATCGATTAACCTCGCTTTTAGTAGTGTCGGTGGGCACATTATTACAGCAGCGATCGAACATCACGCAGTGCTTGAATCAGCGAAGCAGTATGACCACACGATTCTTGCGGTTGACGAGCGTGCATTTGTGACAGCCGCTTCAGTGAAGCAAGCAATTCGACCTGACACTCGATTGGTGAGTATTGCGCTCGCGAATAATGAAGTCGGCACGATCCAGCCGCTTCGTGATATCGCAGAAGTGATTCGCGCAGAGCGTCAGAAGCGCCTTGAAGAAGGCAGCGACGTGCCGATCTATCTTCACAGTGATGCATCGCAGGGTGTTGGCCAAGTAGATATTTCGGTCGCACGACTTGGCGTTGATTTGCTTACTCTTAATGCTGCAAAAGTATATGGCCCGAAGCAGGTCGGTCTTTTGTGGGCAGCAAGCGATGTTCGCCTTACTCCCCATATTTTTGGTGGTGGGCAAGAGCGTGGGCTTCGGAGTGGGACACAAAATGTCGCAGGTACGATTGGGTTTGCTGTGGCAATGGAGCTTGCAGTTGAGCATCGAGGCTATGAAATGAAACGCCTTGAAAAGCTCCGTAATTCATTGCAGGCTGCACTTACGGAAGCGTTCCCGCAAGCAATTATTTCTGGCCACCAAAAACATCGGCTTGCTGGTCACTTGTATATGTCATTTCCTGACCTTGACGCAGAGCGAGTGCTCTTTGCGCTTGAAGCTCGCGGTGTGATGGTTGCAACGGGGAGTGCGTGCGCAGCAAATAAAGGGACTCGCTCTCATGTACTGACTGCGATCGGGCTTGCACCTAATGTTGCCGATGGCAGCCTTCGAATGACACTCGGCCACCTTTCAACTGAAGAGAATACAAAGCAAGCAGCTGAAATTATTGTTGAAACGATTCGTCGCGAATACGAGCGAGTTGCCTCATGAAATGGCTGATTGGAATTCTTGTATTGGCGATTGCGATTATCGTTGGCTTAACTATCTATCTTCAACCGAATAGTTTTATCGGTTGTCAGACGACGCCACTCGCAGGAAGTGAAGGCTGTGAAGCAGTTGATGCGATTGTCGTGATTAGTGGCGGCGATACCGTTGCTCGAACGCAGGCTGGCATCGATTTGTACAAAAATGGCTGGGCGCCAAATATCATCTTCTCGGGTGCGGCGCAAGATAAGTCTGGACCAAGCAATGCCGAGGCAATGCGCCAGCAAGCAATCTATGCAGGTATTGATCCTCGTGCGATTATTATTGATGAAGAAGCTGAAACAACACAGCAAAATGCTCAGAATGTGAAATCAATTTTTGAACAGAATGGCTATGAAAAAGTGATTCTTGCCACATCAGGCTATCACCAACGCCGGGCAACACTTGAATTTACAAAAAACAATCCTGGTGTTGAAATTATGAATTATCCGCTCACCCAAGATAAAGATTGGTCTACGTTTTGGTGGTGGACATCACCTCGAGGCTGGTGGCTTGCTGGCGGTGAATTCTTAAAGGTTGTCGCCTTTTACTTTGGAGCAGCGCGATGACCAAAGTGTATGTTGGTATGAGCGGCGGTGTTGACTCTTCGTTAACAGCGGCGTTACTTGTTGAGCAGGGCTACGATGTGACGGGGGTCTACATGAAGAACTGGACAAAAGATTTGCCTGGTATGATTTGCCCGTGGGCTGATGATCTTGCTGATGCGAAGCGCGTTGCCGTGCAGCTTGGGATTGATTTTAAAGTCTTTGATTTCGAGAACGAATACAAGCAAAAAGTTGTCGATTACATGATCGATGAGTATAAGCTTGGCCGAACACCAAACCCTGACATTATGTGTAATCAAGAAGTGAAGTTTTCGCTATTTCTTGATGCTGCGCTTGAAGATGGTGCTGATATGATCGCAACCGGACACTATGCTCGTGTCGAAAATGGCGAGCTTCAGCAGGCGGTTGATACGAACAAAGACCAGACATATTTCTTATATAGAGTCACAAAGAAAGCACTTGAAAAGACGTTGTTCCCGCTAGGTGGATATACGAAGCCTGAAGTTCGTGAAATGGCTCGTGAGCGAAATCTTACAACGGCTGCAAAAAAAGACAGCCAGGGTATTTGTTTCGTTGGGCAGATCGGTATTCGTGAATTTTTGAGTCAGTATGTCGAGCGTAAAGCGGGCAAGATTATTGATAAGCAAACGGGTAAGGCGCTTGGCTCGCATGATGGTGCGATTTTCTACACAATCGGTCAGCGTCACGGGCTCGATATCGGTGGTGGGTTGCCATACTATGTGGCGGGCAAAGATATGGATAAGAATGAAGTTTACGTGACGACAAATCTTAATGATGATGCGTTGTGGCGAAAAGACGTTCCTCTGACTGCAGTTCACTGGATTGACGGCGAGAACACTCCCGAAGCAGGCGAGTATACCGTTCGGGTGCGTCACCGTGCGACACTCACCAAGGTGCAGCTTGAATTTACTGACATTGAAGTCGTACTTCATTTTGATTCTGCCGAGCGTGCTGTTGCTGCTGGGCAGTCAGTTGTTATCTACCGCGACAATGTTTGTGTCGGCGGTGGTATCGTTGCTTAAGGATTCTTTCAGGCGCTCGTCATACAATAAGAATGTACAAAAGATAACGCAAAAGGAGAATCGTATGGGATTTATCAATGATGCAAAAGATAATGTACAGGACTTTACTGAAGACGTGAAAGATAATGCGGAAGACTTTGGTCACAAGGCCCGCGATGTTGCCGAAGACGTGAAGCAGAAAGCTTCTGACGCAGCAGAAGATGCAAGAGACACGATTGATGAAAAGAAACGAGACCTTGATGACAAGGCGGATGAGTGGAAGAGAAACGCCGAATAGCGCTCGAGCCACCAATCATAGCCCCTGGGATATATCCACCGGGGGCTATTTTTGATATAATCAACAGATATGAATGCTCAACAAATCCGTAACGAATACCTTAAGTTTTTTAACGAACGCGGTCACGCGATTATCGCTCGTGCACCACTCATCCTAAAAGACGACCCAACAACACTCTTTACGGGAAGCGGCATGCAACCTCTTTTGCCATATCTTCTTGGCGAAAATCACCCAGAAGGTGTGCGACTTACCGACAGTCAAACAGCGCTCCGTGCACAAGATATCGAAGACGTGGGTGACAACCGCCACACGACTTTCTTTGAAATGCTCGGTAACTGGAGCTTGGGTGATTACTTTAAAGAACAGCAGATTCGTTGGTTCTTTGAATTCTTGGTTGACGTTGTTGGGCTTGATCCGCACAAGATTTACGTGACGGCATTTATTGGTGATCCTGCACATGGCATTCCTCGCGATGATGAAGCGGCGAATATCTGGCAGAAGATTTTTGAAGAGCGCGGGATTGATGCGGGTATTGTTGAAATCGGCTCACAGGCAAACGGTGACGAACGCGGTATCAAACCGGGTGAACGAATCTTCTTCTACGACGATGGCGAAAACTGGTGGAGCCGCGGCGGTGGCTTAGAAAAGACACCAATCGGTGACCCATGCGGCCCAGACAGCGAAGTCTTCTACGATTTTGGTGCGGACCAACAAGATGCGAGTTTCGGCAAGGCACACCCTGCGAGTGACGGTGGACAGTTTATGGAAATCGGTAACCAAGTCTTTATGCAATATCGTCGCCTTGAAGACGGCAGCTTTGAGCCACTTGCTCGGATGAATGTCGACTTTGGTGGTGGGCTTGAACGAATTGCCGCAGCACGTATCGACAGTTCGGATGTATTCAGAATTAGCCTTCTTTGGCCGATTATTGAAAAGCTTCAAACACTCAGCGGTAAATCGTATGAAGATAACGTTGAAAGCATGCGTGTGATTGCTGACCACCTTCGTGCAGCAACATTCCTTGCGGTCGATGGTTGCGTGCCTGCCAATAAAGAGCAGGGGTATGTGATGCGTCGTTTGCTCCGTCGTGCGATCCGTTTCGCGTTTGATCTTGGCATTGAGCAGAACTTCTTTGAAGAAATTGTGCCAGTTATTGCTGATCTTTATAAAGATGATTACCCTGAAGTTGCAGCTCGACGTGACGAAGTGATTGCGGTGCTTGCGAAAGAAGAAAAGGTATTCCGCCAGACGTTGCGTAAGGGTTTGAAGCAGCTTGAACGATACGCGGCAGACGGCTTGACCGGTGCTGAACTTTTCACGCTTTATGACACATTCGGTTTCCCAGTTGAACTTTCAACTGAAGAAGCAAAAAGCCAAGGTATCGCATTAAGCGAAAACTGGCGTCAAGAATTTGATGACAAAATGACCGAGCAGCGAACTCGATCACAAACCGCAGCAAAGGGTACCTTTAAGGGTGGTCTTGGCGGTGACACATTGCAGCACAAAAAATATCACACTGCGACTCACCTTATGTACGCAGCTTTGAAAAAAGTTGTCGGTGAACATGTGACGCAACACGGAAGCAACATTACTGAAGAACGACTTCGTTTCGACTTTAATAATGACGGTAAAGTAACCCGCGAACAGCTTGATGAAGTTGAAAAACTTGTTAACGAGTGGATTTCATGGGACGTCCCGGTTTCATTTAACGAGTACCCAACTGCCGAGGCATTTGAAATGGGTGCAATCGGTGCCTTTGGCGATAAATACGGCGAAACTGTTAAGGTCTACAAAATGGGCGACGGCGAACAACGCGTGAGCTTCGAAATTTGTGGAGGTCCTCACGTTGAACACACCGGTCACCTTGCTGAAGACGGAAAAGTCTTTAAGATTACAAAAGAAGAAGCATCAAGCGCGGGCATTCGCCGCGTTAAGGCAATCTTAGTTTAAATTAAGAAGTGTGGTTCTTAAGAGACTTGTTGATGTCTATGTGATCGGCCGTGTCGTCGAGTAACCGCCGAAAAGAAGAGAATGAATCCTCGTTCAAAATAATCGCTTCAATTTGATTTTGAATGACTTCAGCGTCGTTGTAGACGTCGAAAAAGTCATTTTTCACTTGATACGATTGCTGAAAAAGTCGAAGTTTCTTATCTTTCATGTCGTTCACTAATTCAATTGTTGCATTGATATGTTGAGTAAGGTCTGTAAAAGAATCTTGAAGGAACGTCGTACTCGTCGTTACTCGTTTACTCTGTTCTACTTTGCCACGTGAGTAAAATTCGTTATTAGAAATAGTAATTGCTGAATGACTATCTTCAGAGTAAGCAGTTGTGATTTGCTGTGTTTCACTTAAATACCATCCGCGACTTTGTGAGAGAAGTTCACTTCGCCACAAAGTGTATTCAGGTGTTTGAATAGGAGGGGCTTTTTCTACGGAGAAGCCAGAGAGAATTGCATCAACGCGTTGCTGTGTGAGACGGATTGATTTCTGAGGGACAAAACTTTCGTTTGATTCACCTACCTCTACGAAATGAACGTAAGGTATCTGATCGTTGAGTTTGTTGCGGACAATTTTTGCCCGTCCTTCAATTCCAGAGATGGGAATAGATATCGCATCGACGGAAAGCGCTTTGGTGGATTCATCAAAACCAAATGATACAATTGCACCCTTTTCATCATCAAGCTGTGCGCCAAATAGTGCCTCAAGTTCATGTTTAACGAGGGCTGAACTTTTCAATCCATCAACTGTTAAAGAGTAGCCATGGCCTGGTTCGATTTGCGAGCAGGCATATTCAAGCATTTCGCTTAATTTTCGTTCAGCGTAAGGTCGTTCTTGTTCGATTTGTCCAAACTGTTCCATATTTCAACATTATATCATATTTATCATAAATTTACAACCTTACGAGCATCGACTCTAGCCTTATATCGTTGCTTCGCAACTCACAGGATGTCGTCGTTCGAAAAAGTTCATGTAAGCATGATCTTTTTGCTTACTCCTAATGCTATAATGGTAATATCTATGGCATTTAAATCATTTCGAAAAAACCAACAACCAAACGAAGATTATATTGTTGCACTCGACATCGGTACCGAGTTTGTCAAAGCGTTGATCGCAAAGCTTGATGGCGAAGAGCTGCAAATTGTCGGCGTTGGCCGCGCACGGCAAGATGTAAGCGACATGCATTCAGGAGCAATTGCTGACATTGCTGGCGTGGTTCGTAACTGCGAAGAGGCGCTTGCTGAAGCCGAAGAACAAGCTGGTTTACAGGCAAAGCGAGTAGTTATCGGTATCGCTGGTGAGCTTGTAAAGGGTGTGACTGATACAATTCGTTACCGCCGCCCTCAGCCAGATCGTCCACTTGACGATGCTGAAATGGAATTTATTATTGAGAAGGTCCAAGAGCGTGCACAACTAAAAGCGCAAAAGCAGATTGGTCTCGAGACTGGTAATGCAGATGTTGAAGTGAAGTTAGTCAACAGCGCGTTGGTAGGTATTCATATCGATGGTTACAAAGTCAGTAACCCTATTGGATTCCAGGGTAAAGATGTTGCGGTTCAAATTTATACTGCCTTTGCTCCGATGGTTCATATTGGTGCGCTTGAGCGAGTCGCTGAAGAGCTTTCATTACAACTACTTGCAGTTGCGGCTGAGCCGTTTGCAGTGAGTCGAAGTGTTCTTGGAAGCGATGCGAGCAGTAACTTTACTGCGATTCTTGCCGATGTCGGTGGTGGAACAACTGACATTGCCGTTGTGAACGATGGTGGCGTTGAAGGAACAAAGATGTTCGGTATCGGTGGACGAAGTTTTACGCAAACAATTGCTGGCGATATGAATCTTTCGTACGCAGATGCTGAAAAGCTCAAGGTGAACATTGATAACAAGCAAATTAAAGCCTCAGTTGCTAAAGAAGTAAACGGGGCTATCGATCGAACACTTGAAGTGTGGATCGCTGGTGTCGAACTTGCATTGAGCGAATTTGATTCAATTGACCACTTACCAAACCGTATCCTTTTGTGTGGTGGTGGCTCAAGTCTTGAAAAGCTTGTTCACGCACTTAATGGTGCTGAGTGGCACAAGGATCTTCCGTTTACAAAGAAGCCAACCGTGCACCACATTGACCCTTCTGAAGTGATTGGCGTCACCGACACAACTGGTGATGTGACTGACCACACTTTCATTACTGCGCTCGGCCTCCTTAGGGTCGGTTATGATACACTAATAGGGAGTGGTGACGGAGATTCGATAAAAGAAAAATTTAACCGACTCCTGAGAATTTAGTATGAATAAAGACGTTATTTACATTGATGTTGACGATGATGTCACGGCCATTATTGGCAAGATAAAAGCATCACAAGAAAAAGTTGTTGCACTTGTTCCGCCAAAGCGGGCTGGTGCGTTGCAGAGTGCAGTAAACTTGCGCTTGCTTGACCGTATGGCGAAAACGAGCAAAAAGCACCTTGTACTTATCACGAACAATGCTGCACTTGTGGCACTTGCAGGTAACGCACAGATTCCTGTGGCAAAAAACTTGCAGAGTAAACCTGAACTTGCTGAGATTCCTGCTCTCGTAGTTGATGATGACGATGATATTATTGACGGCTCTGAATTGCCCGTTGGTGATCACGCGAAGACAAGTAAGATTAAAAACCAGGCTCCTGACGAACCACGAAGTGAAGTAGTTGAAACGATCGACCTTAACTTAAGTGACGAAGATGAAGAGTACATTGCTCCAAAAGCTGGTGTTGCTGCGGTTGCTGCGAAACCCTTGAAGAAAAAGGGCAAATCGAAGATTCCCAACTTCGATACCTTCCGTAAAAAGCTCTTGTTCGGTATCGCTGGCGGTGTTGCACTTGTTGGATTGCTAGTTTGGATGTTCGTGTTTGCTCCAGCAGCAACGGTTATTATTACGGCGAGCACAAGCCCTGTTCCAGTCAGCACTCCGGTTCGACTTGGCGGCACTGCGGCAACTGATTTTAAAACAGGTGTCATCCGCTCATCAGTTCAGCAAGAAAAGAAGGATGTTGCGGTTGAATTTGAAGCAACAGGTCAAAAAGATGTGGGCGAAAAGGCGACAGGTTCATTGAAGGTGAGTCGACTGTCTCAGACCGATACAGCAGTTCCAGCAGGGAGCGTCTTTACGAGCTCTGGCGGACAAAAGTTTGCAACTCAGTCAGCTGTAACAATTCCAGCGAGTGTTCCTTGTTTCCCGACCTACTGTGCACAATCAGCGACTGTGTCAGTTACTGCGGTTGCATCCGGAGAAAGCTCTAATGGAGTTACTGGCTCTTCGACGGGTCCAAATGGTACGACGGGCGTATTCCAGAGCGCAACCTCTGGTGGAACGACAAAAGTTGCTAAGGTCGTTTCCGCTGATGACATTGAACGAGCGCGCGGTCAGCTTATTGGCCAATCTCCTGAGGCTGCAAAAACAGCGTTGATTAAGTTAGTTCCAACAAACCAACGAATTATTGATAGTAGCTTTAGTGTTGAGCGTGGTGATGCGGTATCAACACCGGCCGTTGATCAAGAAGCACCTGCGAGTGGTAAGGCGTCACTTTCGATTCCAACAACGTATACGATTCATGCGGTTCCGACTTCTGATCTTGAAACATTCCTTCGTCAATATATCGAAGCACAGACTCCAGATATCGCTACGCAGAAAGTATACAGCACGGGTATCGACAAAGCTGCACTTGCAAACTTCCGCAAAGCCGGTGAGGCGATTTCTGCGACGGTTACTGCAACTGGCCGTATCGGTCCAAAGATTGACGAATCAGCAATCAAAGAGCAGGTAAAGGGTAAGATCTATGGAGAGGTGCAGCAAACACTTCAAGCAATGCCAGGCATTAAAGATGTTGACGTTGAGTTCTCATACTTCTGGGTTCGCTCTGTGCCGAATAACACCGATAAGATTCGTATTGAGTTTAAATTAGAGGATGAGTAGTCGTTCACTCGTTTGCCTTGACGTCGGCGAGAAGCGCATTGGCGTTGCTGTTGCGGATTTATCGGTAAGAATCGCTGTTCCGTTTGATACTGTTTTAACAGATGGAAATGAAATTGAGGCGATTGCTCGTATTGTTGAGCAAGAACGTGCCGACACGATTGTTATTGGCTACCCACGCAATCAATCGGGTGAGGCAACTGCGCAAACGAGTTATGTTGAACAGTTTTCGAAACAACTTGAAGATATTGCGGCAAAGATCGTCTTTCAAGACGAATCATTGACGAGTGTCATTGCCGAGCAACGGCTTGCTGCACACAAACGACCGTACACGAAAGCGGATATTGATGCACAAGCGGCAGCAATTATTTTGCAAGATTATTTGGAGTTACATCATGGATAATTTCAGGCCACCAACACAGCGACCAATTCAACAGCCCTCTATTCCGCGAGCACCTTTAGAGGCGCCTGCTCAACGACCGTTAGGTCAACTACCGCAACAGCCAGTACCGACGATACTTCCTCCCCCTCAAGATATTGCAAAAGACGACGCCGGTATTGGTACAGCACCGCCACGTCGCCGAAAAGGTCGTCGAATCCTTCTTTGGGCCGCGATCGTCCTACTCGTTGCCTGTATAAGCGCCGCAGTTGGCGGATGGCTTTGGTACCAAAAAAATCTATCTCCTGTCAA
>Ga0247806_10001407_pt1 | contig 11914 bp, 10 predicted proteins | sample UWRJL059202B1_FD_179935 | JGI IMG/M metagenome (GOLD analysis project Ga0247806, IMG submission 179935) | Plant litter microbial communities from Arlington Agricultural Research Station in Wisconsin, United States - UWRJ-L059-202B-1 | ecosystem: Environmental > Terrestrial > Plant litter >... | reverse complement strand
CGCGGGGCAACGCCTGCAACCAGCCGCGCAGGCGCTCGACGTTCAAGGGCGTTGGGCTCTGCCAGAGAAAGCTGCTGAACATTTCACCGTGGTCGTCACTGGCAACCAGGGTCAAGGGTTTGAGCGCGCGCGTCTGCAGGTCCAGGTCCGAATCCAGCCACAGCGCGTCGGGCAGCTGCGCCTGGACGCTTTCGTGGATCCGGGTCCGCAGGCCCAGTGCGTTACGCAAGGCTTGCAGTTGGACGGCGTCCACCAGGTCGGTCTTGTTCAACAGCAGCAGGTCGGCCGCCGCCACTTGCGCCCGGGCCAGGCGGGCGTACTCGCCGTCGAGCTGCAGATGACCGGTGGCATCGACCACGGTGATCACCATGTCCAGTTGCATCTGGCTGCGCAGTTGCGGGTAGGCCAGGGTCTGCACGATGCGCTGTGGATCGGATACCCCGCTGCACTCGATGACGATGCGCTCCAGCCGTGGCTGCAATTGCGCAAGGCTGCTCAACTGCGCCAGCAGGTCTTCCTGCACCGTGCAGCAGATGCAGCCGTTCTGCAGGCTGTACACCGCATCGGTGACCTCGGAAACGATCGCCGCATCGATGTTCAGCTCACCAAAATCATTGACGATCACCGCCAACTGACTGCCTTCGGCGCGGCGCACCATGCGGTTGAGCAAGGTGGTCTTGCCGGCCCCGAGAAACCCCGAGACCACGGTTACCGCGATGCGCTGAGGGTTCATTGGGCCTTGCCCTCCAGCACCGGTGGTTCACCTGTCCACACGGCCTTGAGGCCGGCGTCGGCCAGTGCGCCGTTGCGGTCATAGACCAGTTGCCCGTCGACGAAGGTCAACAGCACCTGGGTCTGGTGGATGTAATTGCGCGCCGGCTGGGCAAACAGGTCGCGATCGATGACGATCAAGTCCGCCGATTTGCCGACTTCCAGGCTGCCGGTCGACTGCTCCAGGCCCATGGCTACGGCACCATTGAGGGTGATCACGTTCAGCGCCTGCTCGAGGCTGATCGGATCGCCGAAGCAGGACGGATCGTCGTTCCACGGGTTTTGCCGGGTGACCATGGTTTCCAGCGCCAGCCACGGGTCGATGGACGCCACCGGCCAGTCGGTGCCCATCACGGCAGTGCCGCCGGCTTCGAGCACGCCCTTGAAATCGTAGATGCGCTTGAGCCGCTCCTGGCCGTAGCCCGAACGTGCGCCGCTGGCGAATGGCGTCGGGTACCAGGCCGCCGGGGAGAATTCGGCGATCACGTTGAGTTCCTTGAAGCGCGGCAGGTTGCCGGGGTGCAGCAAGGTGCTGTGGGCGCACTGGTGGCGCACACCGCTGAAGCCGTTGCGCCGCCGGGCCTCGGCGACGGCATCGAGGAACACATCGGAAGCGCCGTCACCGGTGCAGTGGGCGATGACGCGGATGCCGCGGCTGTCCATGTCCACCACCATGTCGGTGATGTGCTCGGGGGTCAGGTTGAGCTTGCCGCGCCAGCTCGACTCTTCTGGCCAGGGAGTCAGCAGGTACGAGGACTTCGGCTCCACGGTGCCGTCGAAGTGGAATTTCACCGCGTTGGCGCTCAGGCGCGCGCTGCGGTAGTAGTGACGCTCACCACTGAGCAGCTCCCAGCGGCGACGCACCGGGAAGATGTCGTCCTGCCAACTGATGGCGGCTTCAATGCGCACCGTCAGTTCGCCGCTGTCGTCCAGCTCTTTCAGCGCCTGCAGACGTTGCTCGCAGACGTGTACGTATTTGCTCGCGGTGACGCCACGCGAGCTCTGGAAATGCACCCCATCACGGTAGGCGCGGCGCAGCACGCTGACCGGGGTCGGCGGCATGGCGGCGTGGATCATCGCGTAGGCACCGTCGATCATCAGGCCGTTGGGTTCGCCGCTCAGTTCGTCGCGCTCCAGGTAGCCGTTGCGCGGGTCGGCGGTATGGCGGTCGATGCCCGCCAGTTCCAGGGCCTTGGAGTTGACCATCATGGTGCCCCACATGCGATCGAGCAGGGCCACCGGGCGATCCGGCATGACGCTGTCGAGCCACGCCCGGCCCGGGGTCAGGCCGGCTTCGCGGAAGGTGTAGCGCACCCAGTACTGCCCGTAGATCCAACCGTCGCCGGGGTGGGCCTCGGCATAGGCCAGGATGCTCGCGCGCAACTGTTCCGGGGTCGGGTCTTCGATGCCGACATCCAGGTCGTCGCTGTAGCGCGGGGCCAGGGCCAGGTCAGGGTGGGTGTGCATGTCGTGCAGGCCCGGCATGCAGAAGGCGCCCTGCAGGTCATGCACCAGGGTGTTCGGGCCCTTGAACCCTTGCAGCTCGGCCAGGCTGGCAACCCCTACCAACTTGCCGCCGCGAATGGCCACGGCCTCAGCCCAGGGCTGCGCAGGGTTCTGGGTATAGATGCGACCGTTGCCAAGTATCAGGTCGGCATAGGTCCCTTGCGCAGAATGGGTAGAGGAAAAGTTGTCGGACTCAGCCATGCAAGCCACCTTCGAGTTCAGTGCGGGTGAAGGGTCTTCCGCGCACGTTTGGCTTCGGTGACCCTGACGAATGGCACTAGTATTGTTGAATCAACCAATACAACAATCGATTTTTTTTGGCTTAATCGTTCGATTTACGTCACCATACGATTCAACACTCAGCTCCCTTAAAGACAGGATTCTTTATGCGCTTTCCTTCGATGACAGCCCTGCGGGCTCTGGATGCGGTGGCCCGGCTGGGCAGCGTGTCGGTCGCCGCCCGCGAACTGAACCTGACCCGCAGCGCCATCAGCCACCAGATCAGCAAGCTGGAAGAGTGCGTGGGGTTTGCCCTGACCGAGCGCATCGGCCGCGGGATCGGCCTGACCTACCAGGGCGAGCGTTATGCCCGCGAAGTGCATGGGATTTTGTTGAACCTGCTCGACGCCGGCCAGCCGGTTGACGACCAGGAAGTCTCGGGACGGCTGTGTGTCAGCTGCGCGCCGGGGTTCGCCACTTACTGGCTGTGCCACCACATTGGCGCGTTCCTGCGCCAGTACCCGCAGGTGCAGTTGCAGCTGATCTCCCCCAAGTCGCCGGACGACACCCACAACACCAACGTCGACCTGTTTATCGCCTACGGCATTGGCGACTGGCCAGAAATGCACGTCGAGGAAATCGTCGCGCTACGCTTTTTCCCGGTGTGCAGCCCGCGCCTGATCAACGCCTTGAGCGGCCTGAAGAACCCGCAGGAACTCAGCGCCTACCCGCTGCTGCACATGACCGACTACTCGGACTGGCGCGTCTGGCTGACCGCCGCCGGCGCCTCGGGCGTCAATGCCATGAGCGGAATCCTGTTCTCCGACGCCCACTGCGCGCAGTCGGCGTGCATTGCCGGCCAGGGCATCGCCATCGGCGACAACCTGATCAGCGGCGACGCGCTGTCCAAGGGACTGTTGGTGCGCCCATTCGACATCACCATCGACCTGCACCGCGGCTACTACCTGGCAACCGACCCGCAAAAAGCCGAGCGGCGGGTGGTCCAGGCCTTTAGCAGTTGGGTCAAGACTCAGTTGCAGTCCTCGCACCAGACCTGGCAAGACACCCTCTGACGTGGCGGCAAGCTCCGCTCTTTAATAGGGCGGAGTCAGCAGATAATTGAGTAATTTTACTAACCAATACCCACAAAATAATTCCATTGATGTAGCGATACTTTTAACAATAATAAACCCAAAGCCCATTTCGGATTTGCATCCGTCCTCGTACGTCTTATGGGCAATAAAAAGAGGAACTCCATCGTGTCCAGCGGTTCAGCGATTCAGCTCAGCGCACAAGGTATCAGCCAGTATTACGGTCGCTTCGCAGCGCTGGATAACGTCGACCTGGACGTTCGCCAAGGCGAGTTCCTGACGTTGCTGGGGCCTTCCGGTTCGGGCAAGACCACCTTGCTGATGATCCTCGCGGGCTTCCTCAGCCCGACGTCCGGCAAGTTGATGGAACAGGGCGTCGACATCATCAAGCGCTCGGCGGAAAAACGTAACTACGGCATGGTGTTCCAGGGGTATGCGCTGTTCCCGCACATGACGGTGGCGGACAACGTGGCCTACCCGCTGCGCATCCGCAAAGTCGCCGCCGAAGAACGCCAGCGTCGGGTCAAACACATTCTCGAGGTGGTCGGTCTCGGCGCACACATGCACAAGAAGCCCGCCGAAATGTCCGGCGGCCAGCAACAGCGCGTGGCGATTGCCCGGGCGCTGGTGTTCGAACCGGACCTGCTGCTGCTCGACGAGCCCCTGTCGGCACTGGACAAGAACCTGCGCGAACAGCTGCAGACCGAACTGCAACGCATCCACCGCCAGGTCGGCACCAGCTTCGTGTTCGTCACCCACGACCAGAACGAAGCCCTGGCGCTGTCATCGCGCATCGCGATTTTCAACCACGGCAAGCTGACCCAGGTCGACACTCCGGAAAACATCTACAACCGCCCCGAGAGCCGGTTTGTCGCCGAGTTCCTTGGCAAGATGAACCTGTTCCCGCTGCTGGACCTGACCCGCAACGGCCCGACCGCCAGCGGCCGCTGTGGCGACAACCTGCTGCACGCCCAGGCCCCCGCGCCCCTGAGCAAACAGCCGAGCGTGCTGGCGGTGCGTCCCGAACACATGGACCTGCACAGCGAACGCCCGAACCGCGACGGCTACAACGTGATCCCGGCGCAACTCACCGACAAGGTCTACCAGGGTTCCAGCACTCACCTGTCGCTGACGGTCGGGGGCGACGCCCTGCCGATCAACCTATCGGTTCCCGGTAATCATCCGGGGGCCCTGATGCCCAGCGGCGCCCCGGTGTGGCTGAGCTGGCCGGTCCAGCAAAGCTTCCTGCTGCAAGCCTGACCCCTGAATTACGTGCGTCACAAAGCTCTCTCCTAACGACAACAATAGGCCCTTGTCCCAACGGACACCCGCCATCTGAGGACTTGCCCATGAGCCAGGATCATCAACGCGACTGTATTGAAGTGCTTATCGAAAAGGCCCGTGGCGGGCAGATCAACCGACGCACCTTCATCCAGGCCATGGGCCTGTTGGCGGCAGTGCCCCTGGCGCTGCGCAGCGGTATCAGTTGGTCGGCCGACAAGCCGCTGGTGGTGGTCAACTGGGGCGGCGACGCACTGACCGCCTTCCGCTCGGCCTGGACCGACACCTTCACCAAGAACACCGGAATCCAGGTGCGCATCGACGGCGCCGGCCCCACCGAGGGCGCGATCCGCTCGCAACTGGCCAGCGGTCAGCCCAGCTGGGACGTAGTCGACGTCGAGAGCTACAGCGCAATCGTCCTGGGCAAGGAAAAGATCCTGCAGCCGCTGGACTACAACGTGATCAAGCGTGACCAGGTGGCGCCGGTACTGGCCTCCGACCACGGGATCGCCAGCTACCAGTTCAGCTACGTGATGGCCTGGGACAGCGAGAAGTTCGGTGAGAACGGGCCGAAAACCTGGGCCGATTTCTGGGACGTGAAGAAATTCCCTGGCAAACGCACCCTCTATAAGTGGATGAACGGCATGCTCGAAGCGGCGCTGCTGGCCGACGGCGTACCGGCCGATCAGCTCTACCCGCTGGACGTGGTGCGCGCGCTGAACAAGATCGACGAGATCAAGCCCCACGTGCTGTCGTTCTGGAGTTCGGGCGCCGAAAGCCAGCAACTGATGGTCGATGGCGAAGTCTCGGTGGGCGCTATCTGGCACACCCGCGCCAAGCTGCTCAGCGAAGACACCGAAGGCCGCGTGCGCTGGAGCTTCGACAACGGCTTCATCAACTCCAGCAGTTGGGCCGTGCTGTCGGGCAACCCGGCGGGCAGCCAGCCGGCGATGCAGTTCATCCAGCATGCCCTGCAACCGCAAGGCCAGCTCAAACTCTTCGAACTGCTGGGCAACGGGCCGTCCAACAGCGCGACCGAGAAGCTGATGTCGGCCGAACAACTGCAAGCCAACTGCGCGTCAGAAGAGAACCTGAAAAAACAGATCGCGCTCAACGCCCAGTGGTACGCCGATAACTACTCCAACGCCCTGGAGCAGTACCTCACGCGGCTGTCCAAGTGAGCCATCGATCATGACCATGACCTTGACCCTGAGCAAACCCAAGCCGCGGTTCAGTTCGCCGGCGCTGGAACGCAGCTTGCTGCTGTTCCCGCTGCCGGTGTTGCTGCTGATCTTCTACGTGCTGCCGTTTATCGGCGTGGTTGGCTGGAGTTTCTCGTTGCCGACACCGGGCCTGGACCAGTACGAACGCATCGCCACCGACCCGGCCATCCACGACATGCTCTGGCGCACCCTGCGCCTGTGCCTGACCGTCAGCGTCCTGGCCCTGGTGATCGGTTACCTGCTGGCTTACTGCTGGGTGTTCAGCCCGCCGTTCTGGCAGCGGGTGGTGGAGATCTGCATCTTCATCCCGTTCTGGATCTCGGTGCTGGTGCGGGCGTTTGGCTGGTTGATCGCCCTGCGCAGCAACGGAGTGCTCAACAATGGGCTGATGGGCATGGGCCTGATCGATCAACCGCTGCAACTGAGCCGCAACGAAATCGGGGTGGTGATCGGCATGCTCCACGTGATGATTCCGTATGCGGTGTTCCCGCTGCTGTCGAGCATGCGCCAGCTGGACCAGCGCATCCTCATGGCCTCCCGCGGCCTGGGCGCCGGGCCACTGCGCACCTTCTGGCAAGTGTTGCTGCCCCAGACCCTACCGGGAGTGCTGGGTGCCTTCATCATGGTCTTCGTGTTCTGCCTGGGCTTCTTCATTACCCCGGTACTGCTGGGTGGCGGGCAGACGGTGATGATCGCCGAGTACGTGTTCCTGCAAATGTTCCAGACCAGTAACTGGGGCCTGGGAGCTGCCTTGAGCGTGGTGCTGCTGTTGTTGGTCAGCGCATTGATCTGGGTCCTGCTGAAAATGACCCGTGTGAACCGCCTGGTAGGCTGAGGTTATCTATGAACACCCATCGTACAAGCCTGAGTACCCGCCTGCTGGCCGTGACCGCCATGGCGTTCATGCTGTTCCCGCTGCTGACGGTGATACCGGTGTCGTTCACCAGCAAGCGCTTCCTGTCGATGCCCGAGGGCAACTGGTCGCTGCGCCATTACGAGGCGCTGGTGAGCAACCCGGACTGGTTCCATGCCATCAGCCAGAGCCTGACCATTGCCTTTGCCACCAGTATCATCGCGACCCTGCTGGCGGCCAGCTTCAGCCTCGGCATCTGGTACATGCGCTCGAAACTGGCCACCGCGCTGATCGGCCTGGTGCTGTTGCCCATGGCGATCCCGCCGGTGATTTCGGCGCTGGTGCTGTACTTCATGGAAACCAAGCTCGGCCGCTTCGCCCCGGGCATGGGCTACGACACCCTGACCGGGGTGGTGATCGCCCACGTGATCATGGTGGTGCCGTACGGGGTGGTGACCATGCTCGTGGCCCTCAGCCAGATCGACCGTCGGATTGAACTGGCGTCGCGCAACCTCGGCGCCAGCCTGATGCAGACCACCTTCATGGTGATCCTGCCGAACCTCAAACTGGGCCTGGCATCCACCGCCCTGCTCGGCTTCGCCCTGTCATGGGAAGAAGTGGCGGTGACCCTGTTCATCACCAGCGTCAACGTCGACACCCTGCCCAAACGCATTTGGAGCGGCTTGCGCGACAACGTCGACCCAAGCGTGGCCGCCATCTCGGTGCTGCTGATCAGCCTGACCCTATTGGTGCTGATTGGACGCCTGGTGGTCCAGCACCTGGTCGACAAACGAGCGCAAAGGCTTCAACACCCGTGACAACACCGCCCCGGTCCAATAGATTAGGCGGCCTGAAAAGGCCGTCGTGCTTTCTCGCCTCAATTCAAGTTTAAAGAAGTAGTGAAATTTCAATGCCAGATTCCAACACCGCTGAATCCGTAGTCACCTTGTCGTCCAAAGCGGAATACGAAAACTCCATCAATCTTTCACAACACGTGCCCCAGGCCAAAACCATCAGCGAGATGGTCCTGGACGCCTTCCACACTTCCAAGGAAAGCGACCAGATTCGCGAGCTGCGCACGGCCATCCGCCAAGCCCACGACCGCTTCGACGACGACCAGGCGTACGAACTGATGGGCCAGCTCAAGCAGCTCAAGGACGCCGAGGCCGCCGACATCGCCGCCCTCGAAGACCTGAGCAGCAAGTTCCCGATCAGCCGCATCCTGTCCAGCTTCAAGGACGACCCAAGCTTCCAGGAGCTGGTCTACGGCTTGGCCCTGAAAGTCCTCAACCAGACCCACCAGGCCATCAGCAACCCAAGCGGCAGCAAGGGCAAGGCCGCCCGCGCGAAGAAAGAAGTCGAAGTGTTCAGCATCAGCAAGGACGGCCTCACCGTGACCCTGCCCCTGCGCACCCCACGCTCGAAACCCAGCGTCGATCGCCAAGCCTATGAATTCCTCGGCTTCACCTTCGTCGGCGAAGGCGACGAACTGGAACTGGAAAACGAAACCTTCCTCGACGCCAGCGGCACCGAACAACCGGCCACCCGCAAAGCCATCATCACCGCCCTGCAACAGCAGACCGCGTTTGCCGGCTACAGCATCGCAGCCCAGTAATCGCCGAGCAAAACCAGCCCAACCAAAAGCCCCTCTCTTCGTTTGAAGGCGGGGCTTTTTGCTGGGGTGAGCGAGCGCATCGGCGGAGAAAACGCAGCGCAAGAGCGGCGAGGACCAGGTCCTCGAACGCAGCCTCGCGGGCTCGACAGCTGCTATGGGGGATTGGGGGGATTGCCGGGATCTGTGGTTTGGTGCAGATCGCCATCGCGGGCAAGCCCGCTCCCACAGAGTTATCCCACAGAGATGTTTCAGCCAGAAAAAGCAGGCCGGCCGGTAGGCCGCCTCGCCCGCCCTGACCACTCAACAGGCCGAGCGTTAGCTCGCCTGCAGCTCTTGATCTTGCTCCGCCCGCCCCATCGGCAGGCTGAGCGAAGGTGTCCATCAGGGGGGAGGCGCGGAGCGCCGTGCGGCGAAGCCGCATACATCGAGAGGAGGTGCAGCGAAGCAAACCGGAGGCGATGCCCCCGGATGGATACCGTAGCGAAGGGACCCCGAGCCTAAGCGAGGGGCCGTACGCCTGGGGCAAGCGTTTTTTTGGTTACTTTTTTTAGGCGCTTGTAAAAAAAGTGACCCGCCGTAAGGGCGGAACCATTAGCCGCCATCACCACAGCAACGGATATGCCCCCCCAACAAAAAGCCCCGCTCTTCTCACAAAGGCGGGGCTCCAGTTACAGCGGCAAACCTCAAGGCGCGTAAGTCAGCAACAACTCACTCGGCACCTTGAAATCCAACGACATCATCACGCTCAACGCAGTGATGGTGAAGATCGAGAACACAAACAGCTTGCGTGCCCACACCGTGTCATCCACCGCCTTGTAGCCGGTCCAGGCCATATACAACCAGTACATGCCCATGGCCGCCGCAACCGCGAGATAACTCATCCCCGCATAACCACTGAAGGTCAGCATCAAGGTCGCCACCAGGAACGCCAGGATGTAGAGCAGGATATGCCGCTTCGCCACCTGGATCCCACGCTTGACCGGCAACACCGGAATCGATGCCGCCAGGTAGTCGTTGAAACGGAAGATCGCGATCGCATAGGAATGCGGCATCTGCCACAGGCTGAACATCACCAGCAGGGTCAGCGCAGCCATGTCGAAGCTGTTGCTCACGGCCACATAACCGATCACCGGCGGCATCGCCCCCGACAGACTGCCCACCAGCGTGCCGTGTACCGACTTGCGCTTGAGATACAGGCTGTAGAAGCCGACATAGATGACAAACCCGATCACCGCGAACAGCGCCGCCAACGGGTTGGCCACCTTGTACAGCAGGGCCACGCCAGCAACACCCAGGACAGTCGCGTAGACCAGTGCCAGTTTCAGGGAGATCAGGCCCTGCACCAGCACCCGGTTCTTGGTGCGCTCCATCTTCAGGTCGATGTCACGGTCGATGCAGTTGTTGAACACGCAACCCGAGGCCACCACCAGGGACGTGCCGATCATCGCGGCCAGGAAAATGGCCAGATCGACATGCCCCTTCGAGGCCAGGAAAAATCCGCCTGCCACAGAAAGCACGTTACCGAAAATGATCCCCGGTTTGGTGATTTGGATAAAGTGCTTAAAGGACATCCGGACTTACCTCACTTCGCCATCATGAAGGTGTGGATGCTGAACATGATCCACAGCGACAGACCCACCAGCAGGACAATTACCAGTGCGGCGAAGACAAACGCGATCACGTTGTTACGCTGAGCCTGCGAACGATCCAGGTGGAGGAAGTACACCAGGTGCACCAGCACCTGGATCACGGCGAATGCCAGGACGATCCACAAGGTGATCGACTTCGGCAGCGATGGGTACATCACCAGGCCGAAAGGAATCACCGTCAGGATTACCGACAGGATGAAGCCGATGGCGTAGGACTTGACGCTGCCGTGACCGGCGTCGTCGTGGGAATGTGATGTGTTAGCCATTTACATAGTCCCCATCAGATAAACAACGGTGAATACGCAGATCCACACGACGTCCAGGAAGTGCCAGAACAGGCTCAGGCAGCTCAGACGGGTCTTGTTGGTCGCCGTCAGGCCGTTTTTCTGCACCTGGTACATCATGATCGCCATCCAGATCAGACCGCTGGTCACGTGCAGACCGTGGGTACCGACCAGGGTGAAGAACCCGGACAGGAAGCCGGAACGGCTAGGGCCGTAGCCTTCGGAGATCAGCAGGTGGAACTCGTTGATCTCCATGGCGATAAAGCCGGCGCCGAACATGAAGGTCATGGCCAACCAGCCCAGGACCTGGCTCTTCTTGCCCTTGAACAACGCCAGCATGGCGAAGCCGTAGGTGATCGAACTGAACAGCAGCAGAGCGGTTTCGCCCAGTACATACGGCAGTTCGAAGATGTCGTGGCCCGACGGGCCACCGGCGACGTTGTTTACCAGTACCGCGTATACCGCGAAGATCGACGCAAACAGGATGCAGTCGGTCATCAGGTAGAGCCAGAAGCCGTATACGGTCATCTCGCCCGAGTCGTGGTGATGGTCATCATGCCCATGTCCATCGACATGGGTGTGTCCAGCATTGGTCACTAAGTTCGACATGGTTTAAGCCTGTTCCAACGAGGTTTCAACACGGGTGGCGGTGGCTGGAACTTTCCCGGCCGCTACCAGACGCTTGTGCTGCTCGGCTTCGATGCGCTCGATCACGTCGACCGGCACCATATAGCCCTGATCATCACGCGCAGCGTGGATCACGAAGTACACCACGGTGCCGACCAGACCGAAGGCGGCCAGCCACCAGATGTGCCAGATCATCGCGAAACCGAACACTGTCAACAGTGCGCCCATGACCACACCGGTGGCGGTGTTGTTTGGCATGTGGATCGGTTCGTAACGGCTTGGCGCCTGGTACGCAGTACCGTTTTCCTTGGCTTCGGTGAACGGATCGATCACATCGGCTTTTGGCAGTACGGCGAAGTTGTAGAACGGTGGTGGCGAGGAGGTCGACCATTCCAGGGTGTGGGCATTCCACGGGTCACCGTGTTCGCACATGTTTTCTGGCTTGTTGCGATCACGCACGCTGACGTACAGCTGGATCAACTGGCAGGCGATGCCGACAGCGATCATCACGGCGCCGAACATGGCGACGTACAGGTACGGTACCCATTCCGGGTTGGTGGTGGCGTTCAGGCGACGGGTCATGCCCATGAAGCCCAGGACGTAGAGCGGCATGAATGCGACGAAGAAGCCGGTGATCCAGAACCAGAATGCAGCCTTGCCCCAGCCTTCGTGCAGCTTGAAGCCGAACGCTTTCGGGAAGTAGAAGCCGAAACCTGCGATGTAGCCGAACACGGCGCCGCCGATGATCACGTTGTGGAAGTGCGCGATCACGAACAGGCTGTTGTGCAGGACGAA
>Ga0247806_10001406_pt1 | contig 11925 bp, 12 predicted proteins | sample UWRJL059202B1_FD_179935 | JGI IMG/M metagenome (GOLD analysis project Ga0247806, IMG submission 179935) | Plant litter microbial communities from Arlington Agricultural Research Station in Wisconsin, United States - UWRJ-L059-202B-1 | ecosystem: Environmental > Terrestrial > Plant litter >... | reverse complement strand
GAAATCCAGGTGTTGTGGATATTTAGTAATCAGTACGGACCTTGTTTTTTGTTTTGGCGGCAGACCGCGTTGTGCATAAACCTGGACCGTGGTTAACGATAGCCAACCAAGCATAAAGTAAATTAGTTTTTTCATAAGCTTTAATATGTACGGTACTAACAGCTTTTTGTTCATGTTGTTTTTGCGATTTAAAGTTAGCGCACATTCTCCTATACTGTGTAAATTCCACGCAAACACAGAACCTTTTGTCGTGATAGGATGTTATGGATTTGATAAAATCAACAATCATGATAGATCCAAAAGAAAGTACCGATAGCAAAAAAGAAGAAAACGAAAATGATAGTTCCGCAGAAACCAATGGCGGAGATGCATCTAGCGATTCTCAGTGGAATGAGCACATGCAAATCGATGAGGAAGGTAATGAGGTGGCACCAGAGGACCAATAATTAATGCTTAAGAACAAAGCCTCTATCATACAGGCTTTGTTCTTAATCTTATTGCGCTAAGGCAAAACTGATGGGGATATTATATTTTACCCTTACCGGGGTTCCGTTCTGGATGCCAGGTGTCCAGCGCGGACTAGCCTTTAACACCCTGACTGCTTCTTCGTCGGTACCGCCGCCTAACTTCCGGTCGACTTTTATATCTGTCAACTCGCCATTTTTCTCGACTACGAAAGATAAAAACACCTTTCCTTGAATGTTGTTTTCGGCAGCCACCGGAGGGTACTTTACCGATTTACGTAGGTAAGCGTAAAATTTCTCCATGCCGCCTGGAAATGCTGGCTGTGTTTCGATGGAAATGTTCTCATAAACCTGGTTGTCTTCCACAATGGCCGCTTGTTTAGGGCCTTCGCCCGCAGGTCCGGCAATCACAATGTCGGCACCTGGATCACCGGCAATGGTTTTCTGACCAGGATCTGCAACTAACAGATCTTTAATTTGAACGGGCTCCTCATCGCTCACCAGGTTGTCAGGTCTAACGATTGGCGGAGGGAACTTCACCTGATCCTGTTTCGCAGGTGGTGGTTCAACAGGCGGGGGCGTCGGCATATCCGGATTTACAGGAGGGGGAGTTGCTACTGTCACTTCAATGGCGGGGCTTGTTACCGCTTGATCGGGTAATGCCCCATTGATCAGGTTGATGATTTTTGGCGTTAGAAATAGTACGATAAACACCGTGCTCGCATAAAATAAAGACTTTGTGGTGTTCGCAGCGCTTTGTTGCCGAAGTGCATAAGCGCCATAACTCTTGTTTTTCTTTGCAAAAATTACATCTAACCACTCTTCTCTGAATAAATCAATTTTAGTACCGAACATAGCCTTAGTCTTTAGGTGAACATTTATTTTAACTAAGGATGTAAGCTTTTCAATTATTCCATAAGCAGATTTCTATATTCTATAGGCATTTTCACCTTCAGATCGATACCTATCTAAGCAAGAGTTTGTTATCGATCAAATATCTCTCGTTATTCAATGAGCGGAGGACTAATCGCTTTAATTAAGGCTTTTAAATATTCCTCCTTTTGGCTAAGTCATTCAGAGAATCGGTTAATAAAACCAGTTTACAATCACTCAATTTTACATCTGTAATTCTAATTTACCATATGCAATTAGCAAAGAGAAAATTATAGTCACAGGTTGCCAGTGAAGAACCAGCCTGTAATGAAGTAGCTAAAACATTTGGCAAGGCGGGTGCGGCTAAAGAGTTTGCACTAGAATTTAACAAAAACAATTAAAAAAAATAACATGAAAAAAGGGATGATTAAAGTTAGTGTGTTGTATCCAAACGGAAATGACAAGATGTTTGACATGGACTATTATTGTAATACACATGCTCCTTTAGTCGCAGGGTTTTTGGGCGATGCATTAAAAGGGGTCACCGTTGAAAGAGGTTTGGGTGGGGCTGCACCTGGTTCTCCTGCAACTTATATTGCCATGGGAAATATGTATTTTAATTCTATGGAGGAGTTTGAAAAAGCGTTTGGTCCTAATGCCGAAAATATCATCGGCGATATGCCAAACTTTACCAATAGCCACCCCATTGTCCAGGTTAGTGAAGTTATGATTTAAACCCAAAAGCAGAAGTATGAATACAGCTAGCAGCGGTTGGTTTTGCGTTGATCATGCTTGTTGCATTTATGATTCATCTTAAAAGAAAAGAGTATAAATATTACCTCTTTTGGCTATTGTATTTGCGCTATCTTTAATAGTAGCTTACTCTAGATTTTGAAGCAGCTCTATTACCAAAATTAGCTAATAAAATAATTTATAACTTAATGACAAATACGCTGCCAATCAGAATAAAAACAATCAGTCAATGTCATCAGGCAATGGGTCTCCCAAAACCAGAACATCCGTTAATTAGTGTAATAAATTTTGATTCTTTTATACAAAAGCCCTTTAATGAACCAGTAAGTTTTATGTTCGATTTCTATTCCATTTATCTGAAACGGATTAGCAATGGGAAATTCAAATATGGCCAGCAGGAGAGTGATTTTGATGAAGGTGTCTTGTTTTTTATGGCACCTGGTCAGGTTTTTAGTATTGAGGCTGAAAAAGGTGAACTACTTAAACCTTCCGGGTGGATTATACTCATTCATCCGGATTTTATATGGAATACAACTTTGGCTAAGATCATAAAACAATATGAATTCTTTGGTTATTCAGTTAATGAGGCATTATGTCTTTCTTTGAAGGAAGAGAAAAAAATCGTAAGTATTATTAAAAGCGTCCAGCAAGAATATCAGTTCAATATTGATAAGTTCAGCCAACAAATTATCATTTCACAAATTGAAACATTACTCAATTTCTCGGAGAGGTTTTATCATCGCCAGTTTATAACCCGCAAAAAAACAAATCATCAAATCCTTAATCGTTTAGAAGATGCGCTCGCAAAATATTTCAATAATGATGATCTAACTGCCAAGGGATTGCCAACTGTTCAATTCATTGCAGATATGTTAAATATTTCACCCAATTATTTAAGTGATGTATTAAAAGTATTGACTGGCCAAAGTACACAACAGCACATTCACGGTAAGCTGATGGAAAAAGCAAAAGAAAAATTATCAAGTACTGATTTATCGATAAGCGAAATTGCCTATGAACTTGGCTTCGAGCATCCCCAATCATTTACCAAATTATTTAAGGCAAAAACTAACCTTTCTCCTTTGCAGTTCCGAAACTCATTTAATTAATATAATTAGCTTTATCTACCCTTAACAGAATCATGCTTGAAGATTTACCATGTTATCTGACCATTGCTTTTGTTCTGACCACATTTGTGGCTGTAGGAATGGTTGTGCTTTTAATTAATACAGCAACAAAACCAATGGGAAGAGTGTCAGCCCGTGGAATTATATTTGCGATAGCCCTTTTCCTCATCCTCCAGGCGTTAATAAGCTTCTTGGGGATTTATAAGAACTACCCGGATTCGATACCTCCAAAAATCATTCTTCTGGCAGTTTTTCCGGCATTATTTGTCCTTATTTTGATCTTCAACACACGAAAGGGCAAACTGTTCATAGACAGCTTATCTATGCAGATGCTCACCTATATTCATGTGATCAGGATTCCGGTGGAGCTAGTTCTTTATGGGTTATATATTAACGGTGCGATTCCGGAACTAATGACCTTTAATGGTCGCAACATGGATATTCTCGCAGGGATCACAGCGCCGCTTGTCGGTTTTTTCGGTATCTCAAAGGGTAAGATGGGAAAAGTCTCTTTATTGGTGTGGAACTTTATCTGTCTTGGGCTGCTGTTTAATATCGTCATTAATGCCGTGCTTTCCGCACCATCTCCATTTCAGCAATTTGGGTTTGATCAGCCAAATGTTGCCATCTTAAATTTCCCCTTCAGCTGGCTACCAGCATTTATTGTTCCACTGGTGTTGTTTGCCCACCTTGCAACAATCAGAAGGTTAATTAACCCTCGTTAATCTATAACTTCTAGTCATATAGCCGCATAATATGTATTTATGATTGATTTATGCAATATTGATAGATCCACAACATGGAGGGAATGTTTAATTACTATTTCTAAATTCTATAGGCGTTTTTCCTGTTTTTTGCTTGAAAAGTTTATTAAAGTATTGAGGATAGTCGAACCCTAGTCCGTAGGCGATTTCACTGACAGATTTTGCTGTACTGATAAGCGTGCTTTTAGCTTCCTCAATTAAGTAAAAATGGATATGGTCCTGCGCATTTTTCCCAGTTTCCTTTTTAAGTAAATCGCTCAAATAACCGGGTGACAAATTTACCTGGTCTGCCAGGTATTTTACTGAAGGTAAGCCCTGTACTTTGTCAGCTTTAAAATATTCAGTAAGTTTTTTTTCTATTTGAGCAAGCACTGAATGGTGGGAACTCTTTCTGGTAATAAATTGCCGTCCATAAAAACGGTTGCAATAACTTAAGAGCAATTCTATTGTGGAGACAATAATGGTTTGGCTATGTACATCTATATTTTCCTTCAGTTCAGTATCAATTTTTAAGACGCAATCATATAAAATTTGCCTTTCCTTTTCCGACAAATGCAGTGCTTCCGATGTTTCATAAGAAAAAAAGCTGTATTCCTTCATTTTGTTAGACATGGAAGTCCCACGGATCAGATCAGGATGAAAAAACAATCCCCAGCCCATGACATTTTCTGATGCTTGTTCATTCCTATCCATTTCGATGACTTGATTGGGCGCCATACAAATTAAACTGCCATCCTGAAAATCAATGATTCTGCGACCATACTTCATCTTATTGTCAGGGTAGTTCTTAAACATAATAGTATAATAATCTGCAGACATATTTATCTCATCGTCTATTTGCCGGTTCACCTTGCCAAAATCTACTACACCAACTAAAGGATGCCGGATATCGTTATGTAAGCCAAGTAATATGAATATTTCTGAGATTGTCTGTAAATGAATAAATTTACCCATGATCGTAAATTACTTTTCGTAAATATCGAGATTAATGAAACCATTACCAATGCATTGGTTTCATTAATCATATTAATGGAAATCAGATACCAAAATTGGCTTTTATGCCTGCCATAAATAATTCGTCATTATACTGCTTGCGGCTTGTTATTATTGCTTTGGCATCTTCTCCGGCGATATATCGGAGTTGATCTTTCCCATCTGTAGCGGCTTCGTAAATGACTTCAGCAATAGCACTTGCCGGGGAAGCATTTTGAAATAAGGTCTGCATGGCCGACATAATTTTTGTGATGAGGGGTTGATACTCCACAAGTGTTTCATCATTACTGATCTCCAGAGAACGACCTGTAAAGTCAGTGTTAATAGCACCTGGTTCAATAATCTTTATATTCCCGCCGAACAGTTCTACCTCATATTTTAAAGATTCGGAGATGCCTTCCACGGCAAATTTAGTTCCATGGTACAAGGTGCCTAATGGAAAGGCCATCTTACCGCCAGTGGATGAAATGTTAATGATCAAACCACTTTTATTTCCACGGAAATGTGGGAGCAATGCTTTAGTAACATCTAATAGACCAATCACATTTGTATTAAACTGCCGAATGATTTGATCTCGTGAAAATGACTCTAAAGGGCCATAGGCACCATAACCAGCATTATTAAGTAAAACATCAATTTTTCCGAATTTCTGGATCCCCGCATTTACTGCAGCCTCAATTGAATCCTGATCCAGAACGTCGAGCCTGGTTACCAGAATATTGTCTAATGAAGCTAATTCAGTTCCGCCTTCCGGATTCCGCATGGTCGCAATAACGTTCCATCCTTGGCGCTGAAATAATTTCGCAGTTTCTTTTCCTAACCCACTGCTTGTTCCTGTTATTAAAATTGTCTTTTTCATTTCGATTGCTTTAAATTGAATTGTAAAGGTCGTTTCAATGAAGTGATGTGAGATAAGACGAATTCAGGAGATTTGTATTGTAATTACTGTTCTTTATGCTAGTGCAGTGAAATTAGCGTTTAGCAGCATCCTTACCCAATCTTTTTAAGGTTAAAAAGTGGGAATGCAAGGCAGATAAAAAAGATTTATTTTCAATATAGGGTAAGTTGAACTCGAGCGCAGTTTGTTTTATAATCTCTGATATTTCGCCATAATGAATATGACATACCTTGGGGAAAAGATGATGTTCTATTTGCCTATTTAATCCGCCTAGAAAAAACGCCGCTAACTTACTTTGGGTAGCAAAATTTGCGGTGGTTCTCATTTGATGTTCCGCCCATGCCTCTTCGATCTGACCATGAATATTAGGCGTAGGAAATGTTGTTCCCTCCACCACGTGAGCCAGCTGGAATACCAGCCCCATAGTAAGGCCTTGCGCTATTTGTAAAACCATAAAACCAAGTAAAAACTGCCAACAGGTAACATCCAAGACCATCAATGGCAAAACAATGTACAGGAAATAATACAGGCCTTTATAGAAAAACAAATTGAAGTATTCTATTTTAGGATGTGTAGCCTGATGTGCGCCTATTTTTTTCTGAAAAAATTTAAGATAGTCTTTGACAAACACCCATGAGATTGAGGCTATACTGTACAGCGGAAAGGCATACCAATGCTGATACCTTTGTATGGCATTGACTTCCTCTTCCTCAGAAATACGGATTAATCCTGGTGCGACAACAATGTCGTCATCATGGCCTGGGATATTTGTAAAGGTATGGTGTATCAGGTTATGTGTAATCTTCCATAAGTAGGGACTGGCACCAATTAAATTAAAAAAGAATCCAAACAGTTTATTCACATTTTTATTGCCTGAAAGGGCACCATGTAGTGCATCGTGGCAAACATTAAATCCTACAAAAGCACAAAAAATGCCAAGTGCAGCTGCCAATGGCAATAACAGCCAGTTTACCGCATAACCTGTTAAGATTAATGCATAAAGTACTATAAATCCAGTGATAAAAAAGGCTACTTTAAACCACATCTGCGCATTTGCATGCTGGCTTAATTTTTCATTGCTAAAAAAAAGATCTACTTTTTTTCTGACGGTTGCATAAAAAAAGGATGGAGGCGTTGAGGAGAATTTCAGTTTTTGTGACACACAATTTTATTAATGAAATTTATACCATCACAAATTTCAGCTGAAGCCTTGTAGGATTACTTCAGCACAAAAGAATGGATAATGAATAGGTTAGAAATTATCAAATGATAAGAAAGCAATTAGGGTCTTACAATCTTTCCGCGGATTCGGCTAAGTGAAACTGGCGTAACGCCTAAAAATGATGCAAGATGTTGTTGTGGGACACGCCTGATTAAATCAGGGCGCGATTTGAGCAGTTCATTGTACCTGTCCTCTGCAGATTTAGTGATAAATACATCAATCCTTTTTGCCATGTCAATACACGCAACTTGGTAAAGCTGTCTGAATAGATTGCTCCAGGCTGGATATTGTTGATATAACATTTCTAAACTGTCATAATGAATTTTCAAGACACAGCCGTTTTCTAATGCCTGCATATTTTCAAGCGAGGGGTTTTGAGTTAAAAAGCTGGTCAGTGGCGTAAAGAAGGTATTTTCAACAGCAAAGAATCGGTTAATATCGACTGGATTATCGCTAAGGTATACGCGAAAAAGACCAGAATTGATAAAAAACATGTGTCTGCAGGTTTGCCCGGAGTTGACCAGATAATGGCCTTTAGGAACAAAAACTGGTTTAAACTTTGGTAGGATAATAGCCCAATCGACGTCAGAAACTGGCATATACTGCTCTACATACGATTTTAGCTGATCGTGTATAAACATCATTTGATCATATTTATTTTTGAATTAGCGATTATAACATTAGTCCGCGTACAAGTATAATGTTTATTATCAGAACCTTAGGGAACTGCAGAAAGCAACGTTTTAAACCATGTTTTCTATTATAGAATATTTAACGTCTCATTCGTTTAAAAGCTTAATGTTTTTTAATAAAAAGATCGTTAGCAAACTATTTAGTTAGCTCATATAATTGTTTGTTTAAAATGGCCGGTCAATGTTTGATCCGGCCTTTTTATATTAAAATAGTTGTATAACATGGTGCTTTCTGTATTGCATTGCTTCTTTGACGACTAAGGAGACTAATGCTAATCCACCAAATATTAGCATCACCCATGGAGCACTATGAAGGCCAAATTTTGCTATTGACAATCCACTGATCGCTGTACCCAAAGAAATACCAAGATTTCCAAAGGATATTGAAATGCTGTTGGCGAATTCGGGTGCTTCTGGTGCTGCTTCCATCATATAAGCCTGACCAGTTAAAAAACAGGGGGTGTGGAAAAATCCCCAGATAGCGATAAGTACAATCACCCAGGGTGACATTGGTCCTGCGTAATAAAGCGGTATAGAAATCAGTGTTAAGCCAACCAGGAAGCTTGCAGTAGTCACGGTAATGTTTTTGCTTAATAATTTCCCTGCCACAAAGTTCCCTAAAACGCCAGTAATGCCAAATAATAAAAGCATCAGGCTTATTGTTTTGGGGCTCATACTATTTACCTTGCCAAGGTAGTCAGCAAAGTAACTATAGGTGGTAAACATTGTGCCATTCATTAAAAATGTAAATACGGAACTTGCAATAAACAATGGTTTTGTCATAATTTTAAGCTGTGTGCCATAGCTTTTCTGCGCTATAACTGGCATGCTTGGTAATCCCAGCCATATGGCGGAAACTGCAATCATACTAATCAATGTTTGAACCATAAAAGATGCCTGCCAGTTATCAAATATACTGGCTATAAATGTGGCAAATGGGATTGTGGTAATGGTGGCCAAACCTACACCGCCAATAACGATGGCCATCATTTTATGCGCATCTTTTTTGTCAGCTGACGCGGTAGCTGCACCTACTGCTGCAGAAACAAGGGCCGGATGAAGAAAGGCCGGTAAAAGGCGTACCGATAATAAAAGCCAGAATGGGGGCGAAAGGGAGGAAATGATTCCGGTGACCAGAAATATCATCATACTAATGGTCATGAGCTTCTTTCTATTTATGCCAGAAGTGAAGACCGTTAAAAATGGACCAGCAATCGCAGCAACCATGGCGAAAGCGCTTAATAAAATCCCAGCCTTATCAATGGTGATCTTATAGTGATCGGCGATTTGAGGAAGTATTCCAATTACACCAAATTCTGTACTGATTACCCCAATAAGGCTCAGACAGCCAATGTATGCTATTTTATTTTTCATTTATTTTATATTAAACCAATCGTTCCATTATTTGATAAAAAAAGGTTAGGCATTCATTCCCCCGTCGATTGTTAAGGTAGATCCGGTAATGTATTTTCCTTCGTTACTTGCCAGAAAGGCCACCAAACCTGCAATATCATCACCAGTTCCATACTCCGGCAAGGCCATTCTGCTCCTTAGAAAATCTGCCAGGGGTGCATCGGAAGGATTCATATCTGTATCAACAGGGCCCGGCTGTACCAGGTTAACCGTGATCTTTCTAGGGCCCAATGCCCTGGCTAAACCTTTTGTAAAACCTTGCAAGGCAGCTTTGCTCATAGAATAAAGAATGGTATCCCCAGTTACGGCGATGTCTGCCAGATTACTTCCTATAGAGATAATCCGTCCGCCCTCTGCCATGTTTTTAACTACAGCATGGCTAGCCGCGAACACCGCTTTTACATTGATGTCCATAATCTCATCAAAGTTCTTCAAAGTAAGATCTGCAAAATCTCCGGAAGGACAGATTCCAGCATTGTTAACCAAGATGTCTATCGGTCCAAATTGATCGATTGTGTTTGAAATAGCCGATTGCAATGCCACTGCATCGGCACTGTCTACCTGAATGCCGATGGCCTGAATGCCAAATGTTTTTAATTTTTCTTCCTGTTCTTTGGCGAGTTGGATAGAATTAGCGTAAGTGAAAATTACATTCGCCCCTTCAGCTGCAAACCTGTTTGCTATTGCTGCACCAATACCGCGACTTGCGCCGGTAATCATTACCACTTTGTTTGTTAGTCCTGTCATTGTCATATGGGTTGCTTATTTATTAATAATTTAATATTTATTTAAACCGATCGTTCCATAATAGGAGAAAAAAATATTAGGTATTTATAGTACTAATTAAATGATCGGTTAGTTTTTGGGTCAGTTTTTTATCCTTGAACAGGATATCTGCATTCCATAATGAGCTGAAAGAAGCCACGATAAAGTGGGCAATCATTTCTGGATCTTTATCTTCTGCCAGTTCACCCTTTTCTTTCGCCTGCTGTAAAAGCCCAGAAAATAGATGAACAGAATTTTTAGCTTGCTGGTATAATAATGCCTGGGTCTCGTCATCCGTTTTTCCTAATTCAAATGTTGTTTTAACAGACATGCAAGTCTTAGCTTCCAGTACCATGTTTTTAATTACACTTTTGATAATTAGCTTCACCGCTTCAAGAGGAGAGTTTCCTTTTTTACCCGCTGCTTTATAGTCGTCTTCCTTTTTTAGGATGTAATTGTTAAGACATTTAATGAAAAGACTGTGTTTGTTGCCGTAGGTGTGGTAAATACTGCTTCGATTTAACTTAAGGGTATCTACGAGGTCATTCATAGAGGTAGCGTGATATCCTTTTTCCCAAAAAAGATTTCTAGCTTGTTCTAGTTTTTGGTCGTAATCAAACTCTTTATTGCGTGGCATGGGGGCAAGGTATTATATTAAACCGATTGTTCCAAATAAAGCGGTATTTAGTTTATATTCTTTTGATCAATGGGGATATATAGGGAGGTTGGTTTTGAGAATCCTGCGTAATCATAATCAAAAATTGTAATGAACTCGTTGAGATGAGGGAAGGTATCAGGAGAGGATGGGATTCCGTATACTGAAGACGACTTGTACCCTCAGATTTCAGCTAACATGGTCGGCAGGATTGGATTGATAAAATATGAGTTGAAATCGGAAACATCAAAACAAAGGATAAAATGAGGCATGCAGTGGTCGAATCCAAGAAGAACAAACTGGGGATGTAATATCCTTTGCTACTCTGGGCATCAATGGTAAAGCGATAACAGTGGCCAATTCCGAAGGGCTATCTCCATCATGGACTCTGCCTTATGCAAATTTACATCGAACGTAATCTTGATTTAAGTTCTTCAATGGACTTAATTAAAACAGAGTCTTCATTTTTTAGTAGATCACTAAGTGTGTATTCCGCTTTGACATCAGGTTTAATACCTTTTCCTACAAATTCAGTACCGTCAGGAAAAGTTACTTTTTTCGTGCAAATCCATGCTTCACCGCCATTAGGAAGACTCACTGTTAAAGGTTGCCCTGTACTGCCATTTGTGAAGTCACCCATTCTTTCTATGTGCGATTGATTATAGGTGTAAATTAGAAAGTCTTCAGCGGCCGATGCGGTATTCGCTTCTGTCAAAATAATCGTAGGAACGATAAACTTCTGCACATTTTTGCCAATTTTTGTAGGTGTGGATGGATAGGTATGAAATAAATATCCTTGGGCTGATTTATAATATAAAAGCGTTTCCTCCTTGTTTATACCCCAATCTTTTTTCCCTTCTAGTGTATCCTTTGCAGTTAAAAAGCTGCCCAGCGCCCGATCAGTAGGAATGATTAGGCGACTTTGGTTTTTGGCTCCATAAATCACGCTGTCTTTAATTAGATGCTGGGCAACGTTACGGGCTACAGCAGAGCTTCCACCCCCATTATACCTGATATCTATAATAATCCCCTTCGCTTTCTTCATCTCGGGTAAAACTTTTAAAAACTCGTCGTATATGCTGGATTTTTGGAATGAAAGTATCTTCACATAATAAATTCCATCTTTAAGCCATTTGGATGTGAACGTATCAATCGCCGGGAATATTGGGTATAATGCTTTATTTACAGAGGGAGCTAATGTCAAATCTAAAACACCAGCTTTGCCCTTTGGCGTCTTGAATTCGATATGGTATGCAGTTCCTTTAGTATTGCTAAAGATTAGTTGTGCTGCCTTTTGCGCTTTAAC
>Ga0247806_10001405_pt1 | contig 11928 bp, 8 predicted proteins | sample UWRJL059202B1_FD_179935 | JGI IMG/M metagenome (GOLD analysis project Ga0247806, IMG submission 179935) | Plant litter microbial communities from Arlington Agricultural Research Station in Wisconsin, United States - UWRJ-L059-202B-1 | ecosystem: Environmental > Terrestrial > Plant litter >... | reverse complement strand
CTTAAAACCGTCGGTTTGATCAATATCCAGTTTGCGATCAAGGAAGACAAGGTATATGTGATCGAAGCGAATCCGCGCGCATCTCGTACCGTTCCGTTTATCGCGAAAGCTTACGATGAGCCTTATGTCAATTATGCGACGAAAGTCATGCTCGGCCATGCGAAAGTCAAAGATTTCAAATTCAACCCGAAAAAGAACGGCTATGCGATCAAGATCCCTGTATTTTCTTACGAAAAATTCCCGGATGTCAAGAAAGAGCTCGGACCTGAAATGAAATCCACCGGCGAAGGCATCCGATTTATCAAAGATCTGAAAGATCCTTTCTTTGTGAAGATCTACTCTGAACGCAACATGCACTTATCGAAATAAGGATGATCGTCGTCGAAGCGAGTTTCACCGGACTGATCAAAATGGGGCTGATTATCATCGGTGCATTTGTTGCACTGCGTTTTCTCGGTCAGCTCATGATCGCCAAGCGTAACCTGGACGCCCAAGGGCGTATGCAGGAAGACCGCGAAGCATTGCGCAAGCAGCAGGAATTTACCCGGAAAAATTCCGGAAAAGTGACTGTGATCCACAACCGACAAGCGCAGCCCGGAGAACGTTTCGAAGACACCGATTTCGAAGAGATTAAAGAATAAAAACACACCAAATAAAATCCATGGAAGCACAATTTCCGTGGATTTTTTTGTTTTCATTTCCACACATCCCGGGCTTTCATTATCTTCAACCCGATTTAACAAAACAAAAACGTAAACAGTAATTGCCATTCCTATGAATCTGAAGCATTTTTTCACCAAAAACTGGATGCACCTGCTGGCTGTCCTTCTGATGTTTATCCTGACGACAGCCTATTTCAACATGCAAATGAGCGGCTACGATCTCAAGCAGCACGATATCGAGCAATTCAACGGTGCAGCGCATGAGATCCAGGATTACAGGGAAAAAACCGGTGAACAGCCACTTTGGACCAATTCCATGTTCGGCGGTATGCCAGCTTCACAAATTTCGGTGGTATACGATGGCAATTTCATCAAGAGAGGACTTGATGGTTTTCTAACTGCTTTTCCTGCGCCTGCCGGTATTGTATTTCTGTACATGTTCGGGTTTTACATCCTGATGCTGTGCCTGCGTGTCAATCCATGGGTAGGCCTGCTCGGTGCGATTGCCTTCGGTTTTTCGAGCTACGACATCATCATTATCCAGGCGGGACACAACAGCAAGGCGCTTGCAGTTGCCTTTATGGCACCGGTGGTCGGCGGATTTTTGCTTGCCTATCAGCGCAGCCTGAAGTGGGGAATCATCCTTTCAGCGCTTTTTATGGCGGTTGAACTGGCAGTAAACCACCTCCAGATTACCTATTACCTCGCATTTTTACTATTGGCACTCGGACTGGTTATGTTGATCGAAACGATCCGCAAAAAGACTTACAAGCACTTTTTACTGGCGACAGCTGGTTTATTGGGGGCTTACCTGATTGCGGGGGCGGTGAACTACGGGAATATCTCGATGACGAATGATTATGCAAAAAATACGATTCGTGGTGGAAACGACCTGCAATTGCAGCCGGATGGAACGACAGATCAAAAAGCTGGTGACGAAGGACTGGATGCAGAATACATTACGCACTGGAGCTATGGTATCGGCGAATCCTTTACACTTGTTTCTCCTTATGTCAAAGGAGGAGGAAGCGCCGCTTTGGGCAACAGCCCTTTTGCAGAAAAGGTAGAAAGTATGGACCTCACGACTGAGGAGATCAATGCAGCGATGAATTCCAATGTGTACTGGGCCGATCAGCCGGGTACATCCGGGCCGGTGTACATCGGCGCGATTGTGATCTTCCTTGCGCTGCTGGGAATGGTTTTCCTGAAAACGCCTGTCAAATGGGCTTTGCTGGCTGTAGCCGTACTTGCGCTCGCCTTGTCATGGGGTAAAAATTTCATGGGACTCACACAATTCTTCATTGACCATGTACCGGGATACAATAAATTCCGTGCGGTAACGATCCTGATGATCCTGGTTGAACTCTGCATACCGATTATCGGTGTACTATTCCTGGACCTGCTGATCCGCGAAAGAGAACAATTGAAAGCACGCCGTACGACTTTCCTGATCACGTCGGGTGCCATGCTCGTTTTCCTGATCGGATTGTTGGTTGTCGGACTCGGCGACGGTTATATGAGCCAACCTGAAAGAGAACAGCTTGCGAATTATGAAGCAGGCATCCGTCAGCAGATTTCCACGATGGATCCGGCACAATTGCTTTCGCAGTTCCAGGTGGATGTCAATAACCAGGCACAGGTGGATGAATTTGTCGCGTTGCAGTATAAAAATACACAGGCCAGTTTCGACACAATCAAAAAAGTAAGGGCCTCGATCTATACTTCGAGCATGTCGCGCTCCATCCTGTTTGTCTTGTTTGCAGCAGGGTTGATAGCGTTGATTTTCTACTCGAATGTGAAAGCTGAAATTGTTGTGATCGGGCTCATCGTCCTCGTATCGCTTGATCTGATCCCGGTTGCTTGGAATTACCTCGGCAGCCAGGAAGAAGGATCAGGCTATAAGTTCTGGGCCGAAAAGGGAAATTCTGATTACCCGATTTCTGCGAGTACGGCAGATCTGGCCATTCTGGACAATGAGGTTGCCCAAAACCCGGCGCTGAAATCCGTGATCGAAAAAGCAGGAAGGGCAGGTGCAATGAAAGCCGACGACTTAGGTCTGAGCGGTTCAGAAAAACGCCGTGTCGAAGACGCTTACCGTTTCTCCGCATTGAATGCCAGCACGAACTACCGTGTATATGATGTCGGCGGGAACTTCAGCAGTGCGACAGCGTCTTACCTGCACAAATCATTGGGCGGATACCACGGTGCGAAATTGCGCAACATCCAGAATGTATTCGAACACCACATCAGCGCTTCCAACAACCGTGTTTTCGACATGCTGAATGTCAAATATTTCATCCAGCAGGGTGCACAAGGTCCGCAGGCAACACCGAATCCAACGGCGCTCGGCAATGCCTGGCTCGTACGCAAAGTGGAAACACAAAATACACCGGATGAAGAGATCCGCGCATTGGGAACACGTTTTGAGCTGACCAACGACGGACAGGGAACTTTAGTAGTGAATGGCAAAGCGACTAAATCCGCAATAATCTATGGCCGTGAGAAACTGCAATATGTCCTGCAAAATGATTCGATCCGCGTTCCGTTGGCCAACAGCATGACAGAAGGCATGGAAGCTTTGTTTGTCATGGATGCGAACGGTAAAACAAACCTGATCCCGAAACAAACGATGCAGCTCGACACAGCGAAATCTTTCCTGAGACTTGTCGCGATGAAAGTAACGCACGAATTCAAGCCCCAGGAGCAGGCCGTGATGCTGAAATCAGAAGCACAGAAATTGTCAGGTATCCAGTTCTCCGGGGAAGGAAATATCCGCATGACTTCTTATGCACCGAATAAAATTACATACACAGCAGATGTCAGAGGACCACAATTGGCTGTTTTCTCCGAGATCTATTATCCGGAAGGATGGACGGCGACAATTGACGGAAAAGAAGTTCCTATCCTGAAAGTGGATTATTTGCTGAGAGGACTTGAATTGAAAGATGGAAAACACAAGATCGAATTCAGTTTCGATTTGCCGAAATACCATTTGTCGAATACGTTTGCGTATATCGGATCCCTATTGATCCTGCTGTTGATTGCGGGCGGTATTTTCCTCGATATCCGCAAAAAGAAGCAAGCGCAAACGGTTGCTAAATAAGAAATTTAAGCTATTAAAAAAACGCATCACTGTAAACCGGTGATGCGTTTTTTATTTGGGGAAACTGTGATCAGGATTTCATTTCGATGCAGTTCTCTGCAAAGACATGTTCGATTAATCCTGCGCAAGCCAGGTATTCTTCCCGGAAGTTCGGTGTAAATGTATCAATCTCGCGGCGCAGGATTTCATAATTGTAGAAAAAACGGATCTCGTTGGAAGGAAATAATTTCGACAGGTAAAAGAGGGCAGAGGAGAACATCGTGAAAACGGCTGTGATCTTTTCCTGCCAGGCTGCAAAAATAATCTCGATGTTGATCGATTTCAATTCTTCAGCGTCGAGCAGGTAATAAGCCACGCCTTTCGCATCCAGGTAGTTTTTGATGAATGCAATGACTTCCGCCGATTGCCGCGGGTGCGGTTTCAGGATGAAATAATAATCGCCCGCTCCCATTTCAGTCAATATGGAATCGAGAAAAGTCAGTTGAATGGCCGGATCGATGCCGAAAAATTCGACATTCTGTAACAGGACGAGCAGGTTTTTTTTCGTTGGATGTGGAATGGACCTGAAGTCTACTGCTGCGCGGTGACCTGTCAAATAGTTTTGTACTGCTTCCTGAAAGTATTGCGCGTGATAAAACGGAACGATCTCCGCGCGCGCCGGTGCAAGGTATTTGCGGAAGGCTTCGTCAAACAGGCAGCTGAATTTCATCGGCAAATGTTTTTCCTGTTCGAGGATGAAATAATCGCCCATGCCGTGTTCCATGTAAATGACTTCCGCTGTTTTAAAAAGTCCCGTGAAGGTGCTGTTGAGGTGCGTTTTCGTATTCAGGAACAAGGTGGAAACGGATTCCGGGGCGATATTTTCGAGCAGCTGTTTTTTGATCCTGCGCGCATAGTGCTTGTCGTGCCGGTTTTTATAGACCTTGAGCAATGCGCTGTAAACCGGCTTGAACACAGGTGCTTTTTTGAGTCGCCAGGTGAGTCGCTTGCGCAGTGACGCTTTGGGACTGATACTTTGTCCGACTGGCAACGCGTGGGAGAAATCCATGAGCTGGAACCAGGGATGCTGCGCTGCCAATTCCCGGATAAATTGCGTCGTGGTTGTTGTCTGTATGCCGCCGGAATCAATGACCAGGATGTCTTTGACGCCTTCCACAGGATGCTGGCGCAGGTAAATCAGATAAAACAGGCAATTGATCGGAGAGGTGGTCAGAAAAATACGGGTACTACCAGGATTCATAAGCATATTGGAATTAACGGTTGCAGCTTTTGTGTGAAAATACAGCCAAACAAAAATAGCATTTATTCGGCAGCAGATCCAAACTTCCGGCATTAACGGCACTAGTGGTACGAAAGACATTTTCGGATGCATTGCGTCCCGATCTTTTACTTATTTTTGTCGCTTCATCAACTACAAGGGGGCAAGCATGGGATTTATCCAAAAAGACGCTTTTCGTACCATGATCGTTTCCTATTTCGGTCTGTTACTGGGATATATCAACCGGGGATTGCTTTTTATCGCATTTCTGACCACGGAGCAAATCGGATTGGTAAGCCTGATCCTGACGGTCGGACTGTTATTTGCGCAGTTGTCGAACCTGGGGAGTTTGTTCGCAACGGCCAAGTTTTTTCCTTTCTTCCGGAATGAAGCCAGGAAGCACCACGGTTTTCTGCCGATGATGTTATTGATCGTTTTGCTTGGGGTGATTGTCTTTTCTGCGATTTCTTTTTTCCTGAAAGACAGCATTGCAGCGCACTACATGGAGAAATCCGCGAGTTTTGTGTATTACTATTACTGGATCATCCCGATCGGGATTGCCAATGTGTTTTTCACTTTGTTTGACAATTACCTGCGCGGACTGTACAGGAACGTTGTGGGTGTGATTGCTTATGAAGTCGTGCTGCGTATCGCCATTATGCTGGCAGTGCTTGCTTATGGATTGCACCTCGTTTCTTTTGAGTCTTTTCTGGTGCTTTACTTCCTGTCCTATTTCATTCCGGTCGCGGTGCTCGTGCAATACCTGATCAGGATTGGCGAATTCAGCATGAATTTCTCTTCAATTTATATTCCCGGCAGGTTCCGGAAGATCATCATTTCGTACAGTTTGTTCAGCTACATCAATACACTCGGTGCTTTGCTTGTGAGTACGCTGGATGCGATGATGATCGCTGAAATGAAAGGTTTGCGCGCAACTGGTGTTTATACGACCGTGGTTTTCCTGACGAGCGCGCTACAGATTCCCTACAAATCGCTGATCCGTGTCAGCGCGCCGCTGGTACCCTATTATTTCAAACAGAAGAACTGGCCCGACCTTGAAACCCTGTATCAGAAAGTGAGCTCAATTGCGCTGGTGATGTCGCTGTTCATGTTCCTGGGGGTGTGGATCAGCCGGGAAGAGATTTTCAGCCTGCTCAAACCTGAATACCACGAAGGGATCTGGGTATTTTTGTTCCTGATGATCGGCAAGATCGTCGACATGTATTTTGGGATCAACGGAAACATTTTTGTAACTTCTAAAAAATACAAATACGACATCCTGTTTACGGTCCTCCTGCTGGTCATTGTTGTGGTGCTCAATTACTTCCTGATACCGATTTATGGCATTACCGGCGCAGCGATCTCTACGGCGATTTCTTACCTGGTGTACAATTTTGGACGTGTAATTTTCATTTATGCGGTCTACAAAATGCACCTGTTCCAGGCCCGGCAATTTATGGTGATCGGTTACTTTGGCTTGCTGGTATTGCTCTTTGAGCTGCTACCGCCGTTTTCTGACAACCGCTTTGTGGAAATGGGCATCAATTCAGGTCTCGTAACCATTCTCTTTATCGGTTTTATCTACCTCTTCAACCTGGAGCCGGAAACGGTTAAATACATCCGCAAAGCTGTAAAGGTCATCCGCAGGAAGTAAATTTTCCCATGCGCAGGCCGAAAAAGTGTCAGGAGATAACCGGAATATGGATGGCCATGTATTTCCTCGTTTCAAAGCAAAAAAAAAGCAGCATACTTCAAAAGCATGCTGCCGTATTTCAAAAAATTTGAGAATGGATTGCAGGAATTAATTCGTTCTACCCGGATAAACCTTCAACGCTTCTTCGAGACATTTCACGGCTTTGTGCAGGGAATCCTGGTTCAGTACGTAGGCAATGCGCGCTTCCTGTTGCCCGGAGCCTTTCGTAGAGTAAAAGCCGTTTGCCGGTGCCATCATTACGGTTTGTCCTTCATAAGAGAAGTCCTCCAGCAGCCATTGACAGAATTTCTCTGCATCATCTACCGGGAATTTCGCAACGCAATAGAAAGCGCCGCTTGGTTTCGGGCAAAATACGCCTGGAATTTGATTGAGACCGTCCACCATGATATTTCTGCGTGTTACGTATTCGGCAACAACATCGTCAAAATATTTTTGTGGGGTTTGCAAAGCAGCTTCTGAAGCGATCTGATCAATGGTTGGCGGGGATAAGCGCGCCTGTCCAAATTTCAGGGCAGCAGCCATGACCTCTTTGTTTTTGGAGATCAAAGCGCCGATGCGTGCACCGCACATGGAATAACGCTTGGAAACCGAGTCAATCATGATCACGTTGTTTTCAATACCTGTGAGGTTCATGACTGAGAAAGGCTGTGCGCCGTCGTAGCAGAATTCTCTGTAAACTTCGTCTGCAAACAGGAAAAGGTCGTGCTTTTGAACGATGTCGCGCAATTTTTCCAGCTCTTCCTTGCTATACAGGTAACCGGTGGGGTTTCCTGGATTGCAGATCACGATCGCACGTGTTTTAGAAGTGATTTTCTTTTCGAATTCTTCGACAGGAGGCAATGCAAAACCGCTTTCGATGGAAGAAGCAACAGGAACCACCGTCAGTCCTGCAGTGACCGCAAAACCATTGTAGTTGGCATAAAACGGCTCAGGGATAATGACTTCGTCTCCCGGATCGCAGGTCGTCATGAAACCAAAAATCAGGGCTTCTGAACCGCCTGTCGTGATAATGATATCTTCTGTATTGACAGGAATGCCGGTCTTTTGGTAATAAGCCGCCAAACCGGAACGGTAGGATTCGAAACCCGCGGAATGGCTGTATTCGATGACCTTGCGGTCCATGTTACGGATCGCATCGAGTGCAACAGCAGGTGTTTCGATATCAGGTTGTCCGATATTGAGGTGGTAAACGATTTTACCTTGTTGTTTGGCTTTATCAGCATAAGGAACAAGCTTCCGGATCGGGGAAGCAGGCATGTCCATTGCTTTCTGAGATATTTTTGGCATATACTGTATTTTGAGTCCGCAAATTTAAACTAATTGTCCGATATGTCGCGCAATCGGTAGCAGAATCAAGGGATAATTTATATGAGCATGCCTGGTACAGTTTCCGAATCCGGGATAGTCTGCGAAAGATCCGAATGCGATTTATTCAACCACGAGTTTGTGCACTTCCACGTGGCCTTGCTGCATCAGTCTCAGGTAATAAATGCCAGGCACAAAGCCGCGAAGCGACACCTGCTTGTCCTGGTTGTGGGCGAACTGCTCCGCAGGGAATGTGCTGATCTTTTGTCCCATGCTGTTGTATAAATCGGCTTGTTCGATCTGGCAATCCACACAGTAAATGTGTACTTCATCCCTGGCAGGGTTCGGATAAACGAGAACGTTCCGGTCGTCCGGCTGACAAAGGGAGCTGATGTTTTTTACAACATGTCTGTTGCCATCGGTATCTGTCTGGCTCAGTCGGTAGTAGGAAATCCCGGCGCATGGTTTTTCATCGCGCAATGTGTAATTTTCCATAGAAGTACTGTTCCCGGCAGCGTCTATATGACCCAGCATTTCATAGTTCGTACCGTCGCAGCTTTTTTCGATCGTGAAATAGTCGTTGTCTTCTTCGGTGGCAGTAGCCCAGCTCAGGTCTGTGGTTCCGGCACTGCAACTGGCTTCGAAATCTACCAGGGAGACCGGCAGTAGCGAAGTTGGTAAACAAAAAGACTGCTGGTTGGAGAAACCGCCGGTCGATGCTGTAAACCCAAAGAGGGGAGTATCGGTACCAAATACGGTCATCGGGTTGAAGGTGGCGCTGACTGTTCCATAAGTGATCGTCAGAGCGGTGTTTAAAACGCTTGCGGAAAGCGTACTTGTTCCGGCATCCCAGGTGATCCTGAATTTATGTGAAAGGCCATTTTCAATGTTGTAGTTCGTGCCCGGCGGATTTTGTAACCTGACAGCAAAGGGATTCGCAGGCCTTTCGCCAGCTGCCACGGCATCACAATTCGCATCGAGGCTCGGATTGACAATACCATTGTACCAGATGTCGAGGTGGTCTGCATCTTCCGTTCCGGCACAACCTATAAAAGGTGCTGTAAAGTCGTCACGGTCTTCATAACTGAAATAAGTGTCTATTTCTACGATAACCGAATTCTGGATACCACCTGCGCCCATGTTAGAACCTGCGGTACCGCAAACGCAGCGCCCCAAAGGATCATTGTGCATAACAAAGGCCATACCATCTGCTCCGGCATCGCTGCTTCCAAGGTTGACATCGATCTCATATGAAAAGTCTGCTGCAAAATTGATCGTTGAATTGGCATCCCAGGAACAGCCGCGCATCGTGACTGCATTGGGGGTTAGTGTGACGCAGTCATACGGAGGAGCAGAAGAGGCATCGCCAACCAGGTGGTAATTGGGATTGCTTGAAGCACCTGTTGTGAAACTTTGTATCGCACAGCCTGAAGCTGTTCCGGTACCATTCTTCGGACGAACCTGCCAGTAATAAGTTGTGTTGAAATTCATGGCAGTCTGATAGGATGTGGCTGTTGTATTGGCCAGGAATGGGGGCGTAGCGGAAGTGCCGAAATAGACATCATAACTGGTTGCCGTGTTGCAACCGGTAGAAGCCGGTGCAGTCCAGCTCAGGGAATTGCAGGGGCTGATACTGGTGGCTGCATTGGCAGGAACAAGAGAAGTGGCACAGGTGGGAGCGACGGATGCCTGTGAGGTCAGGGATACATCGTCTATCGTAGCTCCCGGATTGGTGCCTCCTGAATCGTCGTTCACCCAGCTGAAAACAAGTCTTTTGGTAGTGCCTGCAAAAGAGGGGGGAATCACGATGGTTACATTGGCGCAGCTGGCCTGCAGATTGTAAAATGGCCGGCCGAGCGCTACAGCGCTGGCATCGGTAGTCGTATAAAGTGCATTGGCTACTGGTGTTACGCCAGTGGAGCCGAGTGAGACCTTGAAACCATCATAACCGCTTTCTCCTTGTCCCCTCCAGTTAAACGAAAGCAGTATGCACGTCTGGCCGGCCGGAAAAGTGACATTGACATAGAAATGTGAAACCGCGGAAGTAGTCATCGTGTAATTATTATTGCCCGAGCTAGTACCGACGTAAGCGCCTTTACTTCCCGTACACTTGGAAACACTACCGACAAACCATTTGCTGTTTACGCCTGAATTTACGAATGACCAGCCATTGGCCGGGAAAGTCGAAGTGACATTTTCGAAACTACCATTCGCCAGGGAAGTACCCGCCGAATTCGTAGGATTGATGATCGTTGTTTGTGCAAATATCCTGCTTCCGGCAATCAAATACAGGAAGAGGGTTATGCTTAATACAAAATGTGTGTTGAATGCTGTAGCAGTTGAATTTTTCACGTTGATATTGTTAATGATAATACAATATAGATAAAACATTCCACAAAACATGCCTGGATGAATATATGCGTTGTTGAGGATTGTTAAAAAAAACCATTTTTAACAGTAAGATTTTGATTTTCAGATTTATTATCCGGTTTGAAATAAGGGTCTGTAGCGACGTACAGAAAAATATCGGTGAAAATTCCTTTTCTTTTCGGAACTTTGGAGCATGGTAAAAAAATATTTTTGGAAGGCTTTCCCAATCGCAGGATTGATTTTTTTGAATGGATGTAGCGATCCTGATTCAGCGGCTGAAAAAACAAAGGTTCAGCCGGTAGAAAAAGCGCCTGAAAAAGAGGTGCCGGTGGAGAAAAGCCCCAAAGTGCAACTGCACGCAGGATTGGAAAAACTGACGGATATCCAGGCTGTGGATGCAACCATACAGGTATCACTAAAATATGCGACAGCCGATAATTTTATGGGCAAAAGGCTCTATTTCGATATCGATAAGCTGTACCTGCAACCGGACGTTGCGGAACGCCTAGCGAAGTGTCAGCAGGCACTGAAGGCACTGCACCCGGAATACAGCCTGCTGGTATACGATGGTGTACGACCGCTCGCCGTGCAGCAGGCGATGTGGGATGCGCTGGATTCTATTCCCGTCGCACAACGCAGTAAATTTGTTTCCAACCCTGCGAATGGAAGCATTCACAATTATGGGGCAGCGATCGACCTGACGATTTGTGATGCCAGCGGAACCCCGCTCGACATGGGAGCAGGCTATGACGACATCCGGGAGATCGCTTATCCGAAGCTCGAAGCGCAATTCCTGCTGTCAGGGGAACTGACCGGGCAACAGGTAGACAACCGTAAATTGCTGCGCAAAGTCATGGCGAGTCAGCGCTTCACGAATATCGCGACAGAATGGTGGCATTTCAATGCCTGTAGCCGGGCAATGGCGAAGCAAAGGTATGAACTCGTGAAATAATTACCTGCGTACGACCTTGTAGCTTTTGCGGGATCCGTCGGCAGCTTCTACCTGGAAGACGTACAGTCCCGAAGCGTAAGCGCCGAGGTGCAGCTGGGTTTCACCGGTAAAGGTTTGTGTGTGGACCACTTTTCCTTTCGGGTCGAGGATGCGTAAGGTGTGTACACCCGGATTTTCGAGCTGTACAGTTACGAGGTCCTGCGCAGGGTTCGGGAAAATGCGCATGCTTTCAGGACCTTCCACCGTTTCAATACCGGCGAGGTCCAGATCCCCGCTGTGCTGGATCGTGCCTGTCCTGTTGATGATCCAGTTGTTCGGATCGATCGCGCTAATGCCGGTAACCTCTCCGTTGATTGGAAGGATGAAGCTGGCCAGGTTCGCGCCAATCGCAAAGCGGATGATCGTATCCGGCAGGTTTCCGGCGCGGTCGAATTTAATTTCCAGCGGATTCGTAAATAACGGTGTAACGGCGGGCATGGAGGTTGTTTGTGAGATTTGCAGGTGCAGCGCATTGTTCACCATGTTCCAGTTGGCTGAATAGGTAGGGAATCCCTGTCCGTAATA
>Ga0247806_10001404_pt1 | contig 11929 bp, 10 predicted proteins | sample UWRJL059202B1_FD_179935 | JGI IMG/M metagenome (GOLD analysis project Ga0247806, IMG submission 179935) | Plant litter microbial communities from Arlington Agricultural Research Station in Wisconsin, United States - UWRJ-L059-202B-1 | ecosystem: Environmental > Terrestrial > Plant litter >... | reverse complement strand
AGGCACGCGCCTCCGCAGCCACTGAAACGCAAGAAGCCAAGAAAAAAGGCATGAGCACACCGCTAAAAGGTGCATTGATCGGTGCCGGAGCAGGTGCGATTACCGGAGCAGCTGTCAGCAAGAAAAAAGGCAAAGGCGCTTTGATCGGTGCAGCAGTTGGAGCTGGTGCAGGCGCCGGAACGGGTGTAATCATCGACAAGCAAAAGGAGAAGAAAGAAAACGAATAATGTCATATTGCCGGCCGGTATGTGTTCCCGGATTCATTCCGTGTTCATCCGGACCGGCACTATATTGAAAACGCAGCATCGAAAGGTGTTGCGTTTTTTTGTTTGAAAATCCAGGTTATTGAGCCGAAAAGATTGGCCTGCTCCTAATTAATTACGTTATCTATAATTATGAAATAAAATTAAAACAGGACGTTAGCCATCAGTTGTTCTGATCCGACACCTTCTCTTCCAGCAGGGAATTGCCGCAATTGGTGCAAAATTTAGAGTCGAAAGTATTGACGTGCTTGCATTCCCGGCACACAAGTGGAAGCTTGTTATGACGCGAGTTCGCGATCTCAGCAGTAACAATCCCGGTAGGAACTGCAATGATCGCATAACCGGCAAGCATGATTACTGAAGAGATCAATTTCCCGAGGTAAGTGACCGGCACAATATCGCCGAAGCCGACGGTTGTGATCGTTACAATGGCCCAGTAAATGCTCGACGGAATGCTCCTGAATCCCGGATTGCCATGCTCAACGATGTACATCAGCGTTCCGAGCAGGACTACGAGGATAAAGATAAAAGTCATGAATACAATGATCTTGTAAATGCTGGCGCGCAGGGCCTGGGTTAGTAATTGTCCTTCGGAAATAAACCTGAAAAGCCGGAGAATCCGAAAAATCCGGAGCAGGCGCAGCACACGGATCACGAGGATAAACTGGTAGCCGGATACCAATAACGTGACGTAGGACGGAACAATCGATAGGAAATCGATAACGCCCCAGTAACTGAAGATGTATTTCGAACGGTCCCGCGTGCTGTAGATCCGCAGGAGGTATTCGACGGTAAAAAGCATAGTAAAAATCCAGTCTATGCGGTAAAACCACCAGCCATAGGCAGCCCGGGCCTCCGGAATGCTTTCGACGATCACGCATAAAATGCTGGTCACGATCAGCCAGAGCAGGATTACATCGAAGGTCTTTCCGGCGCTGGTATGCGTTCCGAAAATGACGGTCCTGAGCTTTTCGCGCATAGCGGTTTTTTCCATGCCTGCAAAATACGAATAATTGCAGGCGTGCAGGGGACCGAATTGCCAAAAAAGATGAAAAGCTGTGCAACACGATTCCGGCAGAAGCCATAAATCCCTATCTTGTAAGCACCATGGAAAACGCCGTACAGATCCCCAAACGCTATCATTATCCCTCACCCGGGTTCACGCAATACTGGACCACCGGCCGCGGGAAAAAGCTCGCTGAAGTCATCGGTCAACAATTCCCGGACGAACATGCGATCCGCACGCAAATTCCCTGGCTGTTGGAAACAGATCAACTGGCCGACCGCGTGATCCGGGAAGTTGTTCGTGTACATGGATTTGCCGATACACAAGCCTGGATAGCTGCCGGGCTCGCAGGGGCGGATAACCCAAAAATTCCTACTCCTTTGCAGGAGCTCATCGATTTCAACCTGCGCAAACCCGATTGGCTGGATGCAGACCTGCTCGAAAAAGGTGCGCGGCTATGTCGGCGTTCCGGTGCCGGCGGATTGCTGGTACTGCGCAATTACTGCCTGATGGGTGGTTATGAGTCTGCTGCGATCAACAAACCGCTGATCTTTACCGAAGCGCTGAAGAAGGGCGCCGCGAAACGCATGGCCGAAACCACCGAGTTCTGGGTCAGGATCATCGGGGAAAATGCCTATTCGGCGACTGGTCCGGCGATTCGCGAATGCATCCAGGTACGGCTCATGCACGCCTACGCACGCGTCACTATCCTGGAGCGCAGCGACTGGAAAACCGAAGACTGGGGACAACCGCTGAACCAATGGGACATGATCGCCACGAACCTCGGTTTTTCTATCGTGTTCATAGACGGGCTGCGCATGCTCGGCATGCAGGCTGATCCTGAGGAAGTGAAAGGTTTGTTCCACTTCTGGAAATACACCGGCTACCTGCTCGGAATTCCGGAAAACCTCCTGCCGGATAACGAAGCGGATGCAATCCGCGCGCTGTACAGCTGGACGATCACCCAGCCGCCCGCAGATGCCGACACCCAGGCGCTGGCCCGTGCGCTCATGAACGAACCACTGACCTCGAATTATCCGGTCAGGTCCTGGCAAAAGAAACGCGTCGTGCAGATGCATCTCGGCTACAATTATTTCTTTCTCGGGCGGCGTTCCTGCGAAGCAATGGGCCTGCCCGTCAAAGGCTGGACGATCTATCCGATACTGCAACGACTTATTACCCGTGCGCAGGAAAGTTTCAGTCACCGTTCTAAACGTTCAATGAATCGCAACACTTTGAGAAATCGCCTGCAACAGGAAAAGATCGCGTTTGTGTTTTTAAAAGGTCATGGCAGGAAATAAGCCCTCATTGCGTGAAAAACCGGTATACGCATTGCTCCGCAGCGACAAGTGCAATCACCATCAATGTGACCAGCAGGACAGTAAGCAATAACTCAGACCATTGTACTTTCAACCTGGGTTTCCACACGCGTAATGCCCGCCATGCGTTCTTTACCTGTTCCCTGTTCATGAAAATCAACGCGAGCAGCAGACACAGATACAAACACGCACTGAACAAAGCCCCCAGAGAAGTTCCGAAACAATCCTCGACAACAAGCATGTTCAACAAAACCAGCAGCAGGATCGCCATGCCAATCAATTTGGTGCGGTTGAACAGCAAAAGCAACGCGCCTGTGACCTGCATCAGCCCCATGGAAAAAATGTACAGATAAACATGTCCGGAAAACAGCCAGGCCAGCTCCAAATCTGCAGGCTGACCTGTGGTGTGACCTGCAAGATATTCCGGCAGTTGTCCGGATCCATGAAATGGATTGAGGATTTTGGCCCAGCCATACCTAATTAACACCGCGCAGAGATAGTACCTGCATGCCAACTCCAAATAATAAACCGGACTTTTCATGATGCACCTTTAATAGCGCACAAAATAAGAAAAGCAGCTACATCTCCACCCCATTTTGGGATTAGGTGCTTAATCCATTGATCTACCGGTTTTCTCATGCAACCAACGGCCAGCGCTTGTTTGCGAACTACTTACAGATGCGATTTTTCTGTTAACTTTTTTATATGCCGACCAGATTGTTTAATTTTACTGATCTTCAATTGCATACTTACTATGAAACATCCCATTTCTCTGCCTCTCCAGGCACTACTATTCCGAAGTTTACTGATCGTTGCCTTATTTACACTCTCCTCGACCTTGCGCGCGCAGCAATGGAAATGGGCAATCGATGCGGGCGGCGGCGGCAATGTCGACTACAACAAGGCCATTGTGACCGACTCCGACAGCAATGTCTACTGCGCAGGTACTTTTTCGGGCACCAATGTCGTCTTCGGCACGCAGACGATCCCAACGACCAACTCAAATATTTACGGTTTTATCGCGAAATACGACCGCTTCGGCAATTTCATCTGGGTACAGGTCGTTTCACACAACATGGACGACCTTACGATCGACAGGATGGTCATCAATCCGCAGGACGAATTGTATGTACTTGGTACGACCGAAGGCGGAATACTTACTTTCGGAAACGGTGTTACCCTGCAATCCAATAATTCTTCCACGGGTCTTTTCATCGCGAAATTCAACACCAGCGGACAGGCGCAATGGGCACGAACACCACAGACAAGCGGTTCATCAGTCTTTACTACCGGCGGACTTGCACTTGACGCTACCGGCAATTTGTATTTCAACGGCACATTTAATTCTTCCGGCTCCTTTCCAGTTGTGATCAACGGCATTACGTACACACTTGGTGGAGCGAGTATTTTCATCGCAAAATATGACAGCGCCGGTAATTTAACGTGGTTCAAGAATACGCCCAACACCGGTTCGGGTACGCGTAAAGCTTTTGGACTTTCGGTCGTTGGGAGGCAATTGTATATGTCCGGGACCCTCGGCTTTGCCCAGGCTACTTTTGATACCATCACAGCGGGCCACCCTCAGAAATGGTGCTCTTATGTCACACGCTTCGACGTAGACGGCCATGTCCAGTGGGCGAGAACTTATACTGGCGGCGAGTCTTACCTGAACGACATTTCGGCGGATGCACATAACAATGTTTTCGCCGTCGGACAACACCGCGGCACGCTCCGTTTCGGGAATGACTCGGTGGTTTCCAACGGTACTGTAAATACGGATGCCCTGATCCTTTGTCTCGATACACTGGGCAACCACAAATGGCTCAGTCTTTCCGGCAATACCGAAACCGACTGGGTGCGTGCTGTTTTTGCCGATGGCCTGGGAAACGCCTATGCCGCCGGTTATGTGCGGGGAGCGGTCAACTTCATGGGTACACCTGTTACATCTTCTACGATGCATGCCGATCTCTTTGTCGCCAAGATTTCCGGTACGCAGCCACTCAAGTGGATCAAAATGGGCGGCGGCCCAATGAACGACTATGCATTGTCGGTCTACGCTGAACCGCATTCCAAACGCATTTATGTCGGCGGCTATTACTGGTTGACCTCAACGTATGGATCTTCCGTCCTCAACGACGTCGGCAATGGGGACATGATGTTGATCCAACTCGCGGATACGACTTTTGATGTTTCTGCAACTGTCCAAAGCAGCTGTTCAAACGCCTGCAACGGCAGCATAGCTGTAGTGACGAATGGAAATCCTATTTTGTATGAATGGTCTAACACACTAGACAATGTCAGTCACCAGGAGAATTTATGTCCCGGGACTTACAGCCTGCGCGTCACGAACTCCAACGGCGGTGTTGTGGAGCTGGACATCCAGGTTACACCCCGCAGTCAGACGCCCATTGTATTCGATCCCGGTATTCCAGCGCTTTGTATTTCTGCGGAGCCTGTTCTCCTCGATGGCGGCAGTCCATCCGGCGGAATTTATGCGGTTGACGGTTCAGAAACAACCATTTTCGATCCCGCGGGAGCTGGTGTCGGCATCCACGAGCTCAGCTACAGTTATACTTTTGAAAACGGCTGCTCAGATACTGTTTTTCATCCCATTACCGTCCATTCCCTACCAATACTTACTGCGACTGTCATCGATCCTGTGTGTATCTCGGCTGAACCTTTCGCGCTCAACAGCATTGCACCTGCGGACGGTACTTATTCCGGAGCCGGAATTTCAAACAATACATTTGATCCAACTGTTGCCGGAGCAGGAGACCACGAGCTGATTTACACCTACACAGATTCGCAAGGCTGTACTGATACCGCCCTGCAAACCCTGACGGTACATCCGCTTCCTGAGCTTACCTATGCCGAAATTTCCGGGATTTGCATCAATGCGCCTGCAATTGATCTCAGTGCTGCAATTCCCGCAGGTGGAACTTATTCCGGAAATGGCGTCAACGGACAGACATTTGATCCTGCCGATGCGGGAATAGGAAACCAGTTAATCACATACACCTATACGGATGCTAACAATTGCACGCATACCGTTTCGGAAATCCTTGTTGTGCATCCTTTACCCGTACTTTCCTATACCGGCAGCAACGAAGCTTGTCTCAACGCGCCTGCTTTTGTACTGAACGCAACACCTGCCGGGGGAACGTATTCCGGTGACGGTGTAACAGATCAGATTTTCGATCCGGCTTTGGCCAACGCAGGTTCACATGAGATCAGCTATTTTTACACTTCTGCCGATGGATGTTCCGAGACAATCGTACAAGCCATCACGGTACATGCACTTCCAACTGCCACTTTCGTCGTTGCAGATGCCGCTATGTGCGAGGATGCCGCAGCTTTCAGCTTATCGGGCGGAAGTCCGGCCGGAGGAAGCTATTTCATCGACGACATACCCGCGCTTATTTTTGATCCGCAGCAAACAGGTGTTGGCGCGCATAGCGTTTCGTACCTATACACCGACGAGAACGGTTGTTCAGATACTGTTCGCGAATCCCTGGAAGTGTTCAGTTTGCCAGAAGTTTCCTATGTCGAAGCGAGCGATCATGCCTGTTCCGGAGATGCCCCTTTTGTACTGAGTCAGGGTTTGCCTACAGGAGGCTCCTACAGTGGAAACGGCGTCAGCAACGGGATTTTCGATCCGGCAGGGTTGACTACAGGCTGGCAGGTGATTACTTATAGTTATACCGATGATGCAGGTTGTTCGGCACAAGCACAGGACAGCATTCTCTTCGAGGAATGTCTCGGATTGGATCCACTTTCCAATGGCTTCGCGGTACACATCAGCCCGAATCCCGCAGAGCATATCGTGCATATTTCGACGGGGAATGTTATTGCGGCATCGCTCAGATTGCTCGATGCGAAGGGCACACTTATTTGGGAAAAGCATCCTCAAGAAACTGATTTCCTGTTCGATTTGACGCCACTTGCGGATGGAATGTACATTTTGCAGGTAAAACTGCAAGGGAAGATGGAAGTGTTCAAATTGGTTAAATCGATTTGAAAATCTTGCTTTAAAGTCCGAGTTTAACATTGTTTATATTGCAAGTATTGAGATTCCGGCCAGCTACTCTCTTATCTTCCCTCGCGGGCGAGAAATGGATGCGGTAAGTCTGCAGCCGGAAGGTAACAGTCTGTTTATCTTACAAATGTAAAACCCCGGAAATGAACTCCGGGGTTTGCTGTGCTCTATTGTTGTCAGATGCTATTTCGCGGCGCGCTTCTTTTCCTCTTCTTCATGCTTGGGAATGATGAAATGCTCTGTTTTATAAAGTCGGCCGGCTTCGTCGTAGTGTTTCCAGACTCCGGTTTTCTGATGGGCGCTGTTGTAGTGGCCGATTTCTTTAACCCGACTCCGCTGAATGGTCGTGAAGCCCGGATAGCTATTGACCATGGATCGGGGATCAATCACGTGTTCATCCTCAAAATAACGGATTCCGAGGTGCAGGTAGTCGATACCTCCAAAACCATATACTTCTGTGACTTTGTCATTCACATACACGACATGGACCGAATCATAGGCTGCATTTGCGCGGATATCTGCAAATAGGTCGACACTCAGGTATCCCTGGGAAAACTGTCTGTATTCATGTGCAAATACTTCCCCTGCGGCGGCCGGAAAATGCAGTTGGTCCACCTCTTCCCCCTGTCTGTATTCGCGGTAGTAAATCCATGTGCCTTCTTTTTTGTAGGTCACCAGCGGCGGATCGTTGTACAGATTGATTCTTCTTCCCCTACCCAGCTGAATATCATCGATCGTAACGATGTCTTTACTTGCCGACCTACCGGAAATCGCTGCTGAATTTAAGGCTGTCAGCTCAATGTTCTGGAACCAGAGCAAGTTGCCAGGATTGTGAATACTTTCGATGCCCGAAGCGATCATCGCGCCTCCTGCATCCATGACTTCCGTGCGCACACGGACGGAATCGATTGGCCTGCGGATCCAGGTACGCCCCTCACCGAGGTCATAATTGGTCTTCGTCACGGCCTTTCCATCCCTGAAGAGGATTTCCTCGATCAATCTCCCTGTGATATCGAATCGCTTGCGGATGCCATTCAGTTTGTCATTTCTCCAATTCTCAGTGCGGCAGAGCTGGTCAGTTCCCTGGTAATATTCCGCCCATTGGCCCGAGCGTTTGCCTTGCTGATAAAATCCGAGGATCCACGGTTTTCCGGAAGCAGATTTTTGTTCCCAGCGACCGTGTAAAATGCCGTGTTTGCCTTCTCCTTTGAACCAGAGATTCGCCGCTGTTTTCGGCTTGTTGTCAAAATAAACCGTTTTACAAACAGGCTGTTGTGGCATTTCGTATTTGTCGGGACGCGTAAATGCATCCAACGGATAAATGTCATATGCGCCCTGGATCAGCTTCAGCTCTTCCATCGAAAAGCCTGAAGCTTTTTGCCAGGCTACAGCTTCTGCATCACGGATGTCTTTGACCCAAACGTAATTGTCGGTTGCTGCAATCCTGCGCGCCAATACTTCGTGACCACTTTGCTGCATCAGGTAACCAACGGCACAATGTGTTTGATGTTCATCAATAAATACAGGAGTACGCTCTCTTCGGTAATGATTCAATGGAAATCTGCCCGCCAGGCGGTAATCTTCCAATCGTGCGATCAGTTGCATGCGCGACTTGCATTGCTGTTGGCTGAGTCCCGCAAGCGGATTTGTGCGCAGGATTTTCAGCACACTGCCCAGGTGCGCCTGGATGTAGGTTTTGTCGGACCCGAAATGCCGCGCTTTTCCGGCCGGTGCCTGGGCGGCATATTTTTCCCAGTTCGGATTGAACGCGCAAAGCTGCTCGTAATAAGTACCAGCCGCGGCCTGTTGCACGAAAAACAGCAAAAGGCAAAAGGTGAAGTGTTTTTTCATGGTGATTGTTATGAATGTTTGATCACCTTTACATCTTTGAGACAAGATCGTTCAAAGACATTGAAAACAGCTATTCGGATTTATGAATCCGTAAGTGCTTCCTGCGCTTTCCGCTTGCGGTAGAGACTGATTGGTACATAGGTTTTCGAGAAATCATAAATGAGGATGATAACCATGCCAATTGCGACAAAGAAAAAGACCTTGAACTGGAAGAAGTACGTGATATTTCCCGCCAGCACACCACCTGCCAGATATCCCAGCAAGATGGAACCGAGCAATCTGATCTTTGCCCGGATCAATTTGTTGTTCCCGTATTTTTCATGTGTCAGCATCGAAAAATGGAGTGCCAGATCTGTCGTAAGTCCCGTAAGGTGTGTTGATTTCACCGCAAAATTGGATAGAGTTGCAGTAAGTCCATTCTGCAAGCCCATCGCAAAGAGCAGGATCGCGACCAGTGCCTCCGTTTCCATCAGTGTTTCGCTGTAGAAGTAATTGCCATAGAAACCGACTGCCAGGAAGCACATGATCTCCAGCAACAATGGAATGGCATGGGTCAGGTACGTCCTGTTACGATTGCCATGAATGATCAGGAAATTGGATAAAAAACTTCCTCCGAAGAACAGGAATATCCACATCAGCACGATGAGTACCTGGAACCATTTTCCATTTGATATTTCTTCTGCGAGTATCGCAAAATGACCTGTAATGTTGGATGTGAAGGAAAAAAATAAGCCGAGTGAGGCCACATTGACCATTCCGGCGACAAATGCAGTTAATGCACCTAGTTTGATATTGTCGCTGTTGCTTCTGCTGTTACTGAATTTTCTGAGCATGGGATTGTGCTTTTATCTGCGGAATACGATTTTTACGATACTGCGTGCGTGCACTTCATTTTCAAAGTGCAACACCATCTTGTGTGCGGTGAGTTCATGGATATTGTAATATTCCGTGTGTTTGTCGTCGTAAGTTAGCTTCAGCACATGTCCACGGCCTTTGAGTCGCCATGTAACATGGTGCGGTTGCGTTCCTTTTTTGAAGAGTATGAGGTTGGCCTTCGGAGAGAACTTCCATTTTTCAGATTCGTGAATGATCAGGTCTTTGGAGATTTCTTCTTTGATATGCGACGCAAGGTCGAGATCACCGCTTCGCTTATTTCCTTTACCTATTCGTTCATAGGTCCAGTATACTTCTTTCCATTCACCAAGGATGGATTTTTCCGGGTGCCGGAGTCCGCTGCTGAATGCGAAAATACTGCCCACCATTAGCGGAAACAATAAAAATATAGCGATTATTTTGACTTTTGCGAACATCGTATAGGTGTTTTAAACGGGTGAGATCTGTGTGGCTGTTTCGGGTGAAATCGGATCATAGCCCGACCAATATACCTGCACTTTGCGGATTGGATTCCTGTCGAGGTAACGCGTCAAAGGCATGCTGGATTTCCGAGGTAACTGAAAGTTGTATTTCCGAGGGAGGTAAACTACTTCGATTTGCAAATCCGTCAGTAATCGGTCAAAAGCACGCTGTGTGAAACCTGAAAATAATTCCAGCCGGAAAGAATTGATATTTTCCGCGAAGCGCGCTTTCAACACCTCGATTTCTTTGTCAAAAATGGGATTACTCAGCTCTGCAATGACTTTCCCTTTCGAGAAATAAAGCAGGTCTGTAATCGAATCCGACTGGTGGATCCCATGCAGTAGCACGAGGTTGAACTTTTCATCCGCATGGTCCTGAATGGCCTGCCTGACCAGATTCAAAGATTCGGATGTGAAATCTGTCGGGCACAATATCGTCTTGGTCATCTCTATTGATTTTCCGACGAAATTACGACACACATATTAGGCCGCCCTAAGAGTGGGATTAGAATGAGATTAGAATTGTGCAACCGCTGGAAAGGAGTCTCACGCAATACAAATGTGAACTTATTTTAAAAGCAACTTCCGATATTTCTGTAGGTGCAGATTGACGGACCTAACTTCCTTTCCGCAAGGACTCATGCTGCATCGGGAGTGTTATTTGTTGACCCTGGAAATATGACTGTGGCTGTATTCTTCGCGTAGCGCGGGGCGGACATGGCTCCATCTTTTGAAAAGAAATGGCGATACGCTTTCCTGTTGTATGTCTTTAGTGACGACGACATTACCTTGGTGGCCAAAATAATAGCTGAATTCAAAGACAGAATACCGCAGCTGGAGTCCGCGCGATTCCACATGAGAGATCGTGTCGAACTTAAATCCGAGCCTTTCGAGTGTTACTTTTTTGAGGATAAAGCGATCACAATTGTCCGTCATTAATCCCGCGAGGATTACCCAGTTTTGCTGGAGCATTTTTAGTGTTTCAGCGGATACTGTTCGCGTGGTTTTCCGGATTTCGGAGTGGTATTTGTTTTTGCAGTGAATGTCGCAGAACACTTTGTCAGACCTGCCGTAGAGTTGCTTTTCACAAATGATGCAGGTGCGGTTTTTCGGTTGTAAATTGGTTTGGCACATGTTTGTTACAATTGGTAAGACGTTACTCTAATTTAGTGAAATTATTTGGTTTCGAGTCATCTATGATTAAAAAATAGATTTGGATCCGCGTTGGAATATAAATGGACTCTGAAAATTAAAGGTTACTAACCGTTAGAAACCTTTAGCCCCCTATGAACACGTGCCTACCCTTCAAAGACAAGCAACTAAAAATTTATTTCAGATGCATACAGATTTCCTTTAAATAAATATAGCCTTCCTTTTAAGATCAATCAGTTTAAAAATTAAAGGTTATTATCCGTTAGCAACGTTTATGCTCCCGGAAACACTAACAAATTATCAGAAGCTGAATTCACTTCGGACTTGTCCTAACCGGAATAAAGCTTGTAGCTCTATTTAACTGTCAATTAACTCAAAAAAAGCTCGAAAGAAATGAAATTATACTTTCCTGAAACAGGATCTATGCCTGTGAAATACCGGCAGGCAGTTTGATCTCGACAGTTGTTCCTTTGTTTTGCTGCGAGAGCACGAGCATCTCTCCGCGATGCAGGCGAATGATATTCCGTGTGAGTGGCAGTCCAATGCCGTATCCTTCGTAGTTGCCCGTATTGGAAGCCCGGAAAAACGGATCGTAAATGTATTGAATCTCGTTCTCAGGAATCCCGATTCCATGGTCCCGCACGAGGATGAACAAGTGTGTGTTACTGAAAGTTAGCGACACTATGACTTCCTGCACAGAATATTTGCAGGCATTCAGGATGATATTCGAAAATGCGAGGTGCAACAGCTGTTCATTACCGCTGATACCGAGATTCTCCGGATTCTCCGGCAGGGAAGAAAAATCGATATGAACCTTGTGTTGGGGATAAATCCGCTGGATGGTGCCAAGTACGTCCATGAGCAATTGATCGATCCTGACTTCTTTGAATTTCATCGCTTTCCCGTTAAAAGCTGTTTGTGCAAGGAACAACAGGGCTTTCGTCTTC
>Ga0247806_10001403_pt1 | contig 11933 bp, 12 predicted proteins | sample UWRJL059202B1_FD_179935 | JGI IMG/M metagenome (GOLD analysis project Ga0247806, IMG submission 179935) | Plant litter microbial communities from Arlington Agricultural Research Station in Wisconsin, United States - UWRJ-L059-202B-1 | ecosystem: Environmental > Terrestrial > Plant litter >... | reverse complement strand
AAGAAGTGTATTCTTCGGCTTCGGTGATTTTCTGAGAGCCATCTTCAAGATATTTGTCGTAGTTAAGATCGCGGTTGTCTGCGGGGATGCGGTAATAGTCTCCCATGTCTTCGGCTTTGGCGCTTTCTTCTTTTGTCATGAGTGTCTCGTGGGCTTTTTCGCCGTGTCGAGTCCCAATGACGCTAATCGTAGATTTTGACTTGAACATCTCTTTCAGCGCTTCCGCAAGAACACCTACTGTGCTAGCGGGAGCTTTCTGTATAAACAGGTCACCTTGATTGGCGTGCAAAAAGGCAAAAATAACGAGATCGACAGCTTCGTCAAGATTCATGAGGAATCTTGTCATATCTGGGTTCGTCACCGTGATTGGCTTGTCGGCCTTCATTTGTTCTACGAAAACAGGAATTACTGAACCCCGTGATGCCATAACGTTGCCGTAACGTGTACATGCAATCGTTGTTTCCTTTGGGTCTATATTGCGAGATTTTGCAACAATAACTTTTTCCATCATAGCCTTTGAGGTCCCCATTGCATTGATAGGGTAGGCCGCTTTGTCTGTTGATAAACACACTATTTTTTTTACACCAGCATCGATTGCGGCCGTAAGTACGTTGTCTGTCCCTAGTACGTTTGTGCGGACTGCTTCCATAGGGAAGAATTCACAGGACGGCACCTGCTTGAGTGCGGCTGCGTGGAATATATAATCCACACCTTTGACGGCGTCTTTGATACTTTCAAGATTCCGTACATCACCTATGTAGAATTTTATTTTATCGTTGTTGTATGACTTGCGCATGTCATCTTGCTTTTTTTCATCACGGGAAAATATGCGTATCTCTTTAATTTCGGTATTTAAAAATCTTTTTAAAACCGCATTACCAAATGATCCCGTCCCACCAGTAATTAAAAGGGTTTTTCCGTTAAACATACGTCTCCAAGGGTTACTTATCTGTACCCAATATTAACATACATACAACACCTAGTCATAATGCGGGCGTGACTTGGTGCTATATGTATTGAACTTGGAGGTTTTTGAAGTCAGTCGCGGTAAAGGTGTCGTGAGTATTGGAATCTTCGGGGAAAAATAAAGTGTTAGCTAGTACTATTATTTCCGTGTCATCTTGAAGCACTTCGTATGTATGTAAAATAAAGGGAGGAGTCCAAACGCCCGTATTTTGATCGATAATATACTCTTGTTGTTGACCGTAGACGTCCTCGCAGACCCAATTGACGCTACCTTTCACAACAAATACAAGTTCATTGCGTATTCTGTGCCATTCGTGCGCGCCAATTGCATCTTTATTTAACCCGCCGACGGTATATGATCGCAACCCTCGAATGTCGCGTGAAGTTTTTTTAATCTCAGACTTTTCATAATGAAAATACTTTTCATTAAGCACGGTAGAATCTAAACTGAATAGTACGTTTAGATTTCCATTTGACTTTGTAGTCCAGGGGCCGCGCGCAGGGAGTACTCGTATGTCATTTACATGTGCGGGAGGACGATGTGGCTTTTGTATCATGGAGTTGGACTATTTTTTGCTGGATAGCTGAATTGATAATTCCTGGTGAAGATCGTTGACGCGTCGCTCAAGCACCTGGGCTTTTTCCCTTGTGCGGTTGGCAATATAAAATACAATCACGATGGCCGTTATCTGTACAACGTCGAACAGGCTAAGGGGCTCGGTCATGGTTAATTTATTACTAGATAGCCATGTGTATATAGGTTCGGCAAGCGCAAGTCCAACTAATACAAAGATCCAGAGGGTGACTTGTGTTATTACGCGGCGCAGGCTTGAGCGATTCAGCTTATATAGTGTTATAGCACTTAATATCGCTGCGATAATAAAAGGCAAGTTTAATAGAAACAATAACAGATAACGACTCATCCAAAGATCTCCATGATGCGTCGTTTTACGAGACTCTTTATGATATTAACTGCGTTCCAATTATTTTGCCCCTTCGCTTTTGAATATTCTGTATATATAGCCCGAATAGGATATTCGTTTATTCGAAGGTTTAGCTGCTTTGCGCGCCAGAGCATTTCGCTACAAAATTCGTAACCACTCGTCTTCCACTTAAGTTGTTCGAGTGCTTTGCGTGAGTATACACGTAGACCTGATTGTGAATCTGTCGAGTTGACGCCAAACAGTGCATAGGTTGCAAGGCTAAGTCCTTTGTTGCCTAGAATTTTAACCTTAGACATTCCTTCATTGTTGATGAGTCTACTTCCGATTAATAGATCAGATTGTTGTGTAATTAGTTGATTGATACCCTCGGCAACGTCAAGGGCTGCATGTTGGCCATCCGCATCCATCGTGCAGGCAATATCGAAGTTGTTCTGTTGTGCGTAACTCAGACCTGTCGCGGTTGCACCACCAACACCTGTGTTGAGAATATGCTCAATAACGGTTGCGCCATGCTTTCTGGCAACCTGTGGTGTATTATCCTTTGATGCGTCATCGACAACAACAACTTCTGCACTATATTTCGTTTCTTTGAAAGTTTTCAAAACAGCGTCAATGACACCACCCAAGACGGATGCTTCGTTATACGCAGGAATAACGACACACACTTTTAGGCTTGGTGGTTTTGTTCCCATAATAGAGCATTTTAACAGATCCGGAGTGGAATGTCATGATCAATACCCGGATGTATTGATGGCTATATTGCAGAGTAGTCTATAATAGGCTGATGAAGATAAACAAAAGCGGTAAGCCAAAAAATATCTCAAGCTTTGTTATGGGCTTATTGACAATAGGGCTGGTGGCGACGGCAATTCTAGCAACCCCCAAGGCCGAAGCGGTAAATGACATTACCTTCCCTGTGCTCGGCGGAGGCTCTTATAGCAATGACTTTCATGCATCACGGTCTAATGGCCAGCACAACGCTACTGATATCTTTGCTCCAAAGCATACCCCAATTGTCTCTCCTGTCGACGGAACGATTTATTATGTAATGAACCCCCAACCAAGCTGGGGATACAGCATAGGCATTAGAGATTCTGATGGATACGAATTTAAATTCATACATATGAATAATGATAATATCGGAACTGACGATGGAGCTGGTGGTCCAATGAAGGCTTACGCACCAGATATGAAGGTCGGAAATAAAGTCGTTAAGGGTCAAAAAATTGGTTCGGTGGGTGATTCTGGTAACGCCGAAACGACTGCGCCTCATCTTCATTTTGAAATTTATGACCCCAACAATACACCGCTCAACCCTTATGAATTTCTCCGACAGTCACATACGATAAATACAGCAACGACTATCTATCCTACACAACAGGGCGAGGCATTACCGTATGGAGCTGGTGTCAATAGTGGCGTTCAAATTGCAGCTGGCAACCTGGATGCCGATCTTGGAATGGAATATGTCACAGGTACGGGTGCAGGTAGCACGCCACATGTGCGGGTTTTTAATAAAGATAATAGCTTCGATGATTATGGCTTTTTCGCATATGCCTCAAACTACTATGGTGGTGTGAACGTTGCGGTAGGTGATGTTGATGGCGACGGTGTTGATGAGATTATCACGGGGACTAGCCCCGGTAGTACGACGCACGTAAGGGTGTTTGAGAAAAATGGCCAAGCAATTGGAGGGTTCTTTGCCTATGACGGCTATTACACGGGTGTGAATGTTTCCGCTGGTGATGTTGATGGTGACGGTGTTGATGAGATTATCACAGGGACAGGCCCGGGCAGCACAACGCACATTAAGGCATTTGGGTTAAATGGCCAGATAAAAAGTAGCTTTTTTGCTTATGATGGGTATTATGTAGGGGCTGACGTTGCCGCTGGAGATGTTGATGGCGACGGACGCGATGAAATCGTAACGAGTCCAGCTATGGGTAGCACGCACATCAAGGTATTCAAACCTACAGGTGAACTAGAAAATAGTTTTTTTGCATATGATGGGTTTTATGGCGGCGCAAGGCTAGATGTTGGTAACGTAAGAACGAATACCGCTAAAGAAGAAATTGTCACAGCCCCGTATTCAAATGGCGGCCCGGATATTCGCATGTTTAATGAGGGTGGAGGGCTGATAACTAGTAAGGGTCTGTATGAGTCATGGTGGAGTGGTGGTTATGACGTTGCTGCAGCTGATGGTTTTTCTATCGTTGGTACGGGTGAAAATAGGCGCTCATCAGTTCGACCGGGTCCTAATTAAAGCTTAGTGGTGTGTGGAGTAATGTGTACAAAAAAATACGACAGGATGTAACTATCCTGCCGTATTTTTGTTAGTACTTGCTTTCGTTACCTCGCAAGGTACTCCCCGTACCCAGATTTCTTCAAAGGTTCAGCAAGCGCATCAAGTTGTGCGTCCGTAATAAATCCTTCTTCGTGAGCGGTCCCTTCCGGGCTTCCAACAATCTGTCCTGTTCGCTTTTGTAGCACACGGACGTAATCGCTTGCATCGGCCATAGATTCGATAGTGCCGGTATCAAGCCAGACATCACCAGTATCAAGGACGGTCACTTTTAGTTTGCCGGCTTTTAAGTATGCTTCGTTAATTGAGGTAATTTCTAATTCACCACGCTCACTGACGGGCACGTTTTTGGCAATTTCGACGACATCGTTATCGTAAAAGTACAAACCAACAACGGCGTAGTCAGACTTTGGACTCTTTGGCTTTTCTTCAATAGAAACAGCCTTCATCGCACCATCAAACTCAACCACACCGTAGCGTTCTGGGTCTGATACCTTGTAGGCAAAGACGATACCACCATCTGGATCGTCACACGTCTTTAGTGAGTCACTCAGCTTGTGGCCATGGAAGATGTTGTCGCCGAGGACAAGTGCAACTTTGTCATCACCAATAAACTCTTCACCAATGATAAATGCCTGGGCAAGACCATCTGGTGTTGGCTGCACTGCATATGAAAGGTTAATTCCCCAGGTAGAACCATCGCCAAGGAGGTTTTGGAACTGCGGCTGGTCGTGGGGTGTTGTGATAATAAGAATATCTTTGATGCCGGCTGACATAAGTGTCGTTAGCGGGTAGTAAACCATTGGTTTGTCGTAGACGGGAACTAATTGTTTGCTAATTCCCTTAGTGATTGGCCAAAGCCGTGTGCCGGAACCTCCAGCTAGAATGATGCCTTTCATGGGACTTCCTTTCAGTTAAGAATTTTTCTGCTCTAAATACTCGCGGAGCGCCGTATCCCACCTTCGTGGCGCAAAACCTGTACCCTGTATTTTAGCAAGGTCAAGCGTACTTTGTAAGGGGCGAGGCGCGATACCTTCTTTGCCTGCATAATAATCTGCGGTAGTGACGCCTGTGATGCGGGCTGCATCGTGCCCAGATAGCTCGAACACTTGTTTCGCGATATCTGCCCAACTGGCTGGTTCGCCGTCACCAGAGACGTTGTATGTCCCTGCAGGGGCATGTGTTTCAAGTAGGTGCTGGATCGCTTTTGCAAGGTCAGACGTAAAAGTGAGGCGCCCAATCTGGTCATTGACTACAGATGGATCAACACCCTTGTCGGCCAGTGATTTCATGATATTAACAAAGTTATTGCCTTCACCGATTACCCAAGAGGTTCGTAGAATGTAGTGATTCGGCACAGTTGCTGCTGCAAGGTCACCAGCCGCTTTTGATTGTCCATAGACGCTGAGGGGCGCGAATCGTTCATTTTCGGTGTGAAGTTCGTTCGTGCCATCAAAGACATAGTCGCTTGAAACGTGAACGAGTGTTAAGTGGTTATCCGCTGCCAACTTTGCGAGGTCTTTGACCGCCGTCGCATTAACTGCCCAGGCAACAGCCCGGCCTTCAGGTGTTTCGGCGCCGTCGACGTTGGTGTAGGCTGCGGCATTGATAATCGTTTGGTATTGTCGCCAGTTGCGACCCGTCCAGCTGGCAGGGTCGGTGAGGTCAAAGGTTGCTTGGTCGACGAATTCTGCATCAGGGAATTCTGCTCGTAGAGCCGTACCTAGTTGACCACCTGCGCCAATGACGAATGTCTTGCGCGGCGCAACAGGTTCGATTTCAGCAAGTGAGGGATGTGCACGGTCTTTGTCGGAAAGTTCGGCTTCAGTGAGAGGGATTGGCCATTGAATGTTGGCGGTTGTATCGGCAAGATTTAAGAAGGCATAGTTCTCGCCACCTGGTGTCCAGTGATCATTCACAAGGTATGAATATGCCGTGCCGTCTTCGAGTGCCTGAAAGGCGTTACCGACACCACGAGGGACGAATATGGCTTTACTTGGGTCGATTTCAAGCGTGAACGTTTCACCGAAAGTATCGCCTTCACGAAGGTCTGTCCAAGCACCGTAGATTTTACCGGTTGCAACAGAGACGTACTTGTCCCAAGGTTCGGCGTGAATACCGCGAGTTGTGCCACGAGTCGCGTTGAACGAAATGTTGTTTTGACGTGGTCCGAAATCAGGCAGGCCGATTGCGGTCATTTTTTCTTGTTGCCAGTTTTCTTTAAACCAACCACGATTGTCGCCGTGAACAGGTAGGTCTAACCAGACAAGCCCGGGGATGTTCGTTTTGTGAAGCTGTAACTCTTTACCGAAATCAATCGAAGAGGTTGTATCTGGCATGGGACTATTGACCGGCTTTCTTGTATTTTTCTTCGGTTTCGTGCTTTTGTGGTGCCCACCAACTTTCGTTTGCGGTGTACCAATCGATAGTAGCCTTCAGGCCGGCTTCGAAATCGGTAAATTTTGGCATCCAGCCCAGTTCTTCGCGGAGTTTGGTGGAATCAATCGCATAGCGCATGTCGTGACCTGGGCGGTCGTTAACGTGGTCGTAGGCGTCGGATTCTTTACCCATTTCGCTCAGTATGAGTTCGACTACGGATTTGTTGTCTTTTTCGCCGTCGGCACCAATGAGGTACGTTTCGCCGCTGACACCTTTTTCAAGGATAGTCAGGACTGCCGAGCTGTGGTCTTCGGTGTGAATCCAGTCACGAACGTTTTCGCCCGTTCCATACAGTTTTGGACGTCGTCCTTCCAGGACTTCAGTGATCTGGCGAGGAATGAATTTCTCGACATGTTGGAATGGTCCGTAATTGTTTGAACAGTTGCTGATGGTTGCGGTAATGCCGAAGCTTCGCACCCAAGCGCGAACCAGGAGGTCTGACCCAGCCTTGGTTGAAGAGTAAGGACTTGATGGGTTGTACGGTGTATTTTCGGTGAAACGATTTGGGTCATCAAGTTCTAGGTCGCCGTAGACTTCATCGGTTGAAATGTGGTGAAGGCGTTTGCCGTGTTTACGAACAGCTTCGAGGATGGTGTAGGTGCCGATGATGTTGGTATCAAGGAATGGGCGAGGGTTCTGCAAAGAATTATCGTTGTGTGACTCTGCTGCGTAGTGAACGACGGCGTCATGTTCTGATACAAGTTTGTCGACAAGTGCTGCGTCGGTGATATTACCTTCGATGAAGGTGACGCGTGAAGGGTCGAGCCCCTCAATATTTGCGCGGTTGCCTGCGTAGGTTAATGCGTCTAGTACGGTAATGTGCCAGTCGGGGCGCTCTCTGTAGACGAAGTGTACGAAGTTCGAGCCAATAAACCCCGCACCGCCGGTAACGATAATATTCATAGATCTATTATACCAACTAGATCTAGATAATATCTAAAGCTATGGCTATGTTATTATTAACCCATCACTTACAAAGAGGTAACGTATAATCTTATGAGCGCAAAAAAACAAGCCGGTGACATAGAAGCCATAGAAAAAGATACGAAAATAAAAAAATCTAAAACTGGTCTTCGTCTACGCAGTTTGGTAAGTACAAAAAAGCGGAAGATTATAACAATACTTAGCGCTATGCTGCTATTGCTAGTTCTTATCTTCGCGATACCTACTACTCGCTATTTTGTTTCCAGCTCTTTCATCAAAAAAGAGGTCACCATAACGATTATTGATGCGAGCACAAAACGCCCCGTAAGCAACGCTACTATTGCATTAGGAAATAACGTTACTCAAAGTGACAAGAACGGTGTTGTTAAGATTCAATCAGTACCTGTCGGTGAACAGACATTAAAGGTTTCAAAGCAGTACTACACAGACTCTCAGCAATCATACACTGTCCCTATATTATCCAAGCCCAATTCGTTGACGATTGAAATTATTGCAACTGGTCGACAGGTGCTCGTCAGTGTCATGAACAAAATTAGCGGAGCTCCACTTTCTGATGTTGTTATTTCGTCGAGCGATACGAAGGCGACACGAACAGCGAAGGTACTGCGACCATTATACTTCCACCCAAGAATGTGTCGCAAAAAGCAACACTGGTTAGGACGGGGTATAATTCGCTAGATGTTGAACTGAGGGTCGATGGAGTGACGAATAATATTAATGCTATGACGCCATCAGGCTCAATCTATTTCCTGAGTAAAGCTACGGGCAATATTAACGTGGTGAAATCAAATATTGACGGAACCAACGCTACAATAGCCGTAGCAGCAACCGGACAAGAAGGCGATGATGAAACCTCGCTACTGTCATCTCGTGACTGGCAGTATTCGGCATTGCTTGCAACGAGAACGGATAATAAGCAGAGGCTCTATCTGATCGATGCTACAAAAGGTGACTTTGTGGTTATGGACGAGGGTAATGCAACTTTTGAGTTAGTCGGCTGGTCGGGTCATAACTTTATATATATGGTGTACCGCAATACGGGAAATAGCTGGGACGACAAGCGCCAAGTACTCAAGAGCTTTGACGCCGAAACCCGTAAGATTACCGTGCTAGACACGACCGCAGGGTCTGGTACGAGCGTCTATGACAATGCTTATGAGGTCATGACGAGCGTCTATATACTAAAAGATGAATTAGTATACTTAAAGTATTGGAGCCTAGGGTCCTATACCCGAGAGGATGCCAACAGGGTAACATCGCTCTATTCGATAAGCCCTACGGGTGGATCAAAGAAGACAGTGAAGACATTTCCAAATAATTCTACTAACTTAAAGCTGTATGAACCTCAAGGTATATATATTCGAGTCTATAGCTACAACAACCCGTCGACTTTTTATGAATACGAGAACAAGTCTATAAAGAGCATCGATACGAATGACAATCAATTTAATTCCTTTTATCCCACCTTTCTTGTGTCACCAAGCGGTAATAAGACATTGTGGTATGAACCACGAGATGGTAAAAATACGATCCTTATAGGCAACCTTGAAGGAAAAGAATCGAAGGTTATTGGTACGCTTTCGGAATACACACCGTACGGTTGGTATGGTGAAAATGATCAGTATATTTTGCTCACAAAAAAAGGTAGCGAGTTATACATCGCTGACGCCAGCCGGGTGATTGGCGAAAATGGATACACGCCCCTTAAAGTAACTGACTATCACAAGACACGATCGTTTGCAGGTTATGGTTACGGCTACGGCGGACAATAGCTATCCATAAGCTATAATTAGATATATGAAAATAACTATTGTTAGCGGATTCTTTAACCCTTTACATGGAGGGCACCTGGACATGATCGAGGCTGCCGCTGCCATGGGTGATAAATTGATTGTGATTGTAAATAACGATGTGCAGCAAGTTTTAAAAAAAGACAAAATTATCTTGCCGGAAGAAAACAGGGCACGACTAATCAAGGCGCTACGCTACGTTGATGAAGTGATGATTGCTGTCGATAACGACCCACCGGTTATTAGGACGTTGCATGCAATCGCGGACGCTTACCCGGGCCACGAACTGACATTTGCTAATGGTGGTGACCGTGATTCCGAGAAGGCAATTCCCGAGGGTGACGTTGCGCGTGATCGGAACATTACCTTGGTCTTTGGTGTTGGCGGCAACGAAAAAGCCGACTCTTCGACCCGCATTAATCAGGCCCTTGGCCACCAAAAATAAGGATATATATGAAAAAGATTTTAGCATTCGACCTTGATGACACACTGGCGATTACAAAGTCACCGATTAGCGACCGTATGGCAGCTGTTTTGTCTGAAGTTCTGGAGAACTTTGATATCTGTATTATATCTGGTGGCAAGTACGAGCTATTCCAGCGTCAGGTCATTAGCCGTTTAGATATTGACGCCCGGAAACTAAAGCGACTCCACTTGATGCCAACCTGTGGCACGCGCTATTACCGATTCGACGAATCCATCAACGACTGGGCTTTGCAATACGCTGAGGATCTGACGGATGACGAGAAGACCAAAATTAAAGTTGTCCTCGAAGATGCTGCCAAGCAAACAGGTTACTGGCCAGAAGATTCGGCTGGCGAGATTATTGAAGACCGCGATAGTCAGATTACGTATTCTGGCCTAGGACAAGGTGCCTCGCCCGAAGCGAAATATGCCTGGGATCCGGACGGCGCCAAGCGTATGGCGATTCGCGCAGTGGCGCTCGAGAAAATTCCTGAACTCGAAATTCGCCTCGGGGGAACGACTTCGATTGATGTGACCCGAAAAGGCATCGACAAGGCACATGGGATGCAAAAACTTATTGAAGCAACGGGTGCGACTAAGTCAGATATCCTGTTCTTTGGTGACAAGCTACAGGAAGGTGGCAACGATTATCCCGTCAAGGCCTTTGGAATCGATAGTGTTGAAGTGACCCGGTGGGAAGATACGGCGAATTGCCTGGAATCAATCGTCAGCGCTATAAAGTAGCGTTGGGGGGGCTGTTAGCCGACAAACAGATGTTGGATAAAACCAGCATACAAGTAAAACTGCAGACACAGACTCAGTCCGCAGACTACGACAATGAGGGGTATCTGCCATTTTGGCGCGGTTGATTTTAGGAGTAATCCAATGGCAACGTAGATCGTCAAAGACGGCAATGCATAGCGATGAATCGACACGACGTTGCTATTCAGCGTAAACATGATGATCGACAGGATACCGACGATGCCAAGCGGAAGTAATGTCTTAGGGTGCTTTATCAGTAGGTATAGCGAAGACAGCCCCAGTATCACCAGGCTGACGAGTGGCAGTAGGATATTGACGACAAAGCCAAGGTCGAACGGTCGTGCACCACTACCAACACGGACGATTTGATAGGCTGCCTTTGCCATCGTCTCGATGATGTTGGGGTTGAATACCTGATACGCCCAGTCGCTTGTTGCTTTGTAGGCGTGAAACATGCCGAGTGGATCATGTTGTGCGAAGCCAAGATACAGACTAAAGGCAATAAAGCCGATCGGTGCGATTAGGAAGTACAGGGCTTTCTTGTTCAGTGCGCGTTTGATATTCCAGTCATATGATCGCAAAAACTCTAGACCACACAGCGCAATGATAAGAACTGACGGCAGCCGGGCAGCAGTTAAAGCGCCAAGTAGAATCCCAACCCATAGCCACTGTTTCTTAAGGGCGAAATAGTATGCCCAAAAACTTAACGCGATAAAGACCGCTTCGCTGTAAAAGGTATGCATGAAAAAGGCGGCTGGTGCAGAGAGCAGTAGTGCGACAATCCAAAAACGATTCTTTTGACCTAGTAATAGGCGGCCGATTTTTATTGCGGCCACCAGCCCAAGCCATACAGACGCCGTGTTAATAAGCTGGGCCGCTACTGGATAGTCGAGGCCTCCAAAACTCATGAAATGAACGACAGAGACAAGAAATGGAAATAGCGGATAAAAGGCTGCCGATGCGATCGGATCGGTATAGTGATGCGTAACAATTGCGAGGTACCAGTTCGCGTCCCACCAGACCGTGTGATCAAATAAACTCGTTGCTGTACCGGATCGAACATCGATTATGTAACCAATGGCTGTGATAATAATCTTCCACACCAGTGTGATGATGAGCGCGATGCCAAAATCTGTGGCGAGGAATTCTTTTACGAGGCGAACGGCACGTGAAACCTGCTTATTTCGCATTGTCCCGTACAATCTTCAAAATCCGTGTCGCAAACAAGCTTTTATCGAATCGTTTTGCTTTGCGGTGAAGCGTTGCGGGTAAAAATTGCATGGTTTCAAATCGTTTCATTGCAGCGACTAGGCTTTCAAC
>Ga0247806_10001398_pt1 | contig 11964 bp, 4 predicted proteins | sample UWRJL059202B1_FD_179935 | JGI IMG/M metagenome (GOLD analysis project Ga0247806, IMG submission 179935) | Plant litter microbial communities from Arlington Agricultural Research Station in Wisconsin, United States - UWRJ-L059-202B-1 | ecosystem: Environmental > Terrestrial > Plant litter >... | reverse complement strand
CGCATTGCCCCGGAAACCATATTCCAGCGGCCCGTTTTGATTAGCCCTTGAATAACGGTTGCGGTTCAACGCTCCGCCGATATTGTATACCGGTATCAACCCCAGTACCACGTTGCCGGGCAGCTTTATTTTTTTATCGATGATGTCCCTTACCACCATCATGCTCGCGTCGATGCCATCCGGTTCGCCGGGATGAATGCCGTTGTTGATCATGATCACCACTTTGCCTTCCCGGTGCCATTGATTGGGATTGAACTGGCCGTCGTTGCTTACCAGCACCAGGTGCAACGGGTAGCCCGCATCGGTCATGCCCACAGCCTGCATGGATACCTGCGCCGATCTTTTGTCCAATGCCTTGTACCATTCAATCGCTTCAAAGTAAGGGGCACTTTCTTTTCCGCCGGTTTTTTCAAAGCGGGTAAGTTGTGCGTTGCCGGTAGTTACCGAAAAAAGTAAGACTGAAAGAAGGACGAGTTGCCGCATGCAAATAATTTTGTTCAAGCTACAAATTTTTTAAACGAAGGTTTACCGTTTATATTTTACCGGGCAATTTTAAGGATAAAAGTTATTTCGCCTTCGGCGATATTTTTGCCGGGAAGACGGGGGAGGCTGGAAGAAGGCAATTAATTATGAGTTATGAATTATGAGTTATGAATGTAAGGCAGTGGTTAAAACAAGAAGAGCCTCTAATTAAATCCGTCTTACCGTCTTCCCGGCAATTTCTTTCTTTCGCGAAGCGAACAGAAGACAAATAGCGGTAAAAAGAAAAAGCTCCCGTTTAAAGGAGCTTTCTTTTATAAACGAAATATTTTATTTTATAATCACGAACGACTGGTTGATCATTTCAGCATAGTTGCCGATGCGGATGAAATACCTGCCCGGCGCGAGTTTCAACAGGTCGAGTTCGATGAGTTGTGCGCCCCCTTTCGCTGTTTGACTGAAAACAAAACGGCCACTGATGTCGGTTACCTGTACGAGGCTCGGCTGTTGCAAAGGTTTGTCCAGTTTCACCGTTAAATTTCCTTTCGTTGGATTCGGGTAAACCAGCGCATTGGAAAATTTATGGTCGAGTTGCACAGGAATGATCCTGCTGTAGTTGAAAGTACCATTCGTGTTTACGAGTTTGAGGCGGTAGAATACCCTGTTCACGTTCGGTAAATTCACATCGGTAAAGTTGTAACTGCTGCTGTTGCTGCCGGCTACTTCGCCTGTTTTGGTAAAGGTTACACCGTCGAGGCTTCTTTCTATTTCAAATCCACGGAAACCGCTTTCGTTGGAAGCGCTCCATTTCAGCAACACGGAGGCGTCCTGTTTTTGCGCCGTGAACGTGTTGAGGTTGATGGCCAATACACCGGTACACTGCCAGATCATGTTCACGTATTCGGGATGGTCCACGAAAGGATTGCGGTTGCCCTGCCTTTTCAAAGTAGCGCCGTCCTGCACGTCCTGGTAAAAGATCACGTTGTTGCGGTCTATTTCTTTCTGACTTACCGGGTCCAGGTTGTGCCATTTCACCATCATCTTCAGGAACCAGGTATCGTAAATCTGCAACCTTCTTTTAGGTGCATTACTTTCATCGGTGGTACTCAGGAACAGGGCGTTGGCTGTACCCTTGCTGCTCCAGTTCTGCGCAATGATCTCGTCTTCGTAGCGGGTAGCCATGTACAGGCAGGCGCGGGCAAAATCACCTTTGTATTCGTTGATGGGTTCAAATACGGTTCCGCCATAACCGAAGTTGCTACCGGTGCCTAGCTTGCTGCCGTTTTGCGACAGGTAAGAAACGGAAGAAACTTCGCCGTACGGGAAATTACTCCGCACGCCGTTCACTTTTCCATCGGTAGGGAAGATGTGGTGAATATCGGAAACCATCGGTGCCAATTCGTCAAAGAAAGATTGCGGCGTACTGTGTTCGCGGTTGTAGCAATCGCCTTCCACAGAGTATGTACCGCATTGCTCGCCACCGGCCGCTACATAACCGTAAGTGAAGGTATAAGGTTCCGGACCGGTGGGATTATCGGAATACATATCCCAGATGATGTCCGCTGTATTTTCATCATTCCTGCGCATGTCGGTAAGGGCATATGCATTCCACAAGCCGGGCGTATAGCTGAATACCTGCGTATCCGAAGAAATAATATTCTTCAACGCGGTTTTCAATGGCTGGCAGGTCAATCCATCGGCGGCGGTATAATAACCTGGCGGCGGCCCGGTTACATTGGTTGTAGTTGCGCTGCCGTCGAGTGAAACGGTATTGTAAAAAGGCTCGCCGGTACATTCCCCATTGGCTGCAAATACAAAGAAATAATAGAGCGTATTTGCCGTGAGGCCGGTGCTTACAAAAGAAGTACCGGTAGTATAGCTTACCACGGTTCCGCCACCGAATGCTGCACCGGCTGTATACACAGTGCCGTCAACAGGTGTTGCAGATAAAGTGCTGGCCGAACTTCTTACTACCAGATAGCGGTTGGCACCTGCTGCTGCCGTAAAGGAACCGGAAATACTGGTACCACCGGGCACCAGGTTCAGCGCGGTAGGCGGGTTGGCCGGTGTAATACAGGGAGGCAAGGACAGGGTAGCAGCATCGGCAGCGTTGGCGCCGGCGTTTATTGTTGTCAGGTAATTAGGTCCGCCGCTGCAATCTTCATTGTTATCGGCAAAAACAAAATAATAATATTGGGTAGTGGGCGCCAGGCCGTTATCAACAAATGAAGTTGATGTACCCACGCTCACTACGGTGCCGGTTCCTATAGCTGCGCCTGCGGTATAGGTAGTGCCATCCGCCGGACTTGCACCCAATGAAGCAGACGTGCTTCTTACCACCAGGTATTCATCTGCCGGTGGAACGGAAGCGGTGAAGCTGCCCGAAATGGTCGTTGGCGTTGGGGTTAAGGTGAGGCCTGTTGGTTGCGCCGTTGGCTCTGTACACGCGGGTAAAGATTCCAGCACGGCAATATCATCCAGCCTCCAGCGCGCGGCTTCTACATTGGTAGAAGTGTACACCCAGGCAATGTAAACATTGCTGGTGCCATAGGCAGCCAAAGAAATATTATCGGATAATGTCCATACACTCGTATTGGCTGCGGGGAATGCGCCGGGGAGGTTCGTCCAGGTGGCCGTATTGGGATTGGTACCCGAAACGTAATTGGTAGAAACCTTCAACTGGAGCGTATTGCCTACAAATGTATTGAAGCTGTAAAAGCGCAGGTAAGGAAGGTTAACACCTGTAAGATCGAAACGCGGCGAGATCAGCCAATCCTCGTTGGTTTGGGCGGTGGTGGTAAAACCATTCATCTGCAAGCCAAAAGCATCTGTACGGCCGATGGTATTGCAACCCCATATTTCGTTGCCGGTAACGCTGTATTGCCTCCATCCTTCGCTTGAAAAAGTGGTGGTACAATTGGTAAAGCTGTAGTTGTTGTTGAGGATGCCTGGTGCGGGCGGCGCTTCTGTTGTAAAGTTCCAGGTGCTGTTGCCCGTGATGCCGGCGAATGCATTCAATGCTGCATCGGTAAAGGTACCGGCATCTATTTCTACATAATAATCGGTTGAATTGATAAGCGGGCTGATGGTTACCGTTGCGGTGTTGGTACTTACGGTAACGCTGCCGCTGGTTACATCGATGGTTTGAACGGTGCTGTTGTCGCTGGTGCGTTTGATTACGATGTTACCGGTTCCTTTTACTACCGGTTCGCTGAAGTTGACCTGTAAGCTGGTATTGATGGAAACACCTGTCGCATTATCGGCAGGGATGGTGCTGCTGATGGTGGGCGGTATCATGTCGGGACCGCCGCTGAAAGCGTCCCAGCTGATGTCGTCGAGTGCAAGGCGACCGTTATCATTGGCGGTTAACTGCCTGATCTCCAGGTTGTGGGTACCCGCTAAATTAACGGTGAAACTGGCCGTTTGTGCTGCGTTGGAAGAGGCCGTTATGGTAGAACCGATCTGAGCATTGTCGATAAAAAGACCGAAAGTCGGGATACCGGTACCGGAGGTAAAAGCTTTTGCGTATTTAAAAGTTACGGTGCCGATGCCATTCGGGATATTGGTGGAACTCAAAATTCCGCCTGTATTGCGCATGATGATGAAGCGCATTGTCATACCGGTAACGGTACTCGATGCGCCAGGTCCGTCTGTGCGGGCATTACCGGCATTCCAGGTGCGCCCGCCGTCGCCTGTCCAGGTCCTTACCGTATAGCTTCCTGATGAAGCGGGCATGTTTTCAAAACTCTCTGTTCCCTGTGCAAAACTCCCAAGGAAACTCCCACACAATAAAATAAATAAAAGATAGAATTTATTCATATAGCTTTTTTATGTTAAGAGCAACAAATGTAGGATTTGGTTGCTTACTGCCCGTTAAGTAATTATCAACAAAAAGCCCGTCAGTATTATACCTGACGGGCTTCAATTATATGAGTCTACCAATACCTTGCGGGAAAATTACTTAGCCTGGGCGTTCAGTCTTTTGGCTAATTTGCTTTTAAGGTTGGCGGCTTTATTTTTGTGAATGGTTCCACGTTTTGCCAGTTTGTCGATCATGGAAGCAACTTTTGGAAAGGATTCGGTCGCTACGGTTTTGTCGCTTGCTTTAAAATCACGGATCGCATTACGGGTTGTTTTGCCATAATAACGGTTACGTTCGTTACGCTTTGCGCTCTGACGCACATCTTTCTTGGTTGCTGAATGGTTTGCCATTGTTGTAAATTCTTATTTTGGGCTGCAAAGATAAGGGAGAAATTTAAGAAAATGCAGGATGGAGAGGTTTTTTTTGAAAAGATGGTTTATGGTTGGCAGTTGGCAGTTGGCAAAGTTCCCTGGCGCTGCAAAGTTCAGCTCAACTCTCTAAACCGCCCCGGTTCCTGTCTCACGAAACGGAACAGCGAAACGTAACTTCCCAAACCCGCCTTAAAACTTTCCCAACTTTTTTTAAACCTGCTGCAATTAACCGATATTTGCCACTCAAAAATGGGCTGGACCGGGCGTTTTTTGCCGATTTGTTGATGCCGCACAAGTGAGTGACACAACGATGATGAGCAGCGCGCTACCGCCGGCCCCCAAATACAGCCCGTTATAATATGAAGGATTTCCAGTACATCACCAATTCCCACCCCGGCTACATTGAAGGTTTATACCGCGATTTTGTGAAGGATGCGAACAGCGTCGACCCGGAAATGCGCAAATTCTTTGAAGGATTTGATTTTGCCGTTGGCAATGCGAACGGTAAGGAAACGGCAACGGTTACTGCCAGCGGAACAACCGGCGCCGGAGATCCGGTTTCTTTGGAAAAAGAACTGGCCGTATATCAACTGATACAGGCTTACCGCAAGAAAGGGCACCTGGTGGCGAAAACGAATCCCATCCGCGAAAGAAAGGATCGCCACGCCAACCTGCAACTGGAAAGCTTCGGCTTGAGTGACGCGGATCTTAATACGCCTTTTACAGCGGGTAAATTTGTCGGCCTCGGCAATGCCACGCTGAAGGAAATTGTGGCCCACCTGCAAAAAGCCTACACTTCGCACATTGGTGTAGAATATAGCGCGCTGAACGACATGCAGAAGATAGAGTGGCTGGCGCACGCGATGGAGCAAACGGTATTGCAGCCCGTGCCGTTGCCGCAAAAAAAACGCATCCTTCAAAAACTGAACGAGGGTGTGATGTTCGAAAAATTCCTGCACACGAAATACATCGGGCAAAAAAGATTTTCATTGGAAGGAGGTGAAACCACCATTCCCGCGCTGGATGCGATCATCAATGTAGCGCAGGAAAACGGCGTGGAAGAAGTGGTGATCGGTATGGCGCACCGCGGGCGGTTGAACATTTTGGCCAACATCATGGGCAAAACCTATGAGCAGATCTTCAGCGAATTTGAAGGTACCAGCACACCGGATACCACCATGGGCAGCGGCGATGTGAAATACCACCTTGGCTTCAGCAGCGAAGTGGAAACCACGAACGGGAAAAAAATACATTTAAAATTATGCCCGAACCCTTCGCACCTGGAAGCGGTTGACCCGGTGGTGATCGGCTATGCACGCAGCAAGGCGGACGTTCTATACAACAGCGATTACGATAAAATACTGCCAATCCTCATTCATGGCGATGCTTCGGTGGCAGGCCAGGGCGTGGTGTACGAAGTATTGCAGATGAGCGGCCTGAAAGGTTATTATACCGGTGGCACCATCCATTTCGTGATCAACAACCAGATCGGTTTTACCACCGATTTCGATGATGCGCGTACGGCAGATTATTGTACTTCGGTAGCGGCCATGGTGCAGGCGCCGGTGCTGCATGTAAACGGCGACGACGCCGAAGCGGTGGTGAAAGCCAGCGAGATCGCCACGCGCTACCGCCAGGAATTCAACAGCGATATTTTTATCGACATGGTTTGTTACCGCCGCCACGGGCACAACGAAGGCGACGAGCCGAAGTTTACCCAGCCGCAATTGTACGGGCTGATCGATAAACATTTAAATCCACGTGAAGTATATACCCGGTTCCTGATCGAGAACGGCGAACCGGATGCGAAAACACTGGCGAAGGAAATGGAACAGCAGTTTTTGGGCGACTTACAGGAACGGCTGGACGAAGTAAAGCAAAACCCTTTGCCATACAGTTACCAGTCGCCCGAACTGGTATGGCGTTCCATGCGCAAGGCTACCGCGGATGATTTTGATGCGTCACCGGTAACGGCGATCAGCGGCGAACAATTCAAATTATTGTTTGACGGACTGATGAAATGGCCGGAAAATTTCAGGCCTTTGCGCAAGGTGGATAAACTGGTACAGGATAAGGTAAAACTGTTCAGCGATGAAAAGAAAATAGACTGGGCCACCGGCGAACTGATGGCTTATGGCAGTTTGTTGCTGGAAGGCAAAGACGTACGCATGAGCGGCCAGGATGTGAAGCGCGGTACGTTTAGTCACCGCCACGCCGTTATTTACGATGAAACCACCAACGAAGGCTACAACCGCCTGAATCATTTTAAAGAAGGACAACTGCCTTTCCGCATTTATAATTCTTTATTAAGCGAATACGCCGTGTTGGGTTTTGAATACGGTTATTCCATGGCCAACCCCGATGCCCTCACGATCTGGGAAGCGCAGTTCGGCGACTTTTGCAACGGCGCGCAAACGATGATCGACCAGTTCATAGCCGCCGCGGAAACAAAATGGCAACGCATGAATGGCGTGGTGATGTTGCTGCCGCATGGTTACGAAGGCCAGGGTCCCGAGCATAGCAGCGCGCGCATGGAACGCTTTTTACAAATGTGTGCCGAGCTGAATATGGTGATTGCCAATGCAACCACTTCTGCCAACTTCTTCCATTTGTTGCGCCGGCAGATGGCCTGGCCATTCCGGAAGCCGCTGATCGTTTTTTCACCGAAGGCCAACTTACGCCACGCGGGTTCTTACAGCCCGGTGGATGCATTCACCAGCGGTGGGTTTAGAGAAGTGATCGACGATGAATTTGTAACCGATGCCGCCGAAGTAAAGAAAGTGTTGTTGTGCAGCGGTAAAATGTATTTCGACCTGGCCGAGCGCCAGCAGAAAGACAACCGCAAAGACGTAGCGATCATCCGCCTGGAGCAAATACATCCCCTGCCGCAAAAGCAACTGGATGCCCTGTATAAAAAATACGGCAAAGCCATCTGGTACTGGGTACAGGAAGAGCCGCTGAACATGGGCGCCGCCAGCTTTTTGCGCATGAACCTGAAAGACATTAATTTTTATGTGATCAGCCGCCAGGCATCTGCGTCTACAGCTACGGGTTATTCGAAGGTGCACGCGAAGGAACAGGCGCAGTTGATTGAAACGGCTTTTAATATTTAATATTAAGTACACGAATTGCGACGAATTACACGAATTGTAAAAACAGACATCTTATTAATTAGTGTAATTCGCTTTGATTCGTGTAATAAAAATCATAGAACATGTTTAACTCCTTAAGTGAGAAACTCGAGTCCGCGTTTAAAAATATAAAAGGCGAAGGCCGCATATCGGAACTCAACATTGCCAATACGGTAAAGGATATACGCCGCGCCCTGGTGGATGCGGATGTGAACTATAAGATCGCGAAAGAATTTACCGACAAGGTGAAGGAAAAAGCATTGGGTTCGAAAGTATTGTTGTCTGTAAATCCCGGCCAGCAAATGGTGAAGATCGTGCAGGATGAACTGACGGAACTGATGGGCGGCACGGAAAGCGAGTTCAACATCACCGGCAGCCCGGCGATCATACTGGTAGCGGGTTTGCAGGGTAGTGGTAAAACTACCTTCAGCGGCAAGCTGGCCAATTACCTGAAAACAAAAAAAGGAAAATCGCCTTTGCTGGTAGCAGCTGATATTTACCGCCCGGCGGCGATCGACCAGCTGGAAGTATTGGGCGGCCAGATCGGTGTGGACGTGTACAGCGAAAGGGAAAACAAGGACGCCGTTTCCATCGTTGAAAATGCGATCAAAGAAGCAAGGTCCAAAAATAAGAACGTGATCATCATCGATACCGCGGGTCGTTTGGCAGTGGACGAAGTGATGATGACCGAAGTAGCAAATGTAAAAGCGGCGGTGAATCCGCAGGAAATTTTATTCGTGGTGGACAGCATGACCGGGCAGGATGCGGTGAACACGGCAGCAGCTTTTAATGAGCGGCTGGACTTCACCGGCGTGGTATTGACGAAACTTGATGGCGATACCAGGGGCGGTGCGGCATTGTCCATTCAATACACCGTGAACAAACCCATCAAGTTTGCCAGCAGCGGTGAAAAGATGGATACGCTCGATATTTTTTACCCGGAAAGGATGGCGCAAAGGATATTGGGCATGGGTGATATCGTGAGTCTCGTTGAAAAAGCCCAGGAACAGTTCGATGAAAAAGAAGCAGCCAGGCTGGAGAAAAAGATCCGCAAGAACCAGTTCGATTTCGAAGACTTTAAAACACAGTTGCAGCAGATCAAAAAGATGGGCAACCTGAAAGACCTCATGGGCATGATACCCGGCGTGGGCAAACAAATAAAAGACATCGACGTAAGCAACGATTCCTTTACCGGCATCGAGGCCATGATCAACTCCATGACCATCGAAGAACGCCGCAATCCCGATATCATCAGTCCGAGCCGCAAAGCGCGCATCGCCAAAGGCAGCGGTAAAGACCTGAACGAACTCAACCAGTTCCTGAAACAATTCGAACAAATGAAAGGCATGATGAAGATGATGAACAAGATGCCGATGGGCAGGATGCCGGGGTTAGGAAAGAGATGATTTGGAGATGTGATGATTTGGTGATTTGGAAATGGATGAAGGGTTTAATGTATGAAGTGCTCGCATCGGCACATCACCAAATTGCCAAATTTCCAAATTGAGCTTTATTGTATTAAATTAGTGCTGCATGTTTATTGTACTCCAATAAGTGTGCAGCATTTTTATTTATCCGTATACCGGTGTGAGAACCGGTGAATTAACTGCTTATGAAAAAGATAATCCTGAGAGGCATTAAGAGAGAGGAGTTGCCGGTAGTAGAAGCGGTGGCGATCGAACCACTGCCATTGCAATTAAAATCTTCTTACCTGCTTTCCTCGGCGCGCAGCATCGGCGAACTGCACGAAGTTGAATTTGCGAAAGACGATCTCCTTGAATTTATATTTGATGACGGCACTGCCTGGATGGGAGGCACGGCAGCATTGTACGATATCTATCCCGAATCGGCAGCTAAAAAAAGAAGCGTCGGCGACACATTCGAATTGCCGCTGTACCTCAACGGCAACAGTACGCAACGCGGCTGGATCGGAGACGTGGCGCTGAAAATACTGAATGTGTTTTCATCACAGGCGGTAACGGTAAAAGTGAAAGAGATCGCTGCCAACCTGGAGAAAAAATTATTACAGGGACAAAGCGGCGTATATAAAATAAGCGCCGGGTTTCAACTGGAAAAGGCGACGGTTAAACCTGCTACGCCTTCTCTTTTGTTCATCCATGGTACTAATTCTTCTACCGTAGGTTCTTTCGCCGAACTGCTGGACAGCGCCACCTGGAAAGGAATGCAACAGCAATACGGTCAGCATATTTTTGGACTGCAGCATGAAACGATGACGAAGAGCCCGTTGCAGAACGTGCTGGAGTTGATGCTGGAGCTGCCCGACCAGGCCGACCTGCACCTCGTGACGCATTCGCGGGGCGGATTGGTGGGCGATGCACTGAGCCGGTTTTGCAACGGCAACAAAGGCTTCACCGACGAAGAGATTGCCTACCTGCAAAAGACAAACCGAACAGCCGACCTGCAAAATATCCTGCAGTTACAACAACTGATCGTAAAGAAAAAAATTACGATCAGTAAATACGTGCGCGTTGCTTGTCCTGCCGCCGGTACCACCATCTTATCAAAACGTCTTGATCATTTTTTAAACATCAGTTTCAACCTCATAGGCCTGCTCGGTCCCCTTGGAACATTGGCTGCCATGGAATGCAAAGCACTGATCGCGGGCGCCGTGCAAACGAAAAATGACCCGAATGAATTACCCGGCCTCGAAGCCATGAATCCCGATTCGGCCTTTTTAAAAGTATTGAACAATCCCGGCACGAGCATCAACAGCCCGCTCACGGTGATCTCCGGTAACAGCGGCATGCGCTTCAATGTAAAAGCATTGCTTATCATCGCCAGCAAATTGTTTTACCTGCGGGACAATGATTTGGTAGTCGATACCAGGTCCATGTATGGTGGCAGCCGGCGCATGAATACCACGCGGTATTTTTTTGATGAAGGCCCGGATGTGGATCATGTACATTACTTCAAGAATAAACTAACGCAGGATGCTTTGCTGCTGGCTTTACAAACGGCGGGTAATAACATTCCCGGTTTTACGGAACTGGTGCAGTCCAACGAATCCACGCTCGAACGCAATGCCTTACTGGGCCTCGATGGCGGCGGTGTGTACCAGGACAGCGTCACCGGCACAAGGCCCATCCTCATACTGTTGCCCGGCATCATGGGTTCCAATTTAAAGAAGGCGGGCAACGTGGTTTGGATCAATTATTTCCGCTTTTTGGTGGGCGAATTGTCGAGGCTCGATATCGGTGCGCAGGAAGTGACAGCGAGTTCGCTGATCAAGACCTCGTATAAAAAAATGGTCGATCATTTTAATGATGCGTATGATGTGGTGACCTTCCCGTTCGACTGGCGCCTGCCTTTGGAACAAGCCGCTGCTTTACTGAATGAACGCATCAAAAAATATTTAACCTATAACCAACCCATCAAGATCGTGGGTCATTCCATGGGTGGCGTTGTGAGCCGCGATTTTATTTTGCAGCACCCGCAAACCTGGCAACAGCTCAATGCATCCCCCGGTTTTAAAATGATATTGCTGGGCGCACCGCTCGGCGGATCGTACCGCATTCCTTATGTGCTCGCCGGTAAAGATCCGATCATCAATAAACTAAGCAAGGTTGACCTGAAGCACACGAAGAAAGAATTGCTCGACATCTTCCGCCAATATCCAGGCTTGTTGGGACTGTTGCCAACAGCAGAAACACCGGTCGATTTTTCATCGCTGCGCGTTTGGCAAAAAATGAAAAGCAGTTCGTTGTTCGACTGGAACGTACCCGAACAAACCGACCTCGATTTCTTTAAAAAATACCGTGGCAAAGTGAATGAAGGCATGAAGACGATCGACTTCAGTAATATCGTTTACGTGGCCGGTAAAGATGCCGAAACGATCTGTGCGTACGAGATCAATCCCGACCTGCCCGATGAACAACTGGTATTTTTAAGCACCACCGAAGGTGATCAATCCGTTACCTGGGATTCGGGTATTCCCACGCAGTTGCTGGGTACGGACCGGTTGTATTATACCAACGTAACACATGGCGCACTGGCGAACGAGCCGGATATTTTCAATGGCATTGCAGAATTGCTGAGCCTGGGCAGAACGAATTTGTTGAGCAAAGTGCGGCCTGCAACAAGAGCAGAAAAAACTGTTTTT
>Ga0247806_10001395_pt1 | contig 11976 bp, 11 predicted proteins | sample UWRJL059202B1_FD_179935 | JGI IMG/M metagenome (GOLD analysis project Ga0247806, IMG submission 179935) | Plant litter microbial communities from Arlington Agricultural Research Station in Wisconsin, United States - UWRJ-L059-202B-1 | ecosystem: Environmental > Terrestrial > Plant litter >... | reverse complement strand
CTCAGCACGAATGGAGTTGCCCCGTGAGCGTCACCGCCCCCGCCGGATTCGCCGCCGCCGGCGTCACCGCCGGCCTCAAGAAGTCCGGTGGCCTCGACCTGGCCATCGTCGCCAACCTCGGCCCGCTGAACAACGCCGCCACGGTGTTCACCAGCAACCGCTGCAAGGCCAATCCGATCATCTGGAGCCAGCAGGTCATGAGCGACGGCCGGGTGAGCGCGATCGTGCTCAACTCCGGCGGCGCCAACTGCTACACCGGCAGCATCGGCTTCCAGGTCACCCACGCCACCGCCGAGGCCGTGGCCGAGCAGCTGCAGGTGTCCTCCGGTGACGTGCTCGTCTGCTCCACCGGCCTGATCGGCGAGCAGCTGGACCTTGAGAAGCTCACCGCCGGGGTTTTCGACGCCGGCCTCGCGCTCACGAACGCCGACGCGTCATCCGCCACCGCCGGCCTCAACGCCGCACAGGCGATCATGACCACCGACACCCGGCCCAAGCAGGCCACCCAGGTGTCTCCGGCCGGCTGGAGCATCGGCGGCATGGCCAAGGGCGCCGGCATGCTCGCACCGGGCCTGGCCACCATGCTCGTCGTGATCACCACCGACGCGCACCTCAGCTCCGCCCAGTTGGATGCGGCGCTGCGGGAAGCCACCCGGGTCACCTTTGACAGGCTCGACTCCGACGGCTGCATGTCGACCAACGACACCGTCAGCCTGCTCGCCTCCGGCGCCAGCGGCGTCGAGGCCGACCCGGCCGAATTCACCACCGCGCTCACCGACCTGTGCCGCGACCTCACCCTGCAGCTGCAGGGCGACGCCGAGGGCGCCGCGCACGACGTGGCCATCACGGTGCGGAACGCCAACGCCGAATCCGAGGCCGTCACCGTGGCCCGGGCGGTGTCCCGCAGCAACCTGTTCAAGGCCGCGATTTACGGCAACGACCCCAACTGGGGCCGGGTGCTCGCCGCTGTCGGCACCATTTCCGAGGCCGACGCGGCCTTCGACCCGTACGGCATCGACGTGGCCATCAACGGCATCCAGGTATGCACGGCAGGCGAGCCCGACGAGCCCCGCGAACTTGTCGACCTGAAGCCGCGGGCCGTGTCGGTGGTCATCGACCTGCACGCCGGCACGGCCGGCGCCACGATCTGGACCAACGACCTCACGCACGACTACGTCGAAGAGAACAGCGCGTACTCCAGCTGATGACCGCAGACATCCCCGCACCCGCCATCGTGCCGGTCCCGCCGGTGCCCACGCTCGACGACGTCGACAACACCCCCGCCGAGGCGAAAATTAAGGCCGCCACTCTCATCGAGGCGCTGCCCTGGCTCAAGAAATTCCACGACCAGATCATCGTCGTGAAATTCGGCGGCAACGCCATGGTCAGCGAAGAGCTGCAGCGAGCCTTCGCCGAGGACATGGTCTACCTGCGCTACGCGGGCATCCGCCCGGTCGTCGTGCACGGCGGCGGCCCGCAGATCTCTGCCATGCTCGCCCGCCTCGGCATCGAGAGCGAGTTCCGCGGCGGCTACCGGGTGACCACACCCGAGGCCATGGACGTGGTGCGCATGGTGCTCACCGGCCAGATCAACCGCGACCTGGTCAGCCACATCAACGCCCACGGTCCGTTGGCCGCCGGGCTCAGCGGGGAAGACGCCGGCCTCTTCACCGGCCGTCGCCGCGGCGTGATGATCGACGGCGAAGAGGTCGACCTCGGCCTGGTGGGCGATGTCATCGGCGTCGATCCCGAAGCGGTGCACGCACAGCTGAACGCCGGCCGCATCCCGGTGGTCTCCTCGATCGCACCCGACGTCGACGTGCCGGGCCAGTCCCTCAACGTCAACGCGGATGCCGCCGCCGCCGCCCTCGCCGTGTCGCTGAACGCGGCCAAGCTCGTGATCCTCACCGACGTGGCCGGGCTGTACAGCGACTGGCCCAACCGTGATTCGCTGGTCTCCGTCATCGACGTCGACGCGCTGCGCACCCTGCTTCCCGATCTCGAATCGGGCATGATTCCCAAGATGACAGCCTGCCTGGACGCCGTCGAGGGAGGCGTCGCGAAAGCGGCGATCATCGACGGACGAGTGCCGCACTCGATCCTCGTCGAAATATTCACCGGAAGCGGCATTGGCACAGAGGTGGTTCCCGCATGACCTGGCACGATCGTTACGACACGGCAATGATGAAAACCCTGTCGCCCCCGTTGGCCGTTCTGGTGCGCGGTGAGGGCTGCTACGTCTGGGACGAAAACGGCACCAGGTACCTCGATTTCCTCGGTGGCATCGCCGTCAACTCGCTCGGCCACGCCCACCCGGACATGGTCGCCGCCGCTCAGCAGCAGATCGCCACCCTGGCGCACATCTCCAACTACTTCGCCTCGCCGTCGCAGATCGAGCTGGCCGAACGCCTCAAACGCCTTACCGGCGCCGGCGACGCGGGTCGGGTCTACTTCTGCAACTCCGGCGCCGAGGCCAACGAGGCCGCGTTCAAGCTCGCCCGGCTCAACACCGCCGGCGGCCGACGCAGCCGAATCCTGGCGCTGAACGACTCCTTCCACGGTCGCACCATGGGTGCACTGGCCCTCACCGGTAAGCCGCTCATGCGGGGACCGTTCGAGCCGGTTCCCGGCGGGGTGCAGCACATCGAGAGCACCATCGCCGCCCTCGAGCGCGAACTCGACGACACCGTTGCCGCTCTCTTCCTCGAACCCGTCAAGGGCGAGGCCGGCGTCATCGACCTGCCCGACGGCTACCTGCAGCGTGCCCGCGAACTGTGCACCCAGCACGGTGTCCTGCTGATCATCGACGAGGTGCAGACCGGCGCCGGCCGCACCGGCGCCTGGTTCGCGTACCAGCACACCGACGTGATTCCGGATGCCGTCACCCTCGCCAAGGGCATCGGCGGGGGAGTGCCGATCGGAGCACTGGTCACGTTCGGCGCGACCAGCGAGCTCTTCCAACGCGGCCAGCACGGCTCCACCTACGGGGGCAACCCGTTCGTGACGGCCACGTCGAACGCCGTGCTCGGCGTGATCGAACGTGATGACCTCGTCGGCAACGCCGCCCGCCGTGGCGACCAGATCCGCGAACTGATCCTCGGCATCGAGTCGCCGCTGATCAGCGCCGTCCGCGGCCGCGGCCTGTTGATCGGCATCGGCCTGAGCGAACCGGTGGCGCTCAAGCTCGCGGCCGCCGCCCACGAGGCCGGCCTGATCATCAACGCCGCGAACGAGTCCAGCATCCGGTTGGCGCCCCCGCTGATCGTCGGAGACGCCGAGCTGGCCGACTTCGACGAGCGGTTCCGGGCTGCCCTGGCCAGTGTGACCGATTCGGGGCTGGTCTCTGCCAACAGGTGAGTTGCCGCTCGGCGAGCCGCCAACAGGTGAGCGGCCGTCAGATAAGGCGCCAGCAGATAAGGTGGAGGAATCCTGCTTAACACACGAAGAATCCACCGAAAGTGACCCCGTGACCCGCCATTTCCTGCGCGACGACGACATCTCACCGGCCGAACAGGCCGAGATCCTCGATCTGGCCCTGGAACTGAAGCGAGACCGATTCGCGGTCCAGCCCCTGGCCGGACCGCACACCGTCGCCGTCATCTTCGACAAGTCCTCCACCCGCACCCGGGTCTCGTTCGCGGTCGGCATCGCCGACCTCGGTGGTATTCCGCTGATCATCAGCACCGCGAATAGCCAGCTCGGTGGCAAGGAAACCGCCGCCGACACCGCACGGGTACTCGAACGCCAGGTCGCGGCGATCGTGTGGCGCACCTACGGCCAGGCCGGACTCGAGGAAATGGCGTTGAACACCACGGTGCCCGTGGTCAATGCGCTCTCCGACGAGTTCCACCCCTGCCAGCTGCTCGCCGACCTGCTCACCATCCGTGAGCACCGCGGCACCCTGGCCGGCCAGACCCTCACCTTCCTCGGTGATGGTGCCTGCAACATGGCCCAGTCCTACCTGCTCGCCGGTGCCACCGCAGGCATGCACGTGCGCATCGCCTCCCCGGCCGGGTACACGCCCGACCCGCAGGTAGTGGCGGATGCCGAGGCCATTGCCGCGCAGACCGGCGGCTCCGTCGCCCTGTTCACCGACCCGGCCGAGGCTGTGACCGGTGTCGACGTGGTCATCACCGACACCTGGGTGTCGATGGGTAAGGAAGAGGAGAAGGCGCTGCGCCTGGGCTCGCTCGGCGGGTACCGCGTCGACGCCGACCTGATGAGCCTGGCCAAGCCGGATGCTCATTTCATGCACTGCCTGCCGGCCGATCGCGGTTACGAAGTGACCGCCGACGTCATCGACGGCCCGCAGAGCATCATCTGGGACGAGGCCGAAAACCGGCTGCACGCCCAGAAGGCGCTGCTGGTCTGGCTGTTCGCGCGCAACGCGCGCTAACGGCCGGCGCGCACACGCCACGAATAAACTTGAACCAAGAACGCATGATGAAGGAGAACCGTGGCTGAGCGGGTTGTACTGGCATATTCGGGTGGCCTCGACACCTCCGTGGGCATCGGCTGGCTGAAGGACGCGACCGGCAAGGAGGTCGTGGCCCTGGCCGTCGACGTCGGACAAGAGGGCGAGGACATGGATGCGATCCGTCAACGCGCACTCGACTGCGGCGCGGTGGAATCCATCGTCGTCGACGCCAGAGACGAATTCGCCAACGACTACATCGTGCCCACCCTCAAGGCCAACGCGCTCTACCAGAAGCGCTACCCGCTGGTCTCCGCGATCAGCCGCCCGCTGATCGCCAAGCACCTCGCTGCGACCGCCCGCGCCCTCGGCGCCGACAGTGTCGCCCACGGCTGCACCGGCAAGGGCAACGACCAGGTGCGCTTCGAAGCCGCCGTCACCGCACTCGCCCCCGAGCTCACCTCGCTCGCCCCGGTGCGTGACTTCGCGCTCACCCGCGACAAGGCCATCGAGTACGCGAGCGCGCACAACCTGCCGATCGCGCAGTCGAAGAAGAGCCCGTACTCCATCGACCAGAACGTCTGGGGTCGCGCCGTCGAAACCGGCTTCCTCGAAGACCCGTGGAACGCTCCGATCGAGGACCTGTACACCTACACGCAGGATCCGTCGATCCCGCGTGAGGCGACCGAGATCATCATCACCTTCGACCAGGGTGTGCCCGTGGCCGTGGACGGCACACCCGTCACCCCGCTGGAAGCCGTGGTGCTGCTGAACAAGCTCGCCGGCGACCAGGGCGTCGGCAGAATCGACATCGTCGAAGACCGCCTCGTGGGCATCAAGAGCCGGGAGGTCTACGAATCCCCGGCCGGCATCGCCCTGATCACCGCGCACGAAGAACTCGAAAACGTCACCGTCGAGCGTGACGTGGCCCGCTACAAGCGCGGCGTTGAAGCCAAGTGGAGCGAGCTCGTCTACGACGGTCTCTGGTTCTCCGGCCTGAAGAAGTCGCTGGATGCGTTCATCGACGACACCCAGAAGTACGTTACCGGCGATGTCCGTCTCAAACTGCACGCGGGTACCGCCGTGGTCACCGGTCGGCAGAGCACACAGAGCCTCTACGACTTCGACCTGGCCACCTACGACACCGGCGACTCGTTCGACCAGTCGATGGCCAAGGGCTTCATCGAACTGTGGAGCCTGCCGAGCAAAATCGCGGCTCGTCGCGACCAGGCCGCGAAGTAAGGGCAGGCAATGACTACCGACAAGAACCTCAACCGCGCCGGCGAAGCCGGTTCCCTGTGGGGCGGCCGCTTCGCCGGCGGACCGTCGCCCGAGCTGGCACGTCTGAGCAAGTCCACCCACTTCGACTGGCAGCTCGCCGGTTACGACATCCGCGGGTCACGCGCCCACGCGCGGGCGCTGGCCACCGCCGGTTACCTCACCGACGACGAACTGGCCGGCATGCTCGCGGGCCTGGACACCCTCGACGAAGCCGTCAACGACGGCCGGTTCCAGCCGGCCGCCACCGATGAAGACGTGCACTCCGCACTCGAACGCGGTCTGATCGACATCGTCGGCACCGAGCTCGGCGGCAAGCTGCGCGCCGGTCGCAGCCGCAACGACCAGGTGGCCACCCTGGTGCGGATGCTGCTGCGCGACCACGCCGCCGTCATCGCCCGGCTGCTGGTTGACCTCATCGACGCCCTCGCCGCACAGGCGGAGACGAATGAGACCGCCATCATGCCCGGCCGCACCCATCTGCAGCACGCTCAGCCCGTGTTGCTGGCACACCACCTCTTCGCTCACTGCTGGCCGCTGGTGCGCGACCTCGAGCGTTTCAACGACTGGAACAAGCGCTCGGACTTCTCCCCGTACGGCTCCGGCGCCTTGGCCGGCAACACCCTCGGCCTCGACGCGAACCTCATCGCCTCCGAGCTGGGCTTCACGGCCGTCGTGGAGAACTCGATCGACGGCACCGCCAGCCGTGACCTGGTCGCCGAGTTCGCGTACATCACGGCGCAGATCGGCATCGACCTGTCCCGACTGGCCGAGGAGATCATCCTCTGGAACACCCGCGAGTTCGGTTTTGTCACCCTCGACGACTCGTACTCCACGGGGTCGTCGATCATGCCGCAGAAGAAGAACCCCGACATCGCCGAACTGGCCCGCGGCAAGTCCGGCCGCCTGATCGGCAACCTCACCGGCCTGCTCACCACCCTCAAGGGCCTCCCGCTCGCGTACAACCGCGACCTGCAGGAGGACAAGGAGCCGGTGTTCGACTCCATCGAAACCCTCGAGGTGCTGCTGCCCGCGTTCACCGGCATGATCGCTACCATCACCTTCCACACCGACCGGATGGCAGAACTGGCACCGCAGGGCTTCTCCCTGGCCACGGATGTCGCCGAGTGGCTGGTGAAGCGGCACGTCAGCTTCCGGGACGCGCACGAGATCACCGGCACCCTGGTGAAGGTCGCCGAGGCCCAGGGCCTCGACCTGCACGAGATCGACGATGCCGGGCTTGCCGAGATATCGCCGCACCTCACCCCCGAGGTGCGTGAGGTGCTCACCATCCAGGGCTCCGTCACCCGCCGTGACGGCCAGGCCGGCACCGCGCCCGTGCGGGTCGCCGAGCAGCGCGCCGCCCTGGTGGCCCGCGTGCACACCCTCGCCACCGCCCTGGTGCGCTGACCCCGACCGAGACCCCGCGGATGACGCTCGACCGTGACCTGCTCAGCCAGGACGCGGTCGGCGTCGCCCCGCTGCTCCTGGGCGGTCTGCTGCGGCACGGCAGCACCGTGCTGCGGATCACCGAAGTGGAGGCATATCTGGCCGAAACCGACCCCGGCTCGCACGCGTTCCGCCGCCGCACGCCGCGCAACGAGATCATGTTCGGCGCGCCCGGCCACCTGTACGCGTACTTCAGCTACGGCATGCATGTCTGCGCGAACATCGTCTGCTCACCCGAAGGCGAAGCGTCCGCGGTTCTGCTGCGCGCGGGCGAGATCGTTGCCGGCGTCGACGACGCCCGGGCCCGCCGCGGGGCCACGGTGTCCGACCGCGACCTGGCCCGTGGCCCCGCCCGGCTCACCCGGGCCCTCGGCATCCGGCTCGACCAGGACGGCGCCGACCTGGCCGCTGAGCCGTTCGAACTGACCCTGCCCGCCGTGCCGGTGCCGGCGCTCACCGGTCCGCGCACGGGAGTCAGCGGGGTCGGTGGTGGATCCGACTTCTCCTGGCGGTACTGGATCGCGGGGGACCGCACGGTGTCCCTCTACCGCAGCCATCCCGGCCTCCGCACCTCGCCGCCCCTCATTTAGTATTGTGCACAACTAAATTGTGCAAAACCCTGCTAGGGTCGATTCATGGCCGACACGCAGATGCTTCCCCCCGAGCAGCAGATCTGCTTCGCGCTCTATTCGGCATCGCGGTCGATGACCGGGCGCTACCGCACGCTGCTGGCCCCTCTGGGCATCACCTATCCGCAATACCTGGCCATGCTGGTGCTCTGGGACTCGGGAACCACCACGGTCAGCCGGCTCGGCGATCGTCTACACCTCGACTCCGGCACCCTGTCACCGCTGGTGAAGCGGCTCGAGTCCCTCGGCCTGGTCGTGCGCGGACGCAGCGAGCGCGACGAACGCGTGGTGGAGATCGCCCTCACCCCGGCCGGTGATGCGATGCGCTCACATGCTCCGCACATCAGCGAGCAGATCTGCGCCGCCACCGGACTGGCGCCGGCCGACCTCGCCGCCCTTCAGAGCCAGATTGCCGACCTCGCCCAGCGCATCCGAGCGCTGCCCTGATCGTTCCTGACCCGGCCAGCCTCGCTGGCCAGCCCCATCACAGAGAAAAGGACACCCCTATGCCCACACGTACCGCCCGCACCGCCTGGACCGGAACCCTTGAAGCCGGAGAGGGCCAGGTTGAACTGACCAGCTCGGGTCTCGGCACCTACGACGTCTCGTTCCCCAAGCGCAGCGCCGACAGCGCCAACGGGTTCACGAGCCCCGAAGAACTGCTCGCCGCCGCGCACTCCGCCTGCTACTCCATGCAGCTGTCGGCCGAACTCGCTTCAGAGGGCTCGACCATCGAGGCCCTGGACGTCTCCGCGGACGTCACCCTCGGCGCCGACCCGGCCGGTGGCTTCCGGCTCACCGGCATCCACCTCACCGTCCGCGGCGAGGTCACCGGCATGGACAGTGCGACCTTCCTCGCCGCGGCAGAGGCCGCAAAGCTCAACTGCCCGGTGAGCAAGGCGCTCACCGGCGTGGAGGTCACGCTCGACGCGGTGCTCGAAGACTAGGGACACCACGCAGAAGCCCGGCCCGCAGGATGATCCTGGGGCCGGGCTTTTGCTGTTGACGCGGTGTCGATCAGGACTGGGTGAGGCTCACCAGGATGACGCAGGCGCACGCCCAGATCAGGCTGGCGAAGGTGCCGATGATGAACCGTTCCCTGGCCTCGGAGGACGCAAGCTCGGTGAACCGGCCGACACCCTTGATCGCCACGACGACGGCGAGAGCCTCGGGGAAGCCGGCCAGGATCGCCCCGGCCACGGCCAGGCGCTCGAGGATGCCGATCGTGAGGCCGCCCCGCAGCACCTCGTGCACGGCGGCCGGTGCGGTGGGATCGGTGGGAGTGTCGGTGCCGTTGGCGGTGCCGGCGGCGGCGGCCGGCGTGTCGGAGCCCACCAGAATTCCGCCGTGGCTGCCGGGTGTCACGGAGTTCTTGGTGGCCAGGTGCAGCGCCAGCACGGCCGCGGGCCCGCCGCCGATCACGGCGAGCACCAGTGCAGCCAACGCGATGACCACGCTGAAGGCCACCGGTGCGTCACCGACCGGCAGCGAGGCGAGGAGCAGCGCGCCGCCCAGAGTGGCGGCGGAGGCAATTACGAACGGCTGTTTGCCGAGCCGGAAGGCGAGGATCGCCAAGACCAGCGACGCCATCGTGATGACGAGCAGGCCCACCCAGTACAGGTAGAGCACGACGGAGAAGGAATCAAGGATATTCATCGGCGGGAGCCGTCCGTTTCGCTGGTGTCGCGGTCGAGGTTGTCTAGCAGCCTAACGAGTGCCGGATGCGCCGCGCGTTCGGCCTTCCACTGGGCGCTCTTCACCCGCTGGCTCACCGCGGCGGTGGAGATATCGAGCCGGCGGGCGATGGCGGTTTGCGCGAGCCCACCCTCCAACAGGTCCACCGCTTCCCATCCCTCCGGAGTGCGCCGTTGGCGCAGCAGCAGCAGCATCGTCAGGAGCGCCTCCACGTCGGCGCCGGTGGCGGGGCCGGGGGAGTCTTCCCGTGCGGCCGGCCCGGCACCGGTGGCCGGGAGGCGGGGAGCGGCCGGCACATCCAGGGCGAACCGGGCCTCGGCCCGTTTGGCCCGCGTCACGGCGGCCCGGGCCGCGATGAAGGCATCACCCGTGGCCTGGCGAGTGGTGGCGGGCAGGGGAGTGCGAATCGGGCCCACCCCGATCCCGACACTCCAGAACTCGGCGCGGTGCAGGTCGAGCAGCACGGCGAAGGCATCCGCGGCGGCCGGGACTAGCACCTGGATCTCGTCGCCGGAGGTCTGATCGGGTGGCAACGCGAAGGCCGCCCCGTGGCGGTCCACGAGCTGCGCGATCATCTCGCTGGCGCGGTCGCGGTCGTGGCGGCTGCCGATTTGATCGGCGGTAATCACAAACATGGGTTAAGCCTCCGTCCTACATGAAGCCTAATCAAGGTTCAGGCATTAATCTACCCTGATTCATCCTGAGTCCTTAATTTCTTCGCGGGGTCGGCAGCGTCGCTACGGGGCTCGCGCGGCCGACGCTGGTAATCTGGCTGCGTGTCAGACCCCAGCATCCTTGCTCAGCAAGCCAACGATCCCACTTTCGCCAACGTCTGGGAGGAAATCTCCTGGCGCGGCCTGGTTCACGTTTCCACCGACGAATCGGCGCTGCGCGATCTGCTCGCCGGGGATCCGATCACCTACTACTGCGGCTTCGACCCCACCGCGCCGAGCCTGCACCTCGGCAACCTGGTGCAGCTACTCCTCATGCGGCGGCTGCAGCTGGCCGGACACCGACCGCTGGGCCTCGTGGGCGGCTCGACCGGCCTCATCGGTGACCCGCGGCCCACGGCCGAGCGCACGCTGAACACTCCAGAGGTCGTCAACGAGTGGGTCGGATACCTGCAGGCGCAGGTCACCCGGTTCCTCAGCGCCGAGGGCGACAACGCCGTCACCATGGTGAACAACCTCGACTGGACGGCGCCGCTGTCCGCGATCGACTTCCTGCGCGACGTGGGAAAGTACTACCGGGTCGGCACCATGCTCAAGAAGGATGCCGTGAGCGCGCGGCTCAATTCCGATGCGGGAATCAGCTACACCGAGTTCAGCTACCAGGTGCTGCAGGGGATGGACTTCCTCGAGTTGTTCCGCAGCCATGGGTGTGTGCTGCAGACCGGAGGCAGCGACCAGTGGGGCAACCTCACCAGCGGCACCGACCTCATCCACCGTGCCGAGGGCACCAGCGTGCACGCGATCGGCACTCCGCTGATCACCAACACCGACGGCACCAAGTTCGGCAAGAGCGAGGGCAACGCGGTGTGGCTGGACCCGGCGCTCACCAGCCCCTACGCCATCTACCAGTTCTGGCTCAACACCGACGACAGCGATGTCATCAACCGGCTGAAGGTATTCACGTTCCTCACCCGCGCCCAGATCGAGCACCTCGAAGAGCTGGTCGCGACCGAACCGTTCAAGCGGGAGGCTCAGCGCACCCTGGCGTTCGAGGTGACCAGCCTGGTGCACGGTGTCGCGGCAACGGATGCCGCCATCCAGGCCACCCAGGCCCTGTTCGGTCAGGGCGACCTGGCCGACCTCGACCCGGCGACCCTCGAAGCAGCCCTTCGGGCACTGCCGAACACCACGACCTTCCCGCAGGCCCAGGTGATGCAGGTACTTGTGGACACCGGACTGACCAAGAGCCTGGGTGAAGCCCGACGGGCGATCGGCCAGGGTGGTGTCTACCTGAACAACGTGAAGGTGACCGATGAAGCGGCCACCGTTGAGGGATCCGTCCTACCTGGGGGAGTGGCAGTGCTCCGCCGCGGCAAGAAGACCCTCGCCGGCGTTTTTGTCGAATAGCCCGCGCCGGCCCGTCGTGTGACGCGCAGGTTACGGCCGCATTGCGGGTAGGTGTCCATTTGCGACACGCCCGGGATTCTCCCCGGATTGCGGGGTATTCGGAACCCGCGTAATGTCATCTCTTGTCACCCCACAGGTGCGGAAAGCCGAAGAGCTTCCCGGCCTCAAGCGGGACCACTTCCAAGTCTAGACAGCGAATTCATTCGGACTGCAGGGCTTGATGGCGTTTGATCAGGACCAAATCTGGACCTGATCGTAACGACACGAAAAACAGAACAACATCGAAGTGCCCCGGAGCGACAGCCATTAGGCCTGAAGTCGGGTGCGTCCGATCCTTGAGAACTCAACAGCGTGCACAATGTCAAATGCCAAAAACCTCGTGGTTTGGATCCGTTTCTAGCGGTGAAGGACCAAGAGATTCCTTTGGAAAACA
>Ga0247806_10001393_pt1 | contig 11979 bp, 9 predicted proteins | sample UWRJL059202B1_FD_179935 | JGI IMG/M metagenome (GOLD analysis project Ga0247806, IMG submission 179935) | Plant litter microbial communities from Arlington Agricultural Research Station in Wisconsin, United States - UWRJ-L059-202B-1 | ecosystem: Environmental > Terrestrial > Plant litter >... | reverse complement strand
CATCGCCCTGCCAGAGCGCGGTCATGACGAGTGGATGGGCAGGAACGACAGCCGGGGAGCATGGGTCGCCAGGCTCCCGCATGGATGCTGACAACCAGTCGGACGCCCGTGTTGCGGAGGGTTTTAACGCTCTGCAACACCGGTATGTCCATCCCGAAAGGGGCGGCTGCTCGATGCGTGTGTGAAAAATCCCGGCGTGATGGCGAGACCCGGTCTCACCCCTCTAACCCTTCGCGCGTAAAACGAGATCATGTTCTTGCCATCGCTCGCTCAAAACGAAACCCGCACACAGGCGGCGCTTCGGCACGTCCAAAACTTGACAAACCTGCCGTACAGGCGTTGCTCGCCGGCGCACACGCCGGAGCCCAAAACGCAATGCAGGATTACGTCCGCCGCATCCTCACCTCCTCGGTCTATGAAGTGGCCCAGGAGACCCCGCTCGAAAAAATGCAGCTGCTGTCGAGCCGTCTCGGCGCCGAGGTGCTGCTCAAGCGCGAGGACATGCAGCCGGTGTTTTCCTTCAAGATCCGCGGCGCCCACAACCGCATCGCGCATCTGAGCCGAGAGGAACGCGACCGCGGCGTGATCTGCGCCTCGGCCGGCAACCACGCGCAGGGCGTCGCGCTCTCGGCAACCCGCCTTGGCATTCACTCCGTCATCGTCATGCCCACCACCACCCCCGTCATCAAGGTCGGCGCCGTCCGCCGTCTCGGCGGTGAAGTCGTGCTGTTCGGCGATGGCTTTGACGCGGCCCGCGCCCACGCTGCCGAACTCGCCGAACAGCACGGCTACGTCATCGTCCACCCGTTCGACGATCCCGACGTCATCGCCGGCCAGGGCACCATCGGCATGGAATTGCTGCGCCAGCACCCAGGCGACATCGGCGCCATCTATATCCCCGTCGGCGGCGGGGGCCTCGCTGCAGGCATTGCCGCCTTCGTCAAATTCCTCCGCCCCGACATTCGCATCATCGGCGTCGAACCCGAGGAAGCCGCCAGCATGAAAGCCGCCATCGCCGCCGGGCATCCAGTGGCGCTCGATCAGGTTGGCCTGTTCGCCGATGGCGTCGCCGTACGCCAGGTCGGCACCGAAACCTTCCGGCTGTGCCGCGAACTGCTAGACGATATAGTCACCGTCACCGCCGACGAAATCTGCGCCGCCATCAAGGATATCTTCGACGACATGCGCGCCATCGCCGAACCCGCCGGCGCGCTGGCCCTTGCCGGCCTGCGCCGCCAGGTCGAACGGGGCGAGGCGCCACGCGGCGCGCTGATCGCCATCAATTCGGGCGCCAACGTCAATTTCGACCGCCTGCGCTACGTCGCCGAACGCGCCGAAATCGGCGAGCGGGCCGAGGCGCTGCTATCGGTCGAAATCCCCGAGCGTCCCGGCAGCTATCGCCAGTTCATCGGCCTGCTCGGCCAGCGCTCGATCACCGAATTCAATTATCGCTATGCCCATGGCGCCTCCGCCCGCATCTTCGTCGGCATCAAGCTCAGCCGCGGCGATGTCGAGAAACGCGAGATCATCAGCCTGCTCGATGGCCACGGGCTCAAGGTCACCGACATGACCGACAACGAGGTCGCAAAGCTGCACGTGCGCTACATGGTCGGCGGCCGCGTCGCCGACCTCGCCGATGAATGCGTCTATCGCTTCCAGTTCCCCGAACGCCCCGGCGCGCTGCTCAAATTCCTCGAGGGGCTCAACGACGCCTGGAACATCTCGCTGTTCCACTATCGCAACCACGGCGCCGACTATGGCCGGGTGCTGGTCGGCATCCAGGTGCCACCCGCTACCCGCGCCGATTTCCTCGCCCATATCGACGCCGTCGGCTTCCCCTATTGGGACGAAACCGAAAACCCCGCCTATCGCCAATTTCTGGACCAGGCATAGGGTTGTGCAACCATCGCGGATAACAAAACTTGTGTTTCATGGCAGCGTCGCACGACGCGTGCATAGTCGAATATCAGACGCGGGGCGTTTTTTTGCCGCATTGGATTGCGAACGACTTGAACCCTAGCCTTACAACATTGGGGACCAGCCGCCGCCAGTCCTCCTCCCGCAAGAATAATTAAAACAATCCATAAACACGGAGACGAAGTTGATGTCCAAGACCAAACTCATGCTGCTCGCCACGGTCGCTACCGGCGTTTTGATGCAGCCCGCGTCGGCGCTCGAAGCCCAGGCGTTCGTTGATCGTGTCGCAGAAGTGTACAAGACCATCGGCTACGAACTCGATTTCGGCCCGGTTACGCTCGACGGCGATACCATCACCGTCGATGGCGTTACCGTCGGCCTTGCCAACATGCCAGCCGCCGAAGGCGAGGCTCCGGCCGAACCCATGGTCATGGATACCCCGATCACCTTCTCGGGCGTCACCGAACGGCCCGACGGCGGCTATATGGCTGAAACGGTCACCATTCCCGATATCGACACCGATTTTGCGGCTGAACCCACCGGCCACGTCACCCTGTCCGACATCGTGCTCGATGGCTTTTACGTCCCGGGCGGCGAGACCGTGCCGGCCGTCGGCGTGATCCAGCTGTGGCAGGCCTTCAGCACCGGGCCATTGTCGGTCTCCCGCGATGGCAAGGAAGTCTTCACCTACGACTCGGTCAAGGCGGCCTATGATTTCCTGCCCGAGCAGGGTAGCGCCAACCTTGAAAGCGTCAGCGGCACCCTTGCCGTCAATGGCCTGTCGCTCGATCTCACCAGCATGCAGGAAGAAGACCCCACCGCTGCCGCCACCATCGAGGCTCTCGGCCTGACCCATGTCACCGGCGACATCACCCAGGATCTGAGCTGGTCGATGGCCGATGGCCATATGGTCATCGACAAATTCCTCTTCGATTTCGACGACGTCGGTGCGCTAGATATCAACCTCGACCTGACCGGCCTGACCCCCGCCGTGCTCGACCAGATCTACGCCATGCAGGCGCAGATGGCCGTGCCCGCTGGCGAGACGCCGACCGAAGAACAAGCGCAGGCCCAGATGATGCAGGGCATGGCGATCATGCAGGGCGTCTCGATCGTCAGCGCCAATGTGCGCTATGATGATGCTTCGCTCGCCGGCAAGCTGCTCGACATGTTCGCCGAACAGGCCGGTGTCGATCGCGCCGCCTACGTCGAGGGCCTCAAGTCCACCCTGCCCGCCATCATCGCGCAGTCCGGCATTCCGGCGCTGACCGATGTCGTGGTGCCGCCGGTGTCGGCCTTCCTCGACGATCCCAAGAGCCTCGAGGTCAAGATCGCGCCCCCATCGCCAACTTCGATCCTGGTTCTCGCTGCGGCTGCCGCCAATCCGGCTGGCCTGATCAGCGCGCTCGGCCTGCTGGTCGAGGCCAACCAGCCTGCGCAGTAGCAATCGAACGCTGAGGCGGCCCCCGGGCCGCCTCTTTCATCATTTTATGCACCCCGCAAAAATCTGGAATATACTGCCGGCATGAACGCACTATCGACCTCCGCGCCGCGTAGCTTCAGCCATGTTACCGAATGGGTGTTCGATCTGGACAACACCCTTTATCCGCGCACCTGTGATCTGTTCGCCCAGATCGATGTGCGCATCACCAATTACGTGATGGAGCTGACCCAGCTCGATTTCACCGAAGCCCGCGCGTTGCAAAAAGCCTATTACCGTGACTACGGCACGACGCTGAATGGCTTGATGCAAAAGCACACGGTCGATGCCGACCACTTCCTCAATACCGTGCACGCCATCGACTATTCCCCGGTCGATCCGCATCCCGAGCTGGTCGAAGCGATCCGCGGGCTGCCCGGTCGCAAGTTCATCCTGACCAATGGCGACACCACGCACGCCCGCTCGGTGCTGGCCAAGCTCGGTGGCGACGATCTGTTCGAGCATGTGCACGACATTCGCGCCATGACCTACATGCCCAAGCCCCTGAAATCGGCCTATGAGGGCTTCTTCGCCCTGCACGGCATCGATCCGACCAAGGCTGCCATGTTCGACGACCTGGAAAAAAACCTCGCGGTTCCCCACGAGGTTGGTATGGTCACGGTGCAGGTGGTGGCGGCGCCCGGTTTTGCGCACGATCAGGTTGATGCCTGGGAGCTCGGACAGACCACCGGCCCCCATGTGCATCACATCACCGACGACCTCGCGGCGTTTCTCGCCAACCGGCCTTAGGCATTGTCGTAAAACGAGCTCCGGTGCGGCAGCTGCCCGCCGGAGTAGAGTTTTTAGCTGCCGCTGTTGAGATGCAGGATATTGCCGTCCGGGTCCTTGAACCAGACCATGCGGAAACTGCCGGCGAGATGGATATCCCCGAAGCGCTCCATGCTGTCATAGTGCTCGAAGGTGACGCCCTTGGCCTTGAGATCGGCGACGATCTCCTCGATTTCATCGCCGACGCCCCAAACCACGGCATTGGCCTGGTTGGTGCCGGCAAATTTGGAAACGTAGATCACGAGAGAGGTGTCGCCGGTCTCGAATTCAAGGACATGATCGTCCCCGCGCACGAGATCCAACCCCAGGGTCTGCTCGTAAAAATTGCGTGCAATAGTGATATCCTTGACCGCAACAATGGCTGCAGAATCCATGTCCTTGAGCATTTCAACATCCTTCCAAGTTCAGCTTGTCGAACGCTGACCACGGCTCGATGGTTCAATGATGACAGGGCTAAGTTTGCCGACAACCAACCGCCCCAATTCACGTTAACTTCGCTCGGCCACGGCCGATAAACCAATCAAGGACATGCAACATGGAATATCGTCGCCTGGGCAAATCGGGCCTCAAGGTCAGTGAACTGTCGCTCGGCAGCTGGGTCACCTTCAGCAAGCAGGTCGATCACAAGGAGGCCATGGCCCTGATGAGCCTGGCTTATGACGAAGGCGTCAATTTCTTCGACAACGCCGAGGGCTATGAAGCCGGCGAATCCGAGACCCTGATGGGCGCGGCCCTCAAGGAGCTCAACTGGAGCCGCGACAGCTATTCGGTCTCCTCCAAAGTATTCTGGGGCGGCGAAAAGCCGACGCAGAAGGGCCTGTCGCGCAAGCACGTGACCGAAGCCTGCCACGCAGCGCTCAAGCGCCTGCAGGTCGAATACCTCGATCTGTATTTCTGCCACCGCCCCGACATCGATACCCCGATCGAGGAAACCGTCTGGGCGATGCACAACCTCGTCACCCAGGGCAAGATCCTCTATTGGGGCACCTCCGAATGGAGCGCCCAGCAGCTGACCGAAGCCTGGGCTTTCGCCAAAAGCGAGCACATCACGGCGCCGACCATGGAGCAGCCGCAGTACAATCTGTTCGTGCGCGAAAAGGTCGAAAGCGATTATCTGCCGCTGTACGATCTGATGGGCCTTGGCACCACCATCTGGTCGCCACTGGCTTCGGGCGCATTGACCGGCAAATATAATGACGGCATCCCCGAGGACAGCCGCTTCAACCTGCCGGGCTATGAGTGGCTCAAGAAGGAATGGACCAGCGAAGCCGGCAAGGCCAAGCTCGAGCAGATCAAGCAGCTCGCCGTGCTGGCCAAGGAAATCGGCCTGCCGATCCACCATCTGGCCCTGCTGTGGTGCCTGCACAATCCCCACGTCTCGACCGTCATCCTGGGTGCCTCCAAAAAGGCCCAGCTCGAAGACAACCTGTCGGCCCTCAAGTCGAAGGCCAAGCTGACCCCCGACGTGATCGAAAAGATCGAAGTCATCATCGGCAACAAGCCAGCCGAACGGCAGCGCTTCTAGTACCAATCGTCCAGCAAACACGGAACGGCACCTCCCCCTCGACGGGGGAGGTTGGGAGGGGGTGCCGGAGCCCGGATATCCAAGCCAAGCCACCCCCTCCCTGACCCTCCCCGCAAGGGGGAGGGTGTCGACTGAAACCACCGCCCCTTCACCCCCCGTCCGGCTGAGCACACATGACCGATCTCCCCGGGCGCCGCCCACCGCCGATGCCCAATACCGCGCCCAGCTTTCGCGAACGCCTCGATAATCTGCGTCATCTGGGACGGCTGGTGGCGCAGATCTGGCGCACCAGTGCGCCCTTGACCGCCGCCAGCATAGGCCTGCGCCTCGTCGCATCGCTGGTCCCGATCGCCATGCTCTACATGGCCAAGCTCATCGTTGATGAAGTAGTCCGCCTCAGCAGCACGTCCGCTCCCGGCCCTGGCTTTAGCGACTGGTGGGCCAGCGGTGCGCTTTCGCACATCGTCGTGCTTCTATTGCTTGAACTGGCGCTCGTCGTCGGCTCGGACCTGCTCAACCGCGCCACGGGCCTCGTCGACGCCATCCTGTCCGAGCTGCACGCCAATACCGTCAGCGTCGAGCTGATGACCCATGCCGCCAAGCTCGATCTGATGCACTTCGAGTCCGCCGAGTATCAGGACCGCCTCGAGCGGGCTCGCCGCCAGGCTGCGGGGCGCAATGCGCTCCTCAGCCAGATGTTCGGCCAGGCACAGGACATGATCACCGTCGCCACCCTCGCCGCTGGGCTGTTCGCCTATGCGCCGTGGCTGATCCTCCTGCTGCCGCTCAGTTTCGTGCCGGCCATCTGGGGCGAGACGCGCTTCAATACGCTGGCCTATTCGATCAGCCGCTGGCGCACCCCGGAACGCCGCGAGCTCGAATATATCCGCTACACCGGCGCCAGTGCCGAAACCGCCAAGGAGCTCAAGCTGTTCGGCCTCGGCGATTTCCTGATCGCCCGCTTCAAGCAGCTCGCCAGCACGATCTTCCTCGAAAACCGCACCCTCTCGACCCGCCGCGCCGCCTGGGGCGCGCTGTTCTCGTCGATTTCGACCCTGACCTATTATGGCGCCTATGCCTTTATCGTCTGGCGCACCGTCACCGGCGATTTTTCCATCGGCGATCTGGCCTTCCTGTCGGGCTCGTTCCTACGCCTCAACAGCCTGTTCCAGAAAATCCTGCTCGGCTTTACCCAGATCGCTGGGCAGTCGATGTACCTCGACGATCTGTTCTCATTCTTCGAGATCGAGCCGACGATCCTCTCACCCGCCAATCCCAAGCCGTTTCCCCAACCCATCCGCACCGGCATCGTCTTCGACAATGTCGGCTTCCGCTATCCCGACACCGAAACCTGGGCGATCCGCCACCTCAACTTCAGCCTGGCGGCTGGCGAAACCCTGGCGCTGGTCGGCGAAAACGGCGCCGGCAAGACCACCATCGTCAAGCTCCTGACCCGGCTCTACGATCCCGACGAAGGCCGCATCACCGTCGACGGCATCGACCTCAAGGATTTTGCCGTCGCCGATATCCACGCCCACATCGGCGTGATCTTCCAGGACTTCATTCGCTACAGCCTCACCGCCCGCGAAAACATCGGTGTCGGCCGCATCGAAGACCAGAACGACATGCCCCGCATCGAGGACGCTGCCGAGCGCAGCCTCGCCGATGCCGTCATCGCCAAGCTGCCGCAAGGCTACGAGCAACCGCTCGGGCGCCTGTTCAACAAGGGCCGCGATCTCAGCGGCGGCGAATGGCAGAAAGTCGCCATCGCCCGGGCCTATATGCGGGACGCCGGCCTCATCATCCTCGACGAACCCACCGCCGCCCTCGACGCCAAAGCCGAGGCCGACGTGTTCTCGCGCTTCAAGAGCCTCGCCGCCGACAAGACCGCGGTCATCATCTCGCACCGCTTCTCGACCGTGCGCATGGCCGACCGCATCCTCGTGCTCGAAAACGGCAAAATCCTCGAATCCGGCTCGCACGAGGAGCTCGTCGCGCTGCACGGCCACTACGCCGAGCTGTTCGAACTGCAAGCCGCCGGCTATCGCTGATGCAGGTTGCTGTATGAACCAGACGCTGGACCGCAGTTTTTTCGACCGCCCGGTGCTCGAAGTCACCCGCGAACTGATCGGCGTCACGCTCCTTGTTGACGGCGTCGGCGGCCCTATCGTCGAACTCGAAGCCTATGATCACACCGATCCCGCCTCGCACAGCTTTGCTGGCCCCACCCCCCGCAACGCCGCCATGTTCGGCCCACCCGGCCATGCCTATGTCTACAAAATCTATGGCATCCACTGGTGCCTCAACTTCGTCTGCCAGTCCGGCAGCGCCATCCTCGTGCGCGCCATCGAACCTGTATCGGGCCTCGATGACATGCACGCCCGCCGCGGTGGCGTCGCCGCGCGGCAACTCTGCTCCGGCCCGGGCAAACTTTGCCAGGCGCTCGGCGTCACGCTCGCCCACAACAACTTGCCGCTCGACGCCAGCCCATTTATCCTCCTGCCTCCTGAGATGGCGTATACCATCGCTACCGGTCCACGCATCGGCATCACCAAGGGGGTGGATACGCCTTGGCGCTTCGTGCAGCGCGGCTCTAACTATCTGAGCAGGCCAATGAAATACCCGTGATGGCGCGGAACCGCAGGCGCCATCCGATGTTCTGCTGATCCGAGGTCCTGGCACGCATGAACCGGATGCGGTGGAGGAGAAATAGGGTTGCCGTCCGGTTCACGGCAGTCCCGCGACATGGCGCATGCGCCAACACCACCCGTGCCAGACCTCGCCCAATCATCACGCTCTGCGACTATCTCCACAATAAGCGCTGAATTGCTGCCCTTACGGCATTTTGCTGGGTTGCGGCGCACACCATGGCTGTGATTCAACAGAGCCCGTGAACTCAGCTCATCTCAGCTTTGACCTGTTCGGCGCCAACGCCCCGGCCCAGCGCGGCGATCCGCTCGCCGTGTTGCGCGACGTGTTCGGCCACAAGAGCTTCCGCGGCCAGCAGGCGGACGTCGTCAATCACGTCGTCGAGGGTGGCGATGCGGTGGTGCTGTTCCCGACCGGCGCCGGCAAGTCCATGTGCTACCAGATCCCGGCCATCTGCCGCCCCGGCGTCGGCATCATCATCTCCCCGCTGATCGCCCTGATGCGCGACCAGGTCGAGGCCCTGCGCCAGGCCGGTGTCTCGGCCGCTGCGCTCAATTCGTCGCTGACCGCCGAAGAATCCGCCGACGTGCGGCGCCAGCTGCGCAATGGCGAGCTCGACCTGCTCTATGTGGCCCCCGAACGGGTCGCGACGCCCGGCTTTGCCAGCATGCTGTCGGGCATCGATATCGCGCTGTTTGCCATCGATGAAGCCCATTGCGTGAGCCAGTGGGGCCATGATTTCCGGCCCGAATACCGCGAACTCAGCCGCCTCACCGAGCTCTTCCCCGGCGTGCCGCGCATCGCCCTCACCGCCACCGCCGACCCCACCACCCGCGCCGATATCATTGACCGGCTGGGCCTCGACGACGCCAGGGTGTTTACCACCAGCTTCGACCGCCCCAATATTTCCTATTCCATCGTCGACCGCGACAAGCCCCGCGAGCAATTGCTGGCCTTTCTCGCCGCCCACAAGGGCAGCTCCGGCATCGTCTATTGCCTCAGCCGCGCCAAGGTCGAGGACGTCGCCGACTGGCTGTCGGGCAAGGGCATCCCCGCCCTGCCCTATCACGCAGGCCTGCCCGCCGAGCGCCGCGCCGCCAATCAGGATGCTTTCCTCAAGGAAGACAATATCTGCATGGTCGCGACCGTGGCCTTCGGCATGGGCATCGACAAGCCCGACGTGCGCTACGTCGCCCACATGGATTTGCCATCGTCCATCGAGGCCTATTATCAAGAAACCGGCCGCGCCGGTCGCGACGGCCAGCCTGCCGACGCCTGGATGAGCTATGGCATGGCCGATGTGGTGCAGCGCCGCCGCATGATCGACGAGGGCAATGCCCCGAGCGAAATCAAACGCCTCGAACACGGCAAGCTCAATGCGCTGCTCGGCGTCTGCGAAACGCCCGAATGCCGCCGCAAGGCCATTCTCAACCACTTCGGCGAAGCCTACCCGGGCAATTGCGGCAATTGCGACACCTGCCGCTCACCCGTCGAAAGCTGGGATGGTACGGAGGCCGCCATCAAGGCGCTGGCCGCGATCTACCGCACCGGCATGCGCTTTGGCGCCGCCCACGTCATCGACGTGCTGATGGGCAAATCGACCGAAAAGGTCGTGCGCTTCGGCCATCAGAACCAGGCCGTGTTCGGCCAAGGCGCCGATCTCGACGCCAAATCGTGGCAGTCGGTGCTGCGCCAGTTGACCGCCATGGGGCTGATCGTCGTCGATCATGCCAACCACGGCGCCCTGACGCTGGGCGAAGGCTCGCGGGCGGTGTTCAAGCGGGAACGCGTCGTGACCCTGCGCAAGGACCGCCCCAAAAAGGCGGTCGAGGTGCGCCGCCAGCTCACGTCGGGCGCCGCAAACCTGTCCGAACCCGCCCTGTCGATGTTCAACGCCCTGCGCGACGAGCGCACCCGCATCGCCAAGGCCCAGGGCGTGCCGCCCTATGTCATTTTCCACGACGCCACCCTGCGCGCCATGGCGCTCGCCGTGCCGCGTCATCCCCATGACATGCTCAATCTGCCCGGCGTCGGCCAGGCCAAGCTCGATCGCTACGGCCAGGAGTTTCTGGCGGTGGTGCAGCGGATGGCGGCATGATGGCAGCAACGTCGATCAAGCCCCCTCGCTTTGCCGTCGTCGACATCGCCCGGGGCGTCGCGATCATCGCCATGATCGCCTATCATTTGTGCTGGGACCTCAGCTATTTCCGCTTCATCTCCGCCGACGTGGGCTACGACCCGCAATGGGTCGTCATCGCCCGCTCCATCTTGTCGGTGTTCCTCTTCCTCGTTGGCGTCGGCCTCGTCCTCGGCCATGGCCGGGGCATCCGCTGGCGTGCCTTCTGGAAGCGCTGGATCTACGTCGCCCTCGGCGCCCTCGCCATCACAGTCGCAACCTATTTCGCCTTCCCCGACAGCTTCGTCTATTTCGGCGTGCTGCACGCCATCGCGCTATTCAGCGTCCTGGCGCTGCCCCTGGTCGTCGCGCCGCTCTGGCTGCCGGCCATCATCGCGCTGCTCGTCATCGCCGCGCCCTTCGTCTATTCCAGCCCGCTGTTCAACGAGAAGCTCTGGTCCTGGATCGGCTTCTGGCAAATCCCGCCGCCGGCCAACGATCTGGTGCCGATCTTCCCGTGGTTCGGCGTGGCGCTGCTCGGCATTATCGCCACCCGCCTCGTCCTCGCGTCATCCCTGTCGTCAAGTCTCGCCGCCATCAATCCGCCCGGTCGCCTCCCCCGCGTCCTCGCCTTCATGGGCCGCTGGAGCCTTTTGATCTATATGCTGCACCAGCCCCTGCTGCTGGCCATCGTCTATCCCGCCGCACAAATCCTGCAGCCCCAGATCGCCATGCGCCAGGCCGATTTCCTCGGCTCCTGCCAGAGCACCTGCGAAGCCGGCGGCACCACCCCGGGCCTCTGCACCACCTATTGCCAGTGCGGCCTCAAGACCATCGAGGACAACGACCTCTGGGAAGCCGTCTATTCCGGCGTCTTGAGCGCCCAGGAACAGACCATGCTCGACGCCAGCAACCGGCAATGCTCGGCGCTGATCTATCCCGAGCTCAACGCGCCGCCATCCCCGGTTATCCCCGTTCCATGACCTGATGTTATCTTTGGGCTGCGTTTGACGTAAGTTTGCGTCAAACCCGCCCGGGGCATGGATGTTTTTGCGCGCTTTGCTTAGTTTTTGGCTTGAATGGTAGGCCGAATGGGCATTTTAATAGCAAACACAACGCGATTTTGTCCCAGTTGCGGCTAACGGTTAGCTCTGCCCCCGGCTTGGACCCCATAATTGAAGTCTGGATAGTTTCTTGACCACCGACAAGGCTGGCCGCGTCCATTCACGCGGCAATGCACAGGCACACGTGGCCGCCGCTCATTCGGGCAAGGGCCGCACGCCATTGGTACGGATCGCGCTCTATTCGTTCCGGCATCCCGTCCAGGCTTCGATCGCCATTGGCGCTACGGTCATCGCCTCGGTGCTACAACTGCTCATCCCGCGCATTCTCGGCCACGCCGTCGATCAGGCGCAGGATGTGCTCAACACCACGACGGCAGGCGCCGAACAGGCCCTGTTCTGGAGTGCCGTGACACTGTTGGGCTTGTCAGTGGCGCGCGGA
>Ga0247806_10001389_pt1 | contig 11999 bp, 15 predicted proteins | sample UWRJL059202B1_FD_179935 | JGI IMG/M metagenome (GOLD analysis project Ga0247806, IMG submission 179935) | Plant litter microbial communities from Arlington Agricultural Research Station in Wisconsin, United States - UWRJ-L059-202B-1 | ecosystem: Environmental > Terrestrial > Plant litter >... | reverse complement strand
GCACTAATAACTCCTTGTTTTTGCTGCACGGTGACAGCTGACTGATGTCAAAGCATTCGAATCGCACTTCTCAGTGCTCATCGAGTTCATCTGGACCCGCCGGACATCACGGAATTGCTTCCGGTCGATCTGGTGGGTATGCCGTGGGGGCCGCTCGGAGAGCAAACCCTGTTTGCGTGGAGTGTCGGGGCGTCTGAAGTGCAACCCGATGTTGGAACAACGAAGCGGCATAACTGAAGCGCACGACAAAGCGCACACCGGTCAATGCTAATACCGCTGGGGGTGCGGGTCAAGCGCGCCCAATCTGCAGTCCGCGCCGGGTCGTTGGTCGCGCTTGTCGAGACCCCGCACGACGATCTACCGGCCGTGCGGGTCCAGCGTGCTCCCCAGGTCCGCGAGCAGCGCCTGCACCTGTGGTTCCACGAACGTGGCCACGGCGTGCTGCAGTCGCGGCTTATGCTCCACCAGGGCCACACACACTCGCCGCCCCACCAGAGCGGCGTAGTCGTCGGCTAGGCGCATTTCCACTCGTAGCGAGGCCTTCTCCTCCGTCGTCAACGGCGGCGGTTCGAGTTCGGGGTCGTCGGCGCGCAGCGGCTGCGCGAACTCTTCGAAGGTGAACAGGTACGGCGAATCCGGCTCGGCGGGCGGATCGAGGTCCACCCCGTCGAACTCCGGCCCGAGACCCTCCAAGGGATGGTAGGTCTGCGCGGCCCGCCGCAACTCTATGAGCCCCAGCTCACGGTTGAGCAGCGGTAGGTTCTGCGCGGTGTAGCTCTCCACCTCATCCTCGATGAGCGTCTTCACGCGCATCGCCAGCGGATGCTGCACCGCGTGCGGCACATCCGTATCCAGGCCTGCGGCGCGCAACACCGGCGAGCCGAAGCACTGCTGGCAGAGTCTGGAGCGAGCCCGGTGCGTGCCGGGCCGCCACCGCGGAACCCAGCGCAGCCAGGCGTCGACCTCGCGGCCGACCCGCGACTCGATGGATGCATCCATGACTGTCAAGTTTAGTCCGTGTAGACCCCGGAGTCACCGGGCAATTCTCAAACGTCGGCTCGCCTGCGGTTCCGGCGACGTGGTGCCATGATGCGCGCATGAAATCGCGGACAGAGGATGAGTGGGGGACGCTGGGTAACGCCGGCTTGTGGGCATCGTTCGCCGCCAGTCCCCTGGCGCTCGCGCTCGTTCCGGTGTGGTTGCCGTACCTGATCGTGGTGTTCCTCCCCGCACTGCCGTTGGTGCCCAAGCTCATCGTTCTACTCGTCGTAGTCGTGCTGGTTTGGGCGCTGACGCTGCTCATCGCCCGCCTCAGCTATCCCGCAGCCCGATTGAACGCCGCCACGAGCGTCATCCGGGTGGGGCGCAAGAGCGTGCCGTATGCCGGAATCACCTCGGCGCAGCTGCTGGTGGCCAACCCGAGGGGGCGGCGCGCCCTGCACCTGCTGCTGCGTGATGAATACGGGGTGCGGGTTGTGGTTCTGGTGCGGGATGGCCAGCTGCGCACCCTGCCGCCCCGCGACGCCGCCCTGATTCAGGACATGGTTCGGCAGTCGAGCATCATGATGCCGACCTCGCACGATGACCCCACCGGCCGTTTCGCCCGGTACAACTTTCCGACTCACGTGACCAAGACGGAAGCGTTGGACCTCCTCGAGCATCCGCCCGCCTTTGCCGACGCCATTCCCATCCCTCCCCCGGTATGAGGTTCTGCTCGCCGCCGGTCCGTGCCATGCTGCGCTCATGAGACACGAACCGGGCGTGGACGCTCCCGCGTGGGTGGCGCTGGACCCGACCCCGTGGTGGATGCCCATCCTCGGTACGAATCTGGTCTCGAGCACCCTGTTTCCCGCGCTTCTGGCTTTCCAGCTGGCCATACTCTTCGACATTCCGCCGCTCTGGTGGCTTCCGCTCACGATCGGCACCGCGGTGTTCTTCCTTGCGGCCACCGTGTTTGCGGCGCAGCTCCTGCACCCCCCGGGTTACCTGAACCCGGCGACGTCGACCCTGCGGGCGGGGCGCGCGAAGATTCCGTACGCCGAGATCACCGAAGCACGGCTGATCCCGAGCGCATCAAAGAAACGCCGCGCACTCCTCCTCGTTCTGCGCACGGAACAGAAGCGGCGGGCCACCGTACTGCTGCGCGATGCCCAGCAGCAGACCCTCGAACCCGGGGTGGCCGCATTGGTTCAGGACATGCTGCAACGGTCGAACATTACGATGCCGGTGTCACCGGACGACCCGAAAGGCCGGTTCGCCCGGTTCAACTTCCCGACCAACATCACCAAGGAGGAGGCACTGGAATTGGTGGCGCATCCACCCACACCGGCCGACGAGTTGCCCATCTCCCAGATCTAGCCACCCGTCGGTCGAGCGTGTCGAGACCCGGCGCGCCCGCCCGTCGGTCGAGCGCGTCGAGACCTGGAGCGTCGGTTCAGCCGAAGTACCGGCTGGGCCGGTGGTTCATGGCGATGATCATGTTGAGGATGATCGCTCCCACCACCGAGAGCAGCACCATCGGCACGGGCAGGGTGGTGAACGCGAAGAGCACGATGATGACGTCCACCACGAGTTGTACATAGCCGGCGCGCCAGCCGCGGCTCTTCTGCAGGTACAGCGCCAGGATGTTGACCCCGCCCAGGCTGGCCTGGTGCCGGAACAGCACGATCAGGCCGATGCCCGCGAGCAGACTGCCCAGGACTGTGGCGTAGATCGGGTCCATGTGCCGGATCTCCAGCAGGAGCGGGTGCACCTCGGAGAACAACGAGACCAACACGACGGCGATGAGGGTCTTCACCGTGAAGCGCCAACCCATCCGCCACATCGCCAGCGCGAAAAACGGCAGGTTGACCAACACGAACCACACCCCGAACGACCAACCGGTGGCGTAGCTGGCCAGCAGCGCGATACCTGCGGTTCCGCCGGTGGCCACACCGACCTCTTTGAGCAGGTAGAGGCCGAACGACACCGCGAAGGTGCCGATGAGCAGGGCCACCACGTTCTCGAACCGGGAGTGCGGAATGCGCTGCGGCCGTTCGGACGGGTCGACGATCGTGGCGGTCGTGTCACGCGTCATGCGCGCGCATCCGGGCAGAGAAGGGCGCAGGTCATTACGCCATCGTATCGAGCGGGATGAGCCTGCTCTTCACAGGGCGGGGCTACTCGCCGCGGCGTTCCCAGGGCCAGAGCGGCCGACCGTGTTCGCCGTAGTGCGACGCGAGCAGGATGGAGTACGTGAGGGTGACGACGAACGCGAGCACACCGACGGTGATCGCGAACACGTTGCCGAGCAGCGCGCCGGCGAACAGCACCCCGGCAACGGCATCCCCGCTACCGACGGTCACGAGGAACGCGCCGGTGAGCAGGTAGAGCACGAACGCACCGGCCCCCGTCGCCAGGGCGAAACCCACCGCGACGCGTTGTTTCTCCGGCGGGGTGTTCACACCGAGAACCAGGAGCATCACCAGAACCAGGAGCACCACGGCGACGGTCATGGTCGGCCCGACGAGCGGGCCGACCGACCGGTCGGCGATCACATCCTGATTCGTGACCAGGCTGACCATGCCGAACGCGGCGACGAGCAGGGCGGCGAAGAGCACCGTCGCGAAGACCGCGACGATGGTTGCGTACTTCTGATAGTCACGCATCCTGTGCTCCTCGCACCCTCAGCGGTTAAGCCGGACGCGCGAGCTGCGGTCCCTCGGCGAGCTGGCGCTCGTACTCCTGGCGGGCGGCGGCGTTCTTCGCGGTGACGCTGCGACCGCGGCGCGAGATCCAGGCGCCGAACCAGATCGGCACCTCGCGGGCGACGATGGCCGCCGCGATGGCGCCGGGGTTCAGCCACTGGGTGCTGATGAAGCGGGCCGCTTCGGTGCCGGTCAACGTCCACGCCTGCACGGCGAGCAGGGCGCCGCCGATGTACGAGAAGTACACGATGACCGCGACCAGGAAGCCGCCGAGCACGTAGGCCCACCAGCCGGCACGGTTCAACACCGACACCAGCAGGGCGAATGCGAGGAAGAAGAAGATCACCGGCAGGTAGAACACCGGCAGGATCAGGAAGTCAGTGAACCGTGCAGTGGCGTCGCCGATGCTTGCAGCGCCGGCCGCGGAGATGAAGAAGGCGATGAGCGCGTAGAGGCCGGCGAAGACGGCCGTGGCGATCAGTCCGATGAGGATGCCGGCGGCGCGGTTGCCGAGCGTCTTGGGTGCGGTGGGCGCGGTGACGTAGATCGGGGTGGGCGCGAACTGCTGCGTCTGCTGCTGGGTGGGCTGCTGAGCGACCGGCTGCACCACGGTCTGGCTGCTGGCCGCGGGGGTCGGCACAACCACCGGGGCCGCAACGATGCCGGGCGTGTAGTCCTTCTTCTGCGCGACGGCCTCGTCACGGGCTACTTCGGCATGCGTCGGCTGCACCTGGGTCGCTTCGGGCAGGGGGACGATGCGTTCGACCTTCTCGGTCGGCGCGTCCTGGGCCGAGGTCGACTCGTAGTCGACGGGCTCGCCCGGAACGTAGGCTGCGGTCTCGGTTGTCGGCTCCGCGGTCTCGCGCACCGGCACGTCGGCCGTCTCGTCGGTCAGGATCGGGTCGGCGACGGTCGTCGGCTCGGGTGCCGATGTCTCGGCAGCGTGGTGCGCGGCGGCATCCTGCTCGGTCGAGGTGTGCTCGGTCGAGTTCTGCTCGGACGAGTTGTGCTCGGCCTGGATGTGCTCGGTGTTGATGTGCTCGGTGGGCGCATCCGGGTTGTGGTTCTGGTGTCCCTCGGGGGGCGTCGTGTCGGTCATGCTGCACTCCTCGTGAGCCTCGTGGCCGTAGCTCTGTGTTGCCACTGTATCAACGCGACGTGCGAACTCGACGGAACTTCAAGGCGCGGCGTTAGGGCAGCTCAGGCGCGATTCCGCTCCCCGCGATGGTGGTCATCCGCCGCCCCAGATCGTGGCGACCATGTCGTGGGTGTAGCCGTACGGTCCGGCGTTCAGCCAGTGGGTGGCCAGCCAGATGCCGTCGCGCACAAAGTGCGACTGCCCGAAGCTGTCACCGTTGGCGTCGCCCTGCACGATGCAGCGGAGCCCACCGAGTTCCTCATAGCAGTCCATGCCGAGCTCGGCCAGCCGCTGGGTGACCGTGGCAGCCTGCTCCGGAGTCACCCACACGACGTTCGTGCTGACTTCGGCGCCTGAGGGCCCGGCCGGACTGCCCCACCGGCAGGTGAGACGGTCGTTGGTGTTGATGACGGCGAGCAGGTCGGGGTCATCGGCGCCCTCACGCACGTCGGCCGCCGGGTCGGTCGTCCACGCGGGATTGAGCACCAGGTCACCGAACGCGGCGACCATCTGCGGGCTGTAGATGACGTCGCAGGATGCCGGCCGTGGCGTTCCCGGGACGATCTCCGGCTGTGAGACCGGCGCGGTGGGCGCGGTCGCCGCGGGCACCGGTCCCGTGCGGGAGGCGGCATCGGGCGTGTTTGCGGGTGGCGGCGCGAACATTACGGTGACCGCCGTGACAACAACCAGCGCTGTGACGATACCGCCGATGATGAGCGCCGACCACGTTCGACCGGGGGTGATGGTGGATGGTCCGTGATCAGACACGCGGCCTCCCTGAATGCGCCCTACTGGGAAATATTGCGCACAGCATAGCCCCGTCGGTCAGATGCCGACGGGGCGGCCAGAGGAGGGGTGGAGACGGAACGCCCGGGGTTAACCTGCGGCGGGATCCAGCAGTGCGTAGATGAATACGGTGACGGTCCCGGTGACGGTGTCGGGTCCGGTGGGTTCGCCCTCCTCGGCACCAGCGTCGGCGCCGGCACCGTCCTTGCTTGTACTGAACGCCGTGACCGCGCTGAGGCGGGTGCCTGTCTGCACACTGTCGACGAAATCCAGCACGTTGCCGTAGCCGCCCTCCAACGCGAGTGTCACAGGGATGGAGACGAAGTTCTCGGCGGTCACGAGCGGACTCGTCACGGGCACGCCGGCCCCCACCACGGGCGCAATCGTCACCGGCTCGGCGTCTGCTGCTGTTTCTTGAGTCGCTTCCGCGTCGGCAACCGGTGCCTCCTCGGCGGGAACCTCAGCCACCGTCGGGGCGTACGCCACGGCATCCGCCACAGTGATCGTCGTCAGGGTCACGGAGTGCCGCTCAGCGGCGGACGCCAGCTGCGCCAGGTAGTCCGGCTGTTTTGCGAGCGGGGGAAGTTCCTCGCGTAGCTCCCCCAGCTGGTCCTCGAGCTCTCCGATGCCGGCGAACTGCTCCTTGAGCGCCGCCAGCTCCTGGGTGTACGTGAGGTTCTGCGCTACGGCTGCGTCGCGCGCCTCTCCATTGGCCCGGGCCGCCTCGAGCAGCGGTGAAGCGCCCAACAGCCAGCCGAGCGCGACGGCCGCGGCCATCACGATCGCACAGCCGGCTATCCAAATGCGTCTGGTCGACATGATCACTCACTCCCGGTGGTGTTGAGAAACCGGCCCGAGAAGGCATCGGAGTTGATGTGCATGGTCACCGTCACGGTGTATCCGCCCGTTTCGACGGCGGCGATGGACCCCGCGGCGGCGTCGGCCATGCCGGGAAGCCCCTGCAATTGCTCGAGCCACTGCGGCACGGTCGGCAGGGTCGGGCTGGCGAGGGTGACGGTGAGCGTGGCCACGCGGGCGTTCTGCAGGGGCGCGGTGGGTTGCGGGAACGCCGTGAGCGGTGAGGTGGAGTCGACCACGACACCATCGATGCCGACATCTGCGGGCAGCGCCGCCCGTACCTGCTGCAAATACGCCTTCCAGTCGATTTCGGTCCACCCGCCCACAGCCCGGGCGGCCAGGGCAGTGTCGACCTGCGACTGTACTTGCCGCACCGACACATACTCGGCCTGTTCGGCGAGCAGGGCGGTGGTATAGGCCTGCGCGGAAGCCAACTGCAGGGCGCCGTTGGTGGCGTGCAGGGCCGCACCGCCGATGCCGAGCACCACGAGCACCAGCGTGCCGGCCGTTGCCAGGAGCAGCTTCTTGCGCAGCAGACGGTCAGCGGCTTGCGCGGCGACGCTAGCGACCATGGGTCCCACGTCCTTCTTTGCTGGTCTTGCTGAGAACTGGTGCGAGTAGTGCAGGGGCGTGAATTACACCGGTCATGCCAATCCGAACAGGGCGAGGTACGACGACCAAAGAGTGTCGCCGGCGAAGATGCCCACCCACGCGCCCAGAAGCATCCAGGGCCCGAACGGGATGCCGCCCTTGCGGGTGACTTGTCTGGTCACCAACAGCCCAACCGCGAAAACGCCGCCCAAGAGGAACGCCGCGAAGGAGCCGACAATGAGTGGCCCCCAGCCGAGCCAGCCGAGGAACAAACCGAGCACGCCTGCGAGCTTGACGTCGCCGAACCCCATGCCGCCCGGGTACAAGATGGCCATGAGGAAGTACGCGAGCCACAGTGCCGCGAGGCCGATGCCGGCTCCGATGAGGCGGTCGTAGTCGCCAGTGATCAAGGCTGCTGAGCCCAGTAGAACCGCGCCGACCACATAGGCAGGCAGCACGATTTTGTTCGGGAGTCGGTGCACGTCGAGGTCGATCAGCGCCAGGGCGATGCTCAGGGCCGCGAGGTACAGAAACGCGGCCAGACTCAACGCCACGCTGACTGCGGTGGCGGTCGAGATCATACTCACCGGATTCTCGATGAGACCGGCCAGTTCCCACCAACCGACCAGCACGAAGAACACAGCAGTGCCCGACTCCACCAGGGGGTAGCGCGCTGAGATCGGCGCCCGGCAGTCCCTGCATTTTCCGCGGAGCACCAGCCAGGACAGGACCGGCACGTTGTCCCGGGCGCGGATGGCGTGCCCGCAAGCGGGGCAGGCGCTGGGTGGATGAACGATGGAGAGTCCCTGGGGCACCCGGTAGACGACCACGTTGAGGAATGATCCGATGGCGGCGCCGAGCACGCCCAGAAGGATCACGGCGTAAATCAGGATTGCGGTCATCGAGCTACCCGCTCACGTCGTAGCGAGACGTGAGGGTCACCGTCAAGGTCGCGGGTGTTGATGCTCCACCAGTCCCGATTGCGCCGCTGATTCCCATGTTGGCCCACTTCAGCTTCCCACCCGTGGACATGTCAACGGCGCCCGCGATGATCTGCCCCTCAAAATTCTTGTGATCGAAGGAAAGCGACGCAAAACATGGCGTGTAGATCATCCACTTGACATTCGTGAGGGAAGACAGTTTTGACATCGAAATATTCGGCGAGAGTGAGGCGGAACAGGTGGGAGAGAGCTGCGCCGGATAGGCAGCATCCTTCGCCGTCCAGGTGACGCCGGGCGCATCTGAGGGCACGATCCACGCCAGCTCGCGAGCGGTACTACTGGAGGACAGGATCGTCAGTTCATTGCTCGAGCTGAACCCATTGGGACTCATGAGGGCGACATCCTTGGTGAGGGTGATCGTGTCGTTGTTCAACGCAACCGGAGCCATGCATCCGTTGATGTTACGGTATTGGCGACTCGTCGGGGCACACCACCTGGGGGCATCCCGCCCGGTCAGTCGTCCGGCCAGAGGTTGTCGACGATGTCGAGGGTGTAGCCCGACGGGCCGGCGTTGGCGTACTGCGTGGACAGCCAGATGCCGTCGCGCAGAAAGTGGGACTCGCCGAACGTGCCCTCGTCGGTGGTCTCTTCGGTCACGCAGCGCAGTCCCTTCCGCTCCTTGAAGCAGTCATAGCCCAGGTCGTCGAGGCGCTCGTTCACCTCGGCGCGCTCGTCCGCGTCGACCCACACCAGCGCTGTGACCACGCCGGCGTCGGATGCGCCCTCGGCCGTCGTCCAGATGCAGCGTAAGGAGTCGTTCACGGCGATGATCTGCCGCAGCTCCTCATCGGCGGGCCCGATGCGCAGCTGCTCACCGGGATCATTGAGCCAGTCGGGGTTCAGCACGAAGTCCCCGAAGGCATCCACCATGTCGTCGCTGTACAGCTCGTCGCAGCTGGTGGGCCGTGGGGTGTCCGGCGCGAGTGTCGCGCCGGGCATGGGCGTCACCGGTGCGGGTGTGCTGGAGGGCACCGGCCGAGCCGGCTCGGAGGCGGTGGGCGCCGCGACCGGGCGGGGCCAGAGCACCACGATCAGCACGACCGCGACGACGAGCAGGGCGCCGAGCACGGCGGCGATCACCCGGAGCCGACGATTCGCCGGCGAGGGTGGCGTCGGTGCGTGCGCAGCGCCCAAGAGAGACTCCCCAGCGGTTTGGCAACAGCATAGTCCGATGCCCCCGGCGGGTCATTACCCGATTCGCGAGCTACGCATCCGCCCAGATGGTGGCGATGATGTCGTGGGTGTAACCGTCGGGGCCGGCGTTCACGAACGATGTCGCGAGCCAGATGCCGTCGCGCAGGAAGTGCGATTCCCCGGCCACGCCGTCGCCGTCGGTGTCGAGTTCGATGACGCAGCGGGTGCCGCTGAGCTCCTCGTAGCAGTTCTGGCCCATGTCACGAAGACGCTGCAGCGCCGCGGCGGACTGTTCGGCGGTGACGTACACAACGTTGGTGACGAGTCCGCTGCCGGAGCCGCCCTCGGGGTCCGCCCACACGCAGGAGAGGTGGTCGGTGCCCTGGATGATGGTGGTGAGCTCGGGGTCGGAGGTGCCGATCCGGGTTCCGGCGGCGGCAGTTTCAGTCCACGCCGGGTTCAGCGAACTGGTCTGGCTGAAGGTGTCCAGCATGGCGGGGCTGTAGATCGCCTCGCAGGTGGTGGGGCGCGGGCCGTCCGTGACGGCGCCGGCCACGGCAACCGGGGAGGCCGAGGCCGTGGGGGTGGGCCGGGTGGCTGCCGGGGTCTCGTTGGCGGAGGGGGTGCCCGCTCCCCCGCGCCAGACCACGAGCACCACGATGAGGGCGACGATCAGCAGCACGCCGATCGCGCCGAGCCCGACCCAGAGCGGGCGGCGGGACGGCGCACCGGTCGGTGATGTTGCAGCACCCATGGTGGTGTCCCCCGTTCGTGAATTTCTTCCAGCCTAACGGCCTGGGCAGGCCGCAAATCCGCAACACGCGGCGGTGGCGAGGACCGCTACTGGTCGGGCCAGAGATTGTTGACGATGTCACGCGTGTAGCCCTCCGGGCCGGCGTTGGAGTACTCGGTGGCCACCCAGATGCCGTCACGGAGGAAGTGCGACTCACCGAAATAGCCCTCTTCGTTCGCGCCCTGCGTGGTGCAGCGGAGGCCCTCCTGCTGCTCGGAACAGCTGTCGCCGCGGTCCCGCAGATGCGACTCCACGAGGGCGCTGTCCTGGGTATCCACCCACGCCACGGTGGTGGAGACTCCCGCGCCGGAGGGCCCGTCGGGCATCGCCCATTGGCAAAGGAGGTAGTCGTTGTCGTCGAGGACCCCCTGTAGCACCGGGTCGTCCTCACCGATCTTCAGGTCGAGGTCCGGGTCGTCGAGCCACTGGGGGTTGAGCACCATGCTGCCGAAGGCGTCGACCATCTCGTCGCTGTACAGCTCGTCACAGGAAGAGGGGCGCGGCCTGCCGGGCGTCGCCGTGCTGCCGGGCGTCGCGGTGCCGGGGCGATCGGATGCGGTGGGTGCGGGGGTGCCGCTTGGGGTTGGGCTGGGCACCGGGGTCGCCGACGCCCGGGCTGCATCGGTGACGACCGGGGTGGTCGCGCTCCGGGCCCACAGCACTCCGACAACGATCACCGCCACCGCCAACAGCGCGGCGAGCACGCCGACGAGAACCCTCAACCGGCGGTCCGCCGGAGGGGGTGCCGGTGAATGTTCAGCGCCCATGCGTTACTTCCTCGCGGATACCGGTGAGTTTAGGCCGCGGGCCGCGCACCGCAAAGGGCGTTGGATGCGGCTCGTTCGGCTACTTTCCCAGGGGCCAGAGGCTGTTGATGATGTCGAGGGTGTATCCCGCCGGCAGCGGCACGTCGCCGTATTGGGTCGATACCCACAGGTCGTCGCGCAGGAAGTGCGATTCGCCGAAGGTGCCCTCCACGCTCGTCGTCTGCGTCTCGCAGCGCAGGCCCTCGCGCTCGTCGACGCAGGTGAAGCCCAGGCTGCGGAGCCGGTCGGCGACCTGGGCCGACTCCGCAGAGTCGACCACCACCACCGTGGTGGCGATGGCGATGCCGGACCCGCCCTCGGGTGTCACCCAGATGCAGGGCAGGGACTGGTTCGCGTCGATGACGGTGCGCAGTTGCTGGTCGGCGGGGCCGAAACGAACGTCGTCTTCGGGGTTGTCGAGCCGGGCCGGGTTCAGCGCGAGATTGCTCGCCGTGAGCGTCGCGACCATCGCGGAGCTGTACAGCTGGTCGCAGGATCCGGGCAGTTGCCCGCTGACGGCGGCGGCGCTCCCGGCATCCGCTACCTCGGCGGCCGGGGCGTTCACCGCGGGTGCCTCGCTGGGAGTGCTCGGCTCGGCGGTACTGGGGTGCAGGGTGCTCGCGGGCAGCGGCGCCACAAGCCGGCTCTCTCCCGCCGCGGCGGATGTGAGGCTGCGCACCCAGAGCACCGCGAGGACGATCATCGCGCCGAGCAGGAGCACGGCGAGCACCCCGACGAGAGTCTTGGTGGGGCGATGGGCCGATTGTTGTGCGGATGGTTTGTCGGCGTCCATGTCGATGACTTCCTCACGTTTAGCGGTGAGTTTAGTCAGATCGGGCAGCCGCGCCAGGGTGTGCCTGCCGCGACCTGAAGTTGCCCGCACTCCCCGGGTGGGGCATCATGATGGATGAGCCACCGTGTTTTCATGACTTCTTGTGCGCGACTTCGTCCGCACTGTCTGTGACACGGTGGCTCCTCGTGTTAAGGCGCCCCTCGCTGGTTGAGCTTGTCGAAACCCGGTGTTGTGCGCGCGTTCCGAGGCCTCTCACGGGATCTCGACAAGCTCGATCAACGTGGGGGCGGGAAGCGCGAGCCGGGTCACGCTGGTTGAGCCTGTCGATCGGCGGATGGACACGAACCGCAAGACGACGCCCGCTGGTTGAGCCTGTCGAAACCCGGTGACTGGTGCGCGCTCCGAGGCCTCTC
>Ga0247806_10001388_pt1 | contig 12006 bp, 9 predicted proteins | sample UWRJL059202B1_FD_179935 | JGI IMG/M metagenome (GOLD analysis project Ga0247806, IMG submission 179935) | Plant litter microbial communities from Arlington Agricultural Research Station in Wisconsin, United States - UWRJ-L059-202B-1 | ecosystem: Environmental > Terrestrial > Plant litter >... | reverse complement strand
TGTCACGATAACCGGGAACACCACAACTGTGTTCCCGATCACTGTTCAGGGAACAACGATTGTAACCTGGAGCTTCGACGACGGCAACGGCCAGGTCGTGACCGCAGATCAGAACATCATTATCGACGATATCACCGCTCCGGTCATTATTGCCCCGGCAGCGGTAAATGTTCCTGAGAATGGAGGATGTACTGCAACGAATGTGATCCTTGGATCGGCAACAGCTACGGACAATTGCTCATCCGTAACAGTCACAAATAATGCCCCGGCTACTTATCCTGTTGGGTTAACAACGGTGACATGGACGGCAACGGATCTGAGCGGAAACATGGCTACTGCCGTTCAGATCGTTAGTGTTAACGATCTGATCAATCCGGTGGCGTCACTTCATGATATTACGGTGTTGCTCGATGATGCGGGTACAGCAGACATCCAATTTTCAGATATAGATCTCGGGTCAAGCGATAATTGCAGTCTTCAGTCGGCGAACTTGAGCCAGACCGTATTTGACTGCGGAGATCTCGGTTTAAATACGATTACCGTTACCCTGAGCGATGCACAGGGAAATTTAACGGTTGCTACTGTTATAGTGACGGTTGAATCGAATGGCATCGATTCTGACTATGATGGTATTGATGATTCCTGCGACGACACGGGCGATCCGACTTATGTCAAAATTCCTGAAGCGTTTACGCCCAATGGAAATCACATCAACGACTATTTTGTTGTCGGGAACATTACATCTTTCGAAGAGCGCAGCATGGAAGTGTTCAACCGCTATGGAAACCGGGTTTACGAAAATAAAAGCTACAACAATGACTGGGACGGAACGCGCTCAGACAATGGTCAGATGCTTGCTGACGGAACCTACTACTATGTGCTTACCCTCAACGGTGAGATAAAAAAAGGATATGTATATATCAACCGTGTTAAACAATAATTTGAAGCCTTCTGATAAATTATGAAAAAGCAAGTATTACAATTGGTCTTTTTGCTCCCTGCGCTTTTGGCAGTTAAAAACACCCATGCGCAAACTGAACCAAGCTATCGTCAATATAAATTCAATGCCCTCACATTGAATCCGGCCCATGCGGGTTGCAATGCATATTCAGATATTTCTGCAATCAGGACCCAATACTGGGTAGGCGTGCCAGGTGCGCCCGTAACCTCTACAGTATCCGCGAATTTCCGGCTGCAGGAGAATTTTGGCGCAGGGGCAACCGTTATTTATGACGAAACAGGCCCGGCCCGGTCTACAAGTGTTAACCTGATTGGCGCAGCTCATGTGGAAGTCTCCAGTGATTGGAAGTTATCCGCCGGATTGAAGATCTCCGCACTCAATTATACCGTGAATACCGCTGAGCTTGAGACGACTGCTGCCAATGATCCTGACATGATGCACAATATTACGACGGGATTATCACTCAATGCAGGATTCGGCTTTCTCCTCTATTCCAAAAAGGTGTTTGTAGGTTTTTCCGTCCCGCGCGTGTCATTCTTGCGGTTTGATGAAACGAATATGGGCCAGGTGGTAGATAAAAGAGGAGGATATATTTCTTATGCCGGGGTAAATATCGATCTGGGGAGAGATTTTGAATTGAGGCCGAGTGTTTTGGCGATCTACGGATATGCCGGCCCGGTCAGCCTGGATATCAATGCTGTATTTACGGCTTATAAATTGATTGATCTCGGGGTGACCTACCATGCAAACGGAAGCATCGGAGCAATTGCGGGTTTGACGATCAAAGACCGTTTTTACATTGGGTATGCTTATACATACCCGGTAAATGCGATGCGTAAGGCATCCGTCCAATCGCATGAGATAGGGCTTCGGTTTATGTTTAACAGAGCCGCTAAGACTAGAAACCCCCGATTCTTTAACTGACGATACCTTTGCGATGCATTTTCAGGCTTGTCGTTAAGCTGTGGGTAGTGCTGTTTGTTACGGCTCATTAGAATGGCCCCGGGAAGCACTTGAGGAACATTGCCCATTTGAATGGAACGAATGCCTTAAAAAAGGTGCAACTTCATTCTGCTTCTCGAGATGGATTTTCCATCCGTACAGATTGGTTTAGATTTAGAAGTCTCAAAAATATTTTATTCGTTCTGAAAAACAAAAGAGCAATACCTTTCGATATTGCTCTTTTGTTTTTCATTTGGTGCGCAAGTCGGTCCAGCAGTTGCACCATCAGAAAAAAACTTTGGTGGTTAATTACAATTCTTTAACCCGTTCTTGATTTTTTCCGGTAAATCTTCTCCCATCATTTCATATGGTTCGGCTGCATTATGGTAGCAGGCACAGGCTTTTTGTTTATCCCCGATTTCTTTATAGAGATCTGCGAGGAGTAGTTCATCATCAGTGCCCCAAAAACCATTGCTGAAATCTATTTTCCGAATCAAATCCAGGGCCTCTTGTTTCTTGTTTTGTTTCCAAAGAATCTGCAGTTGAAGCATGTTCGGCTGCATAGGATCCATGTCGGGACATGTGCGTGAACGTTCGCAGTCAGCCATTGCAGCATCGTACTCTTTCAGTTCCAAATAAATATGTCCACGGCTCAGGAACGCAAAACCAAGCGTCGGGTCATAGATTACTGCTTTTGTATATAACTCAATCTTTTCGCGACGGGATTTTTCAGTCGTATCGTCGATCGTTGAGGCAAGATTGTAATAGGCGTGAGGAAATGTTGGATCGACTGCTATTGCCTGACGATAGAACGCAGCAGCTTCTTCCTGACCTGTCATCGGGTTACAGTTAATTCCTGATATCCAGTAAATCCAAGGATCGGATGGATTTTTTTCACGTAGTGTTTTCAGGTCTTTTAAAACAGATTCGGAACCAGGTTCCGACATATTGATCTGCCGCCAAATCTCCTGGTATTTTTCGGGTGGATCCTGGGCAAATGCAGATTGGGAACAAAGTAAGAGGGTAATAAAAAGGTAGTGACGCATATTTTTTTTTGACAAAGAAATACATTTATATTTTTCGACGGACTGTTTATCTTATATTTTACCATTCTCAATATTCATTTGACATCATGTTCGGTGGTGGAAAGCTACACCAGAACGAATAAACTCTGATGCTACGTCTTATGTTGCTGATTTGCAACTTATGCCCACGGGTATTGCTCCGTCTCTAATGAAATGGAATCCCCATATAGTTATGTGTTAGAAAATTTCGCGATAAATAGAATCAGATTAAATTTCAGTTACCCGCCTATTTTTTATATGAAATCTTAAAACAAAATTCTACTTTAGGTACGTTTTTCAAGAAACGCATTTACTTTGCTTTCCCGGCTCGTGTTCTTGAAGGGTAATTGCATTATTCTAAACGCAACTATTAGTTATGGCTTCACTCAGTCCTATTACAGGTGCTTTGGGCACTCAGAAGGCTGCGCATTTATTGCGGCGTGCTACTTTTGGTCCCGGGCTACAAGATATTTCCACGTTTGCGGGAATGACAGCTCAGGCAGCTTTTGCATCGTTAACGCAACCTGTCCCGCCCCCCGCTTTTCCTGTTGATCCTATGAGCGGTGCCGATTGGGTTTATCCGAATACGGTAAACGCAAGCCAGGACAGCCTTACTTTGTCGGATTACACCCGAAGCTGGTGGATGGAAAGCATGCGCAGTTCCGGAACAAATCTAACGGAACGAATGGTTTGGTTCTACCACACGCATTTCCCGATGATTATGAGCCGTATTGAAGGAAATCCGCAATTCGCAATTGATTACCTCCGCTTACTCCGGTTTTATGCGTTGGGGAATTATAAAGAACTAACAAAAGCGCTTTGCATCGATAACGGAATGCTCCTTCACCTGGATGGAAACCTGAACATCAAAGGAGTTCCGCAGGAAAACTTTGCACGCGAGTTCCTGGAACTGTACACCGTTGGAAAAGGAGAAGAAATAAGCGTTGGAAACTACACCAATTTCACAGAAACAGATGTACAAGCCCTGACAAAAGGTTTTACGGGCTGGGGAATTGATCCGTCTTTCCAGACAATAGATGCAGCAACCAATATTCCAACCGGAAAGGTAAAAGGAAACGGTACGGTTTCTTCTCAGCACGATGTAACCACAAAACAGTTTACTACTGCCTTTAATAATACGGCCATTCAAACCGGCAGTGTTGTTGGAACGGACGCAATGATTCCTGCAGTTTATGATGAATTAGATGACCTGATCGAAATGGTCTTTAATTCTCCCCATACAGCCAAACATATTTGCAGAAGAATCTACCGCGAGTTTGTCTATTATAAGATAACAACAGAAATTGAGACAGATATTATTGAACCGCTGGCAACTATTTTAGCGAGTAATAATTACGATATCACTTCGGTTCTGGAAGTGCTTTTCCAGAGTGAGCATTTTTATGATTTGGACACGGTTCCAACCAGCGATAATAACATCGGAGCAATCATTAAATCTCCAATGGATCTCATAATCGGAACGCTGCGCCTGTTTAACTTAACGGTTCCCAATAATACTTCGCAGCTGGCAGATCAGTACGAAATGTACAGGCAGCTTATAGGCCAGTTGGATCTTCAGGGACTGCAGTTCTTTGAACCATACGATGTTGCCGGTTACGAACCGTATTATCAGCTTCCCGATTTTCACCGGTACTGGATCTCATCGAATTATTTGGCGAACAGGTATAAATTTTCCGAATTACTGATTTCAGGTTTTTCGGGAACAAGCGATGTCCTCGTTCGCCTCGACATCGTAGTCTTCGTAAACGTAAACTGTTCCAGTCCGGGAGATGCAACAATCCTTGTACAGGAACTTGTTGACTGGTTATTCCCGATGGCGATAGATGCAACGCGGTTCAACTATTTCCGCGACAATGTTTTACTGGACCAGCTTTCAGCCGCAAACTGGACCGATGAATGGAACAACTATGTGAATACGGGCAGCGATGTCAATGTGCGCCTGCAGCTCGAATCGCTTATAACGGCTATGATGCAAACACCCGAATACCAATTATTTTAAAACAACGCATATGGATAGAAGAGACTTTGTACGCATGTCGTCCTTATTGGGAACTGGAGCGTTGTTAAAATTAAATGGTGTTTCCTTATTCGCGGCTGAACCAAGCGGACTTTTACAGCAGTTAGCCAAATCGAGCCTGAACGATAAAATACTCGTATTGATCCAGCTTCACGGCGGGAACGATGGTTTGAATATGGTCATTCCGATTGATCAATACGGACTTTACTATAACTTACGACCGAATATTGCAATTCCCTCCTTCGGAACACGACAATACATTACACTGGATGATAACTTGCCGGACAACAAGCAAGTTGGACTTCACCCGGATATGGTTGGAACAAAAGCCATGTACGACCAGGGAAACCTGGCAATCGTTCAAAATGTATCTTACGAGAATATGAACGGTTCTCACTTCCGTAGCCGGGATGTCTGGTATATGGGTGGTGATTACAACGAATATTTCAATTCCGGATGGATGGGTCGTTATTTTGAACATTACCATCCCGATTATCCGACAAATTATCCGAATTCAGCCGTGCCCGATCCGCTGGCACTTGAAATAGGAACCGGAGTTTCACTTGCATTCCACCGAAACCAGGGAATTCCGGCTGGACTTTCCATTCAAAACCCAGATGCGTTCTATGATCTGATAAACAGTGTGGGAGCAAATCCGCCATTGAACTTCGCTGATACGCACGCAGGAGATGAAATTGAATACATCATGCAGATTGAACGGCAGTCGAACAATTATGCTGAACGCCTGAGAGACGTTTACGATGCCGGAACAAATTCAGGTGTTGTATATCCTGATCTCTATCCTTATATCGCGCCGAGCGGTGCACTGAACAATCCGCTGGCACCGCAATTAAAGATTGTTTCACGCCTGATCAGCGGTGGAATCGGAACAAAAATTTTCCTTTGCAGAATCGGCGGGTTTGATACACATGCAAACCAGGTGATGAATAATAACACCACGATGGGCTCGCACGCGGCGTTACTCTATCATATTTCTTCGGCAGTAAAAGCGTTTTACGATGATTTGGCGAATCTTGGTTTGGCAGATCGCGTGTTAACCATGACATTCTCTGAATTTGGTCGCCGGGCAGCATCCAACGCAAGTTACGGAACCGATCACGGAAATGCAGCGCCGATGCTGATCTACGGAACCTGTCTGAATCCGGGAGTTTACGGAACCAATCCTGATTTGCAGGGTCTGGAGTTTGGGAATATTCCTTTACAGTATGATTATCGCCAGGTTTTCAGTTCGGTCGTGAAAGACTGGTTCGGCGCAACGGATGATGCTATCGGGCATGTAAAATTTGAGAATTATATCGATAACCGTGTAGATTATATTCGCTGCAAGGAATTGAGTACAAACGAATTATTCAAGGAAAATTTCTGGATGAAATGTTATCCAAATCCGACCAATGCAGGAATAACCATCAATTATTCTTTACAAAAAGCAGCAATGGTAGCCATAGAAGTAAAAGACATTTCGGGAAGAACCCTCGGAAATATTCACAGCACACATGCCGGTCCGGGAGAACATTTCTCCGATTTCGATTTGTCGCAATATGCCAGCGGGATTTATCTGGTAACCCTTACGGCCAACGAAACTGTTGTTCTCACTGAAAAAGTAATTCTTTCTAAATAATGATGTTCACAAAAACTTTACTTTTCATCCTCGTTTTATCATTCAGTCGGCATCTGCTAGCTCAAAACTACAACGTCTATCGCCAACAGAAAATGTACGTCGGTTTAACAGGTGGAATCAATTTCGGCGGTGCAAAAGTAGTTGAGGACTATCATGTCTTGGTGAATACGCCGCAGTCTTCTACAACCGGTCAGGAAAAGAAATACGAATCCCTCGGGCAGAATAAAGGTTCGCAGTTCGGGTTGTATTTTTCCTATTCGTTTACAAGGAAACTTTCGTTTGTTTTTGAACCCTCATTTCAAACAACCAGTTTCAACTATGCTACTGCATACTCCTGGTCAGATACTGTAAACGGTTCCGATTTCAACATGGAGATGATGCACCAGCAAAAGTTGTCTGGTGTAAATCTTCCGCTTTTGGCGCGTTATGATTTTACATTTTCGCAATTCTCGCCTTATGTTCAGGGAGGAATTTTCATGAACTTCGGGCGCCATGCACGAAAAACGATATTCTATGATCATACGATCGACAATGATGTAGACAAAGAAACTGCCGATCAAACCGGTGAAGCAGATCTTACCAAACACCTGAACAAAGCAAATTTTGGCCTTTCTGCAGGAGCAGGATTCACCTATTTTGCCAATTATTTCGCCATTAGTCTGGAAAGTAATTTCCGTTACGGGTTCCGTTCGATGGTAAACGACGAAAACCGGTACGCCGACTATACCGGATTCAGCGTTCAATACCTCGATGTAATGGATCAGTTAAAGCTATTCAATCTGGACATTCAGCTGAGCATTATGTTCCCTATCGACAACTCCATTTCCCTCCGGATTTTGAGACAAAGCAGGTATTAATCTGAGATTATTATGAGACAATTTATCTATTGCATTCTTTTTTTGGGACTATCTGTTGGTTTTTCGGGTTGCAAAAAAGACTCCAAACCCGAAGATTCATTCATCAAGATCTATGATGATCAAAACGGAAACAAACATTTTCATCCTTTGGGAATGACAACTGCTGAAAGCAATGACGGTTACATCGTTATAAGTGCTTACGATGGCTGGCGCATTCAATTAATGAAAATTGACAACACCGGTGAATTTGTCTGGAATTACGAATTGCCTTCCAACTATGTGAATGCCGTTCCGGGCCTGCTTAAAATCAATGGGCAAAACTACCTGGTTTGTATGGATGCAGTTGGTTTGTTTACCTACATTTTGAAAATTGACGAAGCTGCGCATACAACAACGGAGATTTCCAGTTTTTCAAATGTTCTTTACCCTACCGCAGCCTATAATTCCGGGCAAAATATGTATATTCAGAATTACGACAGACTGAGCTATAAAACCGGAATTCACCGACTTTCGGGCGACATGTCCGCCATTGAACAGTCAGGAAGTGTAGACATTTTTACCGACGTGGAAGAACGTATTGTCAATCATGTAACGTATAACGGAAACAGAATTCCATTCTTCGTGCGTTCAACACCGGAACAGGATTACATTGTAATGAACGGATTTTACAATTACAGCTTTTCCATGATCTTCCTAAACCCCGATCTCAGCTTTGCAGGAGCTTATAACGGTGCCGGATTTAACGGTGGGTTATCGGCGCTTTCTCCTTTGGGAGCATCGCGTTTCGCTTTAGCACGTTTTTCTTATGACAATTTGTACTATAACCCCGGCGTTGCACTGAATCCAACCGCTATTGATATTGCAGAATCTATTCCTGCGCAAGGTAATTCGGAACTGGCATCCGAAAAACCTGTTTTGATCCGCGATATTTCGATCAGCGACAAAGCATACAAAGTGTATTTGTCATCAACAAGAAGCAACCAGCTGTTAGTGAGTGTTTACGATCCGGCTACCGGTGGATTAGTCGGAAAAAAATACCTCGGGAAAAATGTTCCGATAACCGCATGCGATTTGATTCAAACTGAAGACGAAGGTTTAAACATCCTGGTTCAGGTAAAGATCATGGGAAATTTAGACCGGATCGGACTCATCAAACTTTCGAAGGCAGAAGCAGAAGCGATTGTTGATTGAAATGACGTGACGAAAGAATAAAAAGAAAAAACTCCAGATAGAAACTGATTTAAGCGACAACTGCCCGCTATTACTAGCGGGCAGTTGAGCCTTCAGTGCGCAAGTCGTTACAAAAGTACAACCATTGAAGTATTTTAATTCATGAAATATTTGCCTGATTCGGGTTCTGTTGGTCGAAAAATTACTTTTTAATTGCTAAAGTTCATTGGGCTCTATTTGGCCGGCGCCCATTAGTCGGCGAAGTAGCAGCGCTGGATCAGCTGTCGGTCCGCGGAATGGATAACGACGAGATAAATACCTTGCAACCCACTTGTTTCAAACGTTTGTGAACCGTGGCCGTCAGCCGTAAAAACGCTTCCGCCGTTCAGGTCGTAGACGCCGAGTGTATAGGCATCGGGCTGATCCATACTCACCGTGACCGTTTGCCTGAAAGCAGTTACCGAACCGGGGAATTTTGTTGTTTCTTCAAGACTTACAAAGAAAGTGCTGTTGGCTTTCACGCTGACGTAATTGTAGCTGAAGCGTGCAGAGTCGGATTCGTTGAGGCGAACGGATAAACGCAGGAATTTATTCCCGGCGCTGTTGTCGAAAGCGACCGGTACGTTCGGATTCGCAAACGGAACCGTAATCCAGTTAACACTGTCGGTAGAAACCGCATAGGAAAAATTGGCTGTTTGCGGCAGCGTCATGTCCGCGAACAATTCCAGCTGCGCATAGATCTCCATTTGTGGAATACGCCGCGTGATCCAGAAATCGGCACCACTGTGGACTTCGTTGTTAAAAAATACCTTGATCGAGTCGTTTGATGGCCCGGAAAACTGGAAGTAGCTTCCGCTTTCGTCAGCTGAACTTGTCATTGTGTAGCCAAATCCCGCGTACATGCTTTGCGCTGCGCCGCCACCCGCTTCGAAAAGAGTGATCGTTTGGCCTTGTGCGGAAAGGCCGGAGAGAAAGACGGTAAAAAGTAAAAGTTGTTTCATGGTACAGGTTTTTAATTGTAAATCTACTGATAAAGCTGCCAGTTATCTGTCCTAATGAAGAGATGGCCTGTACCGTTGGATAAATCCATGTTACCTTCCGCTTCTCCGCCCGCCGGATTTCTTGCTGCCAGATCCGGTTTTATGGGTATCTAACCCAGGTAAAGGCGCTTTAAGCACTTGTCTACATTCCATTTCCTAATTCTGCACCTTCTTCTGACCCTATGAAGCAAAAAACCCTTGAAAACCTAGTGTTTTCAAGGGTTCTGGAAATGAATTGGTGCCCAAGTCAGTTCAGAAGTCGAACCAAAACAATAATAACTCATTGTAGATGTTGATTACGATATTCCTCAATAAATTGAATATTCTAGTGGAGAAATCGAAAATAATAAGTAATTTTTATCGACTAATAATACTAGAATGGAAAATGTTTTGGTAATTCATTTTTTAATTTCATGTTTAAGGAAATTCTTTCCTGAATTTTAGCCATTGAATCATAGAATACTAAACATTTTTGAGTTAATTCAATTATTACTGGTCTTAATTTTTCATCTTCTAAATCTTGGCTTTCTATTAATTTAGATACTTCATTTGAAAAATCAATAGACAAATCTGATAGGTCCGTTATCAAGTCCAATGACTCGATTGTATATTCTTTCTTTGTATTGATTTGTTTTCTGCGTTCTTCATATTTGGTTTGAAGCATTTTCAAATTACTATAATGAAGATTTTCAAATGCCTTTTCATAATGTTTTTCATTCTCTTCAACTATTCCGGGTTCTAAGTATCTTCTAAACCTGTTTTTTATTCCTGAATCAAAAGTGCTCAATATATAACTGAAGCTATCCGATTCAATGTCATGCAAAAATTTATTTCGAAAATTCATTGCCAATTCGATCTGATTTGATTCTTCTTTGTCAATCACACCTATATCATAAAGTAAGTCGAGTTTACTTTTAAATGATATTCCCGCCTTATTTCCAAAATTCCTAGTTGAATGTTTGTCAACTATCATTAAATAACTTTGAAGTAGCGTATTTATAGAGACTTCTAAAGTCAAGGCATATTCCAAAACTTTGGTTCGCTGAATCAAATTTATATCTTCCATATATTGATTATGTCTTTATGGTATTGTCTTTCACTCTTACTTCAATTCTTAATTCTGCTTTTTATTCATCAGTCAAATTTAGGGTTTAACCCAAATATAAAAATTGTTTGTTAAAGGATTGATTTTAGACTATGTAAGGGAACATATAGAAATTGAAATCCAACCATCTGATTAAAAATTGATTAGTTTTCTGCTCTGTGCGCAAGTCGGTCTAGAAGTCGAACCAATAGCTACAGATAATTAGCGTCGGTTCCCCTCAAACCATTCCTGATCATTCCAAAGCCAGAAGTTGAGAGATCCGATAGGTTCTTTCACACTGAAATTTGGATTGTCAACTTGTGCCAGGATTAATAATTTCTTACCTATGGCTATATTTCTTCTGCAATGAAGCGCAAATACGTCAAGCAAATGATAGATAGATCTTGCGTCGAGATGATCAAGCTTTCGGAACACCAATACATCTCCAATCGCGGTGACTTCATAATCTCTCATAAAATCATTTAGCGCATCAAAACCCTTGCCGTATGCAGGGAAGCCTAATTTTCCCTGTAAATCTAAATGTAGTTCAATTTCAGTTGTTATCACGCGGTTGTCAAATTCAATCATCTTATATCCCTTTGCCGAAAGTAACTGAACGTCATAATCAAAACCGCTTGGATTATAGTATAAGCTAATCCCACCTTTCGCTACAATTGCAAGGTCAATATTATCGTCTCTGAGTTTTTTGAATTCAGCTTTTTTGGTTTGGTTTTCCATCTGCTTCAGATTAGTTTGGGTATTTTATAGATCTTCGTAGATATGTATTGTTTTGCATTCAGATTTCACGGAAAATTCCATTTTCATCAGTACTTTCTAAAAATGAACTGAATTCAGAATTTGAAATGGACAGATTATTTTCGACTGCCCACATAACTTTAGGCAATACACGCATTTCCTTTCCTTTATCCTCATATAAATCTATACACAACACCGGTGATTCTTCCGATTCTACAGTATATCTATCTATCACAAAAATTATTGGGTGAGGATAATCTACAGGAAGCAAATCAATGATCTCGGCCGAGTTAAGATTTTCAAATTTCTGATCACTTAAAAATTCAACATAAGGTTGAAATCCATATTGTGGATCAGGAGTTAGTATTTCAGCACAGAGGTTCTGCCATTTTTCATCACTTGAAAAATCGGTCCTTAAAATGAGTACATCTTCAGTATTTGGAATTAAGAGCATT
>Ga0247806_10001386_pt1 | contig 12011 bp, 4 predicted proteins | sample UWRJL059202B1_FD_179935 | JGI IMG/M metagenome (GOLD analysis project Ga0247806, IMG submission 179935) | Plant litter microbial communities from Arlington Agricultural Research Station in Wisconsin, United States - UWRJ-L059-202B-1 | ecosystem: Environmental > Terrestrial > Plant litter >... | reverse complement strand
TTAATCCATATAAGTGCTCCTATATAGAGAAACAAAGTTCCAACTGCAAGCCAAGTACGACTAATTTTCCAATAAGGTTCTTTCTCGTCACTATAGATATTTCCTGTTTTAGTTGAAATAACTGTTCCTGAATTGTGAGCTTTATAAGCCTGATATCCAAATATTCCAGCTATTATAAAAAATACTGCTGATAAAGCAATTAAATTGCCAATACCAAAATCTAAAATACTTAATAATGTCATAATTTATGTTTGAAAATTTTTATTAATTGCTTCTCTGTTTTTCTGCGTTTAACTCTTTAGTTACTTTTTCTAATTGAGAATATACGTTACTCAATTCCTGTTTAATTGTATCAATTTGCTTGATTAAATCAACATATCTATCTAAAGAATCTTTTACAAATCTGTCGTATACTGTTTGAATTGTTTCTAGAGCGTCTGCTTCTTCTTTTTTAGCAGAAGATTCGTCTTTTTTCTCTTGAAGTTTACGTTTCTTTCTCTCTGTGAAAAAAGCAAATAAACCCCCTCCACTTAAAAGTGTCGTTATAATTCCATATAAATGCTCTTGTATCCATTCTTTCATTACTTAGGGTTTAAATTAAAATAGCCCTCTCGAGCTATTAATTAATTAATTAGATTAATCGTTTAACGAATTCACAGGAACTTGTGTGTAAGTTCCAGCTTCAGCATCTGAAAGATATTCTAATTGACCTGAATCTTTATTGTATCTAACTGGAGCAAAATCAGTAGGACAACAAGGATCTTCATAAGTTACATTTAACTCACCAAGAGCGGTTTTGATAATTTTGTTAAAACTCTCTAATCCAATTAGAGATTTTGGAGTTCCAAAGATTTTTTTGAAAAGTCCTTTTACAACGTAAAGTGCCATAATTGTTTAATTTAAAATGAATTAATATGTGTAATTAGTCAGCCAACTACACAAGCTATACTATAATATAACCTAAAATAGCGAGTTTTCCAACTTTAATTTCCCAATATAACTCTATTTTAGAGATCTATATCTAAGTCTATATCGTCATCTGAAACAATAATATTGTTCTGAGGATTGCCACTTATAGTGATAACATCTCTTTCTATGTTAGCACAATTCTGCTCTATCTCTGCCAGCTTTTCATCTGAAAGTGAAAAATAAAGATTTGGGGAGAATCGTAATATTTGTCCATATGGACTTGAATGATTAATCATTGCACAAAGTTATTTGATTATTATTAGGGTACGAAATATTAATTTATTCAATTATTATCTATTTTGAGCGTTTCTATAATTGATTAGATATTCTTCTGGTGACCAAGTTGCTCCTGTGTATCCTATTGTTTTTAGGAAATTAGCAAGCAATTTAGATTCTCCTTTTTTATGAAGTCCTGAATTCTGTTGATAAAAAGCCTCATCTTCTCTAAAAATAGTTGGTTTGATTAACCAGATAGTTTTTGTGATATTACCAAGCGTTTGGAACACCATGAATGGATTTTTACCCATTCTAATAAGATCGTCTACACCAAGTACTGTATATTGTTGAAGTTCGCTTTTAGCCCTTAGAAGAGCAACTAATTGCATGTTATAAGCCCATGAATTCTCTTTTAACTTTTTCTTATCATCATTTCCACCCATAAGAGCAAATAAACCAATAAGAGCTAAAAGAATACCATATTCCATTAACATTTTAAGATGAGATGCTCTTTCTCTGTCTGAAAGTTCATTCCAATATTTAGGTAAGTTATACTTATATTCTGTAAATAATTTAGTTAGATTTCTAAGCACTTCTCTTTGATAACCTGCATAAACATCTCCCTCTTGTATAGAAAATCTATCTCCTGCAAAGCGGTTTGTAGCCATAGATACAAAATATCTTCTTAAGAACATACCTGACTTACCTGCCCAATTGGTTTCAATTGAAGAGATTTCAGTAGTTCTGTAAGCACCCGCTACTTTTCTAGCTAGAGATTGATACTTATTTCTAAAGCTTCTTTCTTGATTATTATCAAATTCAACACCAGCTTTCATTTTTAACTTACCATCCTGAAGTTCAAACACTTCTTCAATATTTGATAATTTAGATATTTTACCATTAATTTTAACTGGAGTGGCATCAGCCATTGTTAAAAACTGTAGAAATAATACCTCATATTCAGACATTTGCTTAGGAGATGTTAAGAAATCCATCTTATTCTTAAGAAGGGTAAACTCAGATTTATGAGTTATTTCTCTTCCTGGGTTTTCAGCAAGGAATGAAAAGTTATCTAAAACCTGTCCAATTAAAGATTTGTTTCCTAATTTAGTATAATCTAAAAACAAATCTTTAGTATATTTAGGAGCTTTTGCTTGAGCATTTTTAACATTTTTAATAGAATATAAATTAGAATTTATACCTGAGTTAATAATAACTTGAATTCTAGTTGAAATTGAGTTATTAATAGCTGAGAAAATATTACCCATAAAGATAGTCTTAGCAGCAAATCCAAGAATACTTGAGCTAACTTTAGATAAATCTATTTTACCTAAAGGCCCCATATCTAAAATTTGAGGCTTCATTCTTTGTCCATAAACAAATACATCTAATATGTCATCAACACTTTTAGATAATACTGATTTGTCAGTTACTTTAACTGTATCTTCTCCTGTCTTTCCTTTTACTTTATTTTTAGAAAACATATTAAATATTTTCTTAGGGAAAGATAAGCGATCTGCATAGTTTTTACCTTCAAGAACATCTGCATTAGCAGCCATTAATTGAGCTGCTTCAAATGTAGGTAGACTGTTATTAAGCGCTCTGTAGATAGAAGCATGGTATTCAAAAAGTAATATAGACGCTACTATGTTTTTACTTTGAGTTTTAGTATCCATTTTACCAGTAAATCTAATAGGAATCGCTTTATTATTAGATTGACCTCCACCTACAAGATAAGAAGTATCTCTATCAGTTTCTCCTGCATTAGTTTTAAATAACTCTGTAAATGTACCATCAAAAGAAAGAATCTTATTAGTAGTATTTACTTGATTTTCACCAGATGTTTTTACAACAGCAGGAAGAACAAATCCCATTTTAACTGAATCTCCTTTAGCATCATATATCTGTTGTACTCCTAGATACTTATTAGTAAAATAACCTAAAAATTCAGATAAATCTTTATCTTTAGTTACTTCCTTATATCTAGTATTTTCAAACTTACCAGCTTTTGGCATTGGAATTCCTCTATATGTAGTTTTATAATTTGAATTAACATATTGTGGTTTAACAGTATATTTAAAATATCCTTTAGCGGGTTTAGTTTCAATAAAATTAGGGTTACGAGGAGTTTGATGTTCCCATATATAAATAGGTTTATCTATTTTGTCCCATAATTTACTTTCTTTATCAAAAGCATAAGCTTGATAATGATTATCTTTCCACCATTGACTTGTTTTTAAATATTCTTTAGCTAAAAAACCTACAGCTGCGTCTAATAGTTCCTGATAACCTGATTCTCCTGAATCATTCATAGGAATATAATCTAATTTTTGACCAAAATTTTGCTCTCTGTACCATTTATTTTCATCTAAATTCTTACCACCTTTTTGATAAATAACTCCATCAAGTATTATTCTAGTGTTATCTTTAATAAAACTAGAAGCTTGATTTACAATATCAGGATTTAATTTAATAATATCAATTTGATTTTGAATTTCATTATCAAAATAATCAGTACTATTAGTTTGAGTCAAATCCCCTAATTGAGTGTACAAATCGCTTATTTCTTTTAATAGAGCGGCATTTTGAGTTCTAAATGCTTTTAAAGCTTTTTGTTTGGTCAATAGCTCCATTAATCTATTCTGCTCTTCTTGAGTTCTTCCTGGTTTAACACTTAAATTTTTCAACTCTTCTTTTTCTGATATAGACAAACTTTCTACTTTACCAGTTTCATATCTAATATCTTCAATATCTTGTTGAAGTTTTTTAATTTTTAAAGCTACTTCAGGATGTTGTTTAATTAGCATAGATCCATCAATAACTCCATCTTCGTCTCTATATGGATTGGCTAATTGTCTTATTTCTTCATAAGTATCCTTTTTTTGTTGTTTAAATACATTCTGATCTATGTATTGAGGAATACTTTGAACAGCTACATCTACTAATCTATTAGTTAATTCATTTAACTCTGAAGATATTCCAGCTAAAGCTGTAAAATAATCAGGAGAAATAACTTGTTCTTGAATTTTACTTAAATTTTTATTATAGGTAGCTTCTTGATTATTTTTAATATAATCTTCTTTTTTACTTTCAAGTTCAGCTAAGTCAAATTTATATCTATTTTTAGCACTATCAGTTAAATCAGTTTGGTAGTATTCTGCTCTTAATTTATTATATTTTGTCAGTAATTCAGCTACTTTTAAATCATCTCCTGTCTTTTTATTACCATTTGCATCATAGAGAGATCTTAATCTTTTCAACTCAATTCTAACTTCTTTATCTCTTAATAAAAGAGATTCTGATTCAGCGGGAGTTTTAGATAATTGAAGGGCATCATGGATATCTTGGAGAGTATTATAAATATCTCCAGTTATTTCTCTTAATGTTCTTCCTTCGATTTCTTCATCCATTATAGCTTTTAAATCATATATTTCTTGAGTAAACTCTTTATCTGAATTATCAGTAATAAATTGTTTGAAATTATCAAGCGCCTCTCTATAATCATTATAAACTTCTTCAGTAACTGTGTTATTAACCATATTCTCTCTATGCTTATTTAAATGATATTCTTTTATCATTTCTAATTGCATATATTGAGTTAAATATGAATTATCAATATTTGATAATAAAGTATCTTGAGTTACATAATCAAATTGATAAGCTCCTGTATCATCTAATACAAGTTCTTGAGTATCTGGATCTAATTTAATATTTGTTGGTATTTGAACAGTATCTCTTATTTTCTCATATCTTTTATCCATGTCTCTAAGCCCTATACCAGTAGCTTTAGAGTATTTATCCATCATTTCTTGCGCTTCGTTCTTAGAATTGAGCATATCTCTACCTGCACTATCATATATATCATTGATAATGTTTTGAAGCGTAGCTACTAATGGATTACCATTAGCGATTTTAGCTTCAAATATGTGAGATAAAGAATTGGCATCTTTAAAAAGACCATCTAATATTTTAGTTAAATTTTCTTTGGTAGGTGCTTTTTCATTAAATATTTTAAGTGCTTGTCTAGTTTTACTTAATTGATTAAAAGCTGTATCTTTATCTTTTTGAGTAGTTTTAGGATTTTTTATTTGAGCTTCTAATTCAGTTATTTTAGTTTCATATTCTTGTTGTTTAGGCTTATAAGTATATTCATTATTTTCAACTAAAATATTTAATAAAGGAGTTTTAACAAGTTTATTAATTTTAGAAGATATTTCATCTTCTGCTGATATAGCTGTACTTAACATTCCTATGAATGTGCTAATATCTGAATTTTTATCTATAACTAAATTGGTTGTTAATTCATCTTTTAGTTCAATCATAAGATCTTTAAACCCATCCATAGCTTTAGCTGTCTTATATACAGACATATAATATGATAATTTTATATTATCATCATTATTACTACGAGACATTGAATTTAAATTACTAAGCAACTCGTTAGTAAGATTAATTGATGCAATTACTCCTTTTAATTGAAAAGATACAATATTTTGAGTACTGGTATTTTCAACATCTTCTATATTTTTAATTATAGATTGAAGACTTTTCTTTTCGTTTTCATTAATGGTATTATTAAGCTTATTTCTAAAAGCTTTTAATTCTTGAGGTAACTTAGCAAATATTTCATTAACTTTAGTTTCAACTTTATTATTTGTCAATATATCTTCAATAGATTTATTAAAATTATAATTATTATCTTCTAGAGAATAAAGTGTTAACTTACCTGGAAAAATTACATCAAATTGAGTATCTGTAGCATTTAAAAGCTTTGCTAATTCGTAAAGCGAGGTTTGAACTGGTAATTTATCAATAGGTACATTAACCTTTTTACCTGTGGCAAATTGATTAAATATATCTTGCAAAATACTAGATATCCATTTAACAAAATCTTTAATAGTATCAAGAAAGCTTTGTGGATCTTCATTTTCATACACGTCATTAAATACTCTTGAGAGTGCTTGAGTTACTAACTCTTGATCTCTTATAGATTTAGATTTTTTAGCATATAAAGCTTGAATTTTAGTATTAAGTTTAGGAAAAGCATTTTTAGCCTCTTTTAATAGATTATTAAAAAGGTCTGGATTAATCTCTTTTACAGTATAGATAAAAGGGTGTAACAACTCTTCTACAGTAATATCTGAAGTTAAATTTCTAGTAAAGAAATAAAACTTACCATTACTGTAAGCAGATTGCATATTTTCTTGATATGATTCTGGAAATTGTTTTTGAAATTCAGCCTTAGTTGTATATACTATTTGATCTTTTTTGATACCAAACTTATCTTGGAAAAATTGAATAAGCGCTTCATATTTTTCTTTATGAATTTTTTCACTATTCTCTTGAACTGTATCTTGTTCTTGGAATTTAGGATTTAAAGTTAAAAAAGCGGCTCCATCAGTTTTAGTATTATCAAATATAAACATATCTTGATTAAGATTGTTCATAGACATATACTGATGATATCTTCTAATATTATCTTGAATATTGTCTGTTTGATCATTTAATCCTCTGGTAAAATACCATCTATCTCCAAAATTTTCAGTTCTTCTATTTATAACACCTGCTCTAGACATTATTCCAAGAACAGTTTCTGGAATAGTCTTATAATAACCTTGTTGCTTTAAATTAAGCAATACAGTATCATAAGCCTTACTTGTAATTTCTACTTCATACCAATCATTACCATACTCATCTGTAATTCTAGTTGGATTATACCCTTGTTTTTTAAGTATATTACCTATTGTAGTCTCATAAAAATTAGCTACAGAAGATATTTTTAATTTACCTGCTTTTGCATCTTCTATTTCTTTTTTAAATATAGAAATTCTATTTTCTATATTTGACTTGATAGCGTTTACAAAATTATCAAAAGAAGATTCTTTTTTATCATTTATAGTTTTATGTTGAAAATCATAATACTCATCATTATATCTAAAATTTTGCTCTGCTTCAATTTTATTTAAAATTGGAAGTTCTTGATTAATATTAAATTCTTTTTGTTCAATATAATTTTGTACAGTTTCATGCCCTTCAACTTTAGCTGCTGTATTTCCAGATGGGAACAATACTTTTTCATATCCTTTCTTAGCACTATCTTGTATAATAGATTTAACAAAGAATGTTACCCAGTTATTGTCTTTATTTAAGAGTTGTAAAAATTGATTTTCATTAGAATTATTCTTTTCAAGCATTACTGTTTTAAGATAATCTTGATACTCTTCCATTGAATCAAAATTTTCAGAACGCAGATCATTATCTAACTCAGGATGAGGGGTGACTAAATCGCTTTTATCCCTACCTTTCTGAAATAAATCAGATTGTACTTCAAGAATACGACGAGTTTTAATATTATCTACTTCATTAGTACTTCTAATACCTCCTTCTAATTGTATTTTTTCTCCACCCAAATCTATTTCAGAAGCATTCTCATAAAAAGTTCTTGCTTTTTCATCACTTCTAAACCATCCAATACCATTATCTGTAGCAAAAGCAGCATGTCCTTTGATTGAAGGGGTAATAGCTGGAGTATTAATATTATTTTCTGTATAATTAGTTCCTCCTGAAACTGTCATATTAGAATAATATTGACTATTATTTTCTGATACTATTTCATCAATATTTTCTGGTTGATAACCATCTTCTGGGTCATAAGTAGCTCCACTGTATTCTTCATATATCTGTTTAGCCACTTCAATTTCTACAGTATAGCTGATTTCAGCAGCTAACCCTGTTATTAAATCTTGAACATTGATTTCCTGTATATTATTTTTTAATATATAGTCTTTTAATAGATCTATCTGATTTTTAGGAGCGCCTTGCTTAATTAAATCATTGTAAAAACTTTGAATACTACCTGAAGGGTAAACTTTACGAGGGGTTTTTTGAAGAGCATTTATCACTTTTAAGGTAAAATCAACAGAAGTATCATTTCCTAAGCTGAAAAGAGTATTTTCATCTTGGGAAAAATTACCATTATTATGAAGTGATTTGATATTATTTGGGTCAAATACTACATAGCTAATAGAACCTTCATCCTCTTTTAAATTTTGATACCAGTACCCATCAGGGTTACCAAGAGCTTTTCTAAGCGCCTCGGGACCATGAAAACCATCACTACGATAACCAGTTTCTAATATTTGATCAACATCTTCTGAAGTTATTTTACCAGCTTGGTAAAAAGCTAAAACTAATGTTTTAAAATCGTTACTATATTGAGTTAATTCTTCAAGATATCTCATCATATAAGCATCTTCATCTTTGAAGTTACTTTTACTAAAAGACACATTATCAACTCCTTCAACCATATTTCTAATATTGATGAAATATGGTTTAACACTATATTTCATATTAGAAAGATCTGTTCTTCTTTCATCTAAAGGAATTTCAGTAATAGTGCTTTCTTCTCCATCAAAAGATACCATTTTTCCTGGAGAAAATCTATCTACAGCAGCAGCTTGAGTTCCAAAATGGAAACCAAGTTCTCTTGATTTGGTATTGTCAAAAGTATCAAAATCTGTTGGAGAAGCATGATATACAAGCAAAGGCTCTCCATCTGGAGTAACCACTTGAGAATGAGCTTCACCTTGGTTATAAATATCTCCAAACCATGCTTTAAATGCTTGAGAGCGAGTTTGAGCAAATAATCTATCTGCAAGATCAGTGTCCTGAACTTCATTATAAATATCGTTCCATGTTTGAGAAACGATTTCTTCCCCAGTTAAGGGACTAAAAATTTGAACTGAGCACGCCATAATTATTCACATATTTTTTTAAAGCCAATATCATCTAAAAGTTGATTATCAAAATTACTGTTTACATATAGATTACCTTCTTCTGTTATTCCTCCATAAACTAAAATACCAGATTGGCTTTGTAATTCTAGTATTTTTTCATCTGAATAGGTAGGACTAGGAGATACATTTAATAATCTAAAGCGACCTTTATCAATAGTAATTATAGTCCCTATTTCTTGATTTATAGTTTCAAATCTAGGCAAAGGTACATCATTATCTTCATTATCAGAAATATTATTTTGATCTGATAAGCTGGTTCCTTGATCTGGAACTATATTATCCGTATTTCCAGAGCTATCTTGAGCTTCATCTTCTGTTTGGTCTTCTATCTGAGATTGTATAGCATTATTAACAATTTGCTCTAATCTTTGGAGTTCTGATTGAAGATAAGCCCAAGTTTGAGGGGCTTTTTCTGGTAGTTTAGCTAAGCCAACACCAATTTGAGGTAAAACTACACTAGTATATTTACCTGTATTCCATTGTTCTATGATAAAGTTTACATCTTGAGTAATAATAGCTTTATTTTTAATTAGGTCATTATCAGACATAAAAGCATTTTCTTCATTTGATGGAAGTTGCTTAGTACTAATACCGAAAGCGTTTGGCTCTCCTCTCATTTCTTTAGCTTGCCCACCAAGACCTTTTCTTATATTATTATCTCCAAATATATACAAAGTTTGAGGATTAGCTTTAACTTCTTCTCTTGTTATTATATTAGACGATTTAGTAAATAATGCTGCATTGTTACTAGTATTTGGTGCAGGTTTAGCTGTTTCTCCATAATTAATATTAAAGACATAACGAAGCGGTTTACCTAAATAGGTATGCTTTACTACTAAATTTTTACTGTCTTCATCTAAGAAGAAGTATTTAGAATTGTTTATTTTGAAATTAAATTTAAATGAAGATAAATAATTATTAAAAAATGAATTATTTTTTTCAGCCGTTCTATACAAATCTAAAGCAGGATTTAACAAAGATTGAACAAAATTTACTGGAGCATATTCTAAAAAGCTTGTTCCAGTTTTATTAAAACCAGATTGTATTAAACCTGCTATGAAGAAATCCTTAACTAAACTCACAAGAGCAAGCTTAATTCTAGGATCTTCTGTAGTAAAATTTTCATCTATTATTTGTTTAAATTGAGCCATATAAGCTTCTTTTTCAAGAAGAGGAATATTTGGATCTATGTTTAAAGTAACATTAAAACCATAGCCACCACGATATATTTGATTCCCTTTTAATGCTTTATCAGAAGTATTGCCTAAAATCTTTTCTAAAACTGGAAATTGTTTAATTAGCTCAGAGTAAGATTTATGCTGTCTAAATTTATAAATTCTTTCTAATAAAGTTGTATTATAAGTTTTATCTGTATTTTTAACTTTAGCTACTAAATTCTGACCATATTCAAAGAAATTTTGTTTATTATAGTTACCAAATGAATATAATAAAGAAGTTAAATAATCATTAGTAATTACTTGAGATAAAATTCTCTTATCTATTTCTTTTAAGCTTGTTTTAGCTTCGTTAAACAAATCTCCTAAAGTAGTGGAAACAGAAGGATTAGACATAATTGGAAATACTTCTTTTAGTACTTGTCCAATTAAATCATCATTTCTAAAAGCGGTCATAGTAGAATTATTTTCTATTTTAGACACATCTTCACCTGTAAACATACCATCATTAACTACATCTCTTCTTAAAGCTTCTTTTGAAGAAATTTCATAAAGAGATGAAGTCTTGTTAGTATCGTTTTTAAATAAGTTTTTAAAACTTGAAAATTGTTTTGAGTGTTCTTCCATAGCTATAAAGTTACTTAATAAAGTAACATTATCCATGAAATATCCACTATTTTTTTCTAATACTTTATCTGATTTATATGTTTTTAAATTAGCTATTAAATTACTATGATCTTGACCAATACCTGTCATATCTTGATAAAAAACATTGCCAATATTAAGCTTTTTACCAGGAACATCTCTAATATAATCTATAGCTGCATTTAAAGCATCAGTTGTATTTAATCCTTTATTTTTAAAATCAAGATATTTTCTAACTATTGCAGAAGATGTAAAATCTACTATAGTTTCTACAGGATAATTTAAAGCCATTAAGAAAGTAAAAGTGTTAATATTATCAAAAGATAGCATAAAGTTTGCAAAATAAGGGTCTTTTGCACTATCTACAGTAGCATTAATAAACTCTGATGTTATATGTTGTTTAATATTACCGTTAGCATCATATCTTGAAGATATATTGATAGTTCTGCTACTATTAGGTAGTAAAAGCATGTTTACTCTTCTGCTTGGTTTTCCCTTTTCATTGTAGGAATAGTCCAAATTAGCAGATATATTCAATGGAGTTATTAGTTCCATAAATACGTTATGAAGAGCAAATGGCCCTAAAAGCGCTTTGGCATCATTAAATAGTTTAAATACTTTAAGATTTTGTTGGTATGAGTATACATTAACACCTTGAGGAAGAGTATTTAAATTGTCAATTTCCTTACCATTATTTAAAGCAAGTGGTTTAACAGTTGCATCAGTATTAGGTAATATAAGTTCAGAATAAATCTCTGGTTGTTGCAAACTTTCTTTTATGGTCTGAAATAAAGCATTAGAATTTAAGCTTTTTTCTTTATTTTTAATATTAAGATAATTGCTTATTTCTTGTTTTATTTCAGTAATATTTTTAGCTGCGTCTTCTTTATTAGTTCCAAATATATCTAACATTAATTTGAATACATTATCATCTTCTAATAAAGCTTTTCTAGCATTTTCAAAATCTTCTTCATTATCAAAATCATCTAATTCTATATCAAGATAATTAAATAATTTTTGAGCATCTTTTCCTTCACCTACAAGATTTTTAAAATACTCTGTATTTTTAAGCTGTTTTTCTCTGATTTTAAGATTTTCTGGATTCATATGCATCCCTTCATCTGTAAGAGAAGGTACAAGCACTTTTTCTTTATCATAGTCAAAGTCAATACCTGCTTGGTGCATAAATTCTTTAGGTAACTGGAGAATG
>Ga0247806_10001380_pt1 | contig 12058 bp, 14 predicted proteins | sample UWRJL059202B1_FD_179935 | JGI IMG/M metagenome (GOLD analysis project Ga0247806, IMG submission 179935) | Plant litter microbial communities from Arlington Agricultural Research Station in Wisconsin, United States - UWRJ-L059-202B-1 | ecosystem: Environmental > Terrestrial > Plant litter >... | reverse complement strand
AAACTATAAAACGTTGTATTTCAGCAGTTGCTACTGTTGAGGATAAGGTAAAATCTTATTGGAATACTTTGTGTTTAGACATTCCTCAAACGGTTGTAGGAGATGTAGGAGGAGTTTTTGGAAATTCTGAGGTGGTACATAGGGTAAGTTACCATTCTTTAAATACAGAGATAGGAATTGATATTACAGATATTAGTTCTCATCCTGCACTTAAAGATAGGTTAGCTTATTTAAGTAAACACTTAGAGAATGACCCTAAGATAATTGGAAAGAAAAGAGTTTTAAAGAAATTAGTATTATTTACTAGTTTAGTGGAAAGAGCAAGTTTATTTACTCAGTTCTATATTTTAATGAGTTATGCTAAAAGAAACAGGGGTTTAAAGACCATTTCAGCATTACAAGAGAGTACAGCATTAGAAGAGATATTTCATTACACGTTTGGAATAGAATTAATTAATATTATAAAAGAAGAATATCCCCAGTTATGGGATGATTATCTTGTTGATTTAATTAGTAAAAACATTGAAATGGCTTATAATGCAGAGTTAAAATTAATAGATTGGTTTTTTGAAGAGGGAGTTCCTTCTCACTTAACTAAAGAGGAAGTAATAAACTTTCTAAACTATAATTTTAACTGTATTTGTACTGATTTAAAATTAGATAAAGTATTTGAAGTAAATGAAGAACTATACCAGGAAAAGAATTCTTGGATGTTACTTAAGTTATATTCTTCCCACCCTGACTTTTTTGACTCTGCTACTGGAGGTTACTCTGCAGATGATCAGAAAGTTGATATAAACAATTTTGAATTTTAATTATGTTTGGCCCAGAACAAATAGAGTTTCTAAAAGAAAAACAATACCTACAAGGTGAAGAAACATTAGAAGAAAGAATTAATTCTATAGTAGCAGTAGTAAAATCTTATGAAGATAAATATTCAGAAGGATTGTCTCTGAGAATTAAAGACTATATAGAAAGACAAATATTAAGTCTATCTACTCCTCAATTTGCCAATTTAGGTAGAGGTACAGGAGAATTACCTTGCAGTTGTAATATTGTAGGGGTTAAGAATAGTATAGCTGGTATCTACTATGCTCATGGAGAAGAAGCAATTCTGTCTAAATTAGGAGCAGGAGTAGGTGTAGATTATACTCAAGTATATGATAAAGGTACTTATATAGAAGAGGGATTTTATACTAATCCTAAGACTGATTGGATTGAAGATTCTATTAGAACTGGTCAGAAAGTCAGTCAAGGATCTAAAAGAAGAGGTTATGTGGTTCCATTTATCTCAATTGAAGATAAGGAATTAGATGATATTCTTGGAAGAATAGATAGAGGTAATTCTGATAAAACAGACCCTTTTGTTAGTAACAATGTAGGAGTAGTATTACCAATAGGTTTCAGAGATAAAATTAAAAATGGTGATCCTGAAGCTAGAAGAAGAATATTAGAAGTTCTAAATCATAGAAAGAAAGAAGGTAAAGTTTATTTGGTAGATGTAGAGAATATGAATAAAAATCAATCTCCAGTTTATCAAAGAAATGGTGATATAGTAAGTCAAACAAATATCTGTACAGAAGCAGTTACTCCTTTTTATGAAGATAAAACTTTTGCTTGTATTCTTTCTTCACTTAATCTAATGCATTGGGATGAGATTAGAAATAATCCTCAAATTATTAAAGACAGTATTATGTTCTTAGATATTACTGTAGAAGAATATATAAGACTAACTGAGAATGTACCTTTCTTAGAAAAAGCTAGAAGATCAGCTATTGAGAAAAGAGATATAGGATTGGGTACTCTTGGGTTCCATGATTATATACAATCTAAAGGCTTAGCTTTTGGAGATGTAGGTTGTAGAGCTTTGAATAAACAAATCTATTCTACTATCCGTAAATATGTAGATGAAACTACTGAAGAATTAGCCATTAATTTAGGCTCTCCTAAGATGTGTGCAGAGGCTGGATTAGTTAGAAGAAATGTATCTACCATGATGATTGCTCCTAATAAAACTACTTCTTTTATAGCTCAGACTACTGAAGGTATTGAAGCTAGAAGAAGTAATTATACTATATTAGCCCTGGCTGGGATTCAATCCGTACAGAAAGTAAAGTATTTACAAGATGTACTAGTTTCTATTGGAAAAGATACTAATGAAACTTGGGACTCTATTATGATAAATAGAGGTTCTGTACAGCATTTAGATTTTCTGACTGATAGACAAAAGGATATATTTAAAACTGCAGATGAAATATCTCCTAAAGATATTATTGATTTAGCAGCTGATAGACAAGTGTATATTGATATGGCTCAAAGTATTAATCTATTTAACAGGCCCAATTACACTTTAAAAGATATTTATGATATACATATGTATGCTTTTGATAAGGGTATTAAAACTTTATATTATTTCTACCCTCAAGCTCATGCAGTATTAGAGAAAGAGGGAGAGAAATGGGATACATGTGTTAGTTGTGCAGATTAAAAATAAGATATTATTATATAGTAGCCTCAGTTTAATTACTGGGGCTTTTTAATTTTATAAATGTGACTAAAGAAACATATAAGTATGTGAACTCTAGAAGTACTATAGATTATGTTAGAGGTACAACTCAATCTAGTCTTACTGTATGGCAAGTCGTAGATACACATAATAAGAAGGTTTGTGTTAAGAATAATAGACAGTTCAGTTTAAAATCAATACAAGATTTAGACTTAAAATTTGTTTATGAATCTGATGAAAAAGGTTTAAATGATATGTTTTTATCTAAAGATCCTTCTACTGCTAAAATAGCAAGGACAATTATTAATCAACGTTTAAAAACCTTAAGAGATGAAAAAGTATAAATATCATATTCCTAGTTATTCTGATGTTCTAAGTAATCAATGTATTTTTGTTGAAGTGGATAGACTAGGTAAACAAATTTGTGTAAAAAATTCTACAGATATGATAATATATCAGTTAAATGACTTACATCACATATATTGTTATGAATCTGAAGATCAACAATTGTATGAAGATTTTATGAATAATAGAGATTCTAAAGTTCGTAATAATGCTGCAATGAAGATTAAATGTGAAATACTTCGTAAATACATATCTAAAAATGAACCTAAATAATAATATAGATACTCCAGTATATTGTTCAATATGTGGACAACCCACTTACAATTGTACATGTGGAGAGGATGCAGAATAAAATAATAAAATGAAGACACTAAAAATAGGCTGTATATCAGATACTCATACTAAACACAGAAACTTAAAGCTTGAATCAGTAGATATATTATTATTTGCTGGGGATAGTATGGGAAGTGGATATGAGAGATATGAATTAATAGATTTTCTAGACTGGTTTAATAAACAAGATGCCCGATATAAAATATTTATAGCAGGAAATCATGATAGATATATTCAAGATTATCCAGAAACATTTAAAAATTTATTGAAAGAAAATTATCCTGAGCTTATATATTTAGAGAATTCAGGTATAGAAATTGAAGGTATTAAGATTTGGGGATCTCCAGATCAAAAGATGTTTTGTAATTGGGCTTTTAATAGAACACAAGCTGAATTAGAAGATATATTCTCTAAGATACCAGAGGATACAAATATCTTATTAAGTCATGCACCTGCCTATGGTATAGGTGATATGTGTCCACAAGGTCATGTAGGTGAACTGACTTTATTAAGAAAGATAGAAACACTAGACAAGTTAAATTTACATGTTTATGGACATATTCATGAGGGTTATGGTAAGTATAATTTATTGTATGAATCAGTAAATGCGTCTGTCTTAGATCATGCTTATAGACTTAAGAATGAGCCTGTCTATATAAAATACAAAATATAATGGAGCAGTATTTAGATCTTTTAAAACAGATCAAAGCTAAAGGAACTCATAAACCTGCAGCTAGAGAAGGTATGCCAGGTACATTAAGTTTATTTGGACATCAGATGAGATTTGATTTATCAGAAGGATTTCCTATACTTACAACAAAGAAACTTAGTTTCAAAAACATAGTAACAGAGTTATTATGGTTCCTTAAAGGTGATACAAATATAAAATATCTTGTAGATAATGGTTGTAATATATGGAATGAAGATGCTTATAATTACTATAAAAAAGCAATTACTTTAAAATATGGGGAACTTCATTATTCATTTGAAGAATTTATTGATATAATAAAAATATCTTCTTATGATAATTTAAAAACTCAATTTAAAGTAGGAAATTATGTATTTGGTGATTGTGGTAAACAATATGGTTGGTTGTGGAGAAATTGGCAAGGAGTATCCAATCCCTTAGAAGAAGGGGAAATTATAGAATATAATTCTGAAGAAGGTATTGAAGTAGCTCATACAATAGATCAAATTCAAGAACTTATAGAAGGTTTACAATCTAATCCAATGTCTAGGAGACATATAATTTCAGCTTGGAATCCTGCTACATTGAATGATATGGCTCTTAATGCATGTCATTGTTTTGTTCAATTTAACTGTAGACCCTTAACAATTAAAGAACAGACTAAATGGTGGGATAGAAATTATGGTTTAAGGGATAATTTTGAAGAAGAAGAGTTTTTAGATAGGTTGAAATTAGATGATGTACCTAAATATTATCTAGACTGTCAAATGTATCAAAGAAGTGCTGATGTATTCTTAGGTGTTCCTTATAATATCTCTAGTTATGCTTTATTAACTCAGATATTATGTAAAATCTGCAATATGGTTCCAGGAGAATTTATACATAGTTTTGGTGATGTACATATCTATGATAACCATATGGAACAAGTAGACTTACAACTTACTAGAACTCCAGATGTACTTCCTAAATTAGTAATAGACCAAGACTTTAAACTTACTTATGATAATCATGGTTTAGATGCATTCATAAAAGCATTAGATTTAAGTGATTTTAAGTTAGAAAATTATAATCCACAACCTAGTATTAGAGGTAAACTTAGTACTGGGTTAAAGTAATTATTATGAAGAGTTATAGATTCTTTTATCACTATTATAAACAAAAAGGTAAGATGAGTATTCATTTTAAAAATACTTGTACTGTAGTAGATGATATAAAATGTGAAGTGGCTTGTGAAACTAAATGGAGAAAAACTCAACCTTATTTAGTTATGCAAGGTTTTGCTAAGACAGTTGAAATAAAAGATAATATAGCTTATATAAAATAAATAAAATGACAGATATTTTAGCATATAGCTTTATAGTAGCTATGATGGTTTTATTTCTGCATGCAACTACTTGGGAGGGTATGATCTTTGAAGGTATTAAGAAGATTATTCCTCCTAAAGGCATGTTATATAAACCTATATATGGTTGCCCAATATGTATGACTCCTTGGTGGGGAACTGTTATTTATCTACTAACTCAAGATTTTGATTGGAAGATATGGCTACTATCTATAGGTTGTGCATCAGGGATAAATGTAATTAGTGTGGTGCTACTCTCAGCTAGAGAGTTTTTTGTAAATGTAAATAAGGAATTGGAAGATGAAGGTTAAACAAATAGAACTGCGGATAAATATAGAAAGTAGAGATTTAGTATTAAAGTATAATAAAATTATTTCCTTTATTAATAAGGGTTATGAGGTTAATATTCTAGTTAGATTAATAGGTAGAAATTCCACTACTATACCTAAAGGTTTAGAATTAATGAGGAACACTTTAAATTTCTTATCAGAGCATGTGTCTATTGTTGAAAAACCTGAGTATGATCTAGGTTGGAAAATTAAAGCTTTAGTTAAACCAAAAAATATATGAGTGATAAGCCAGTAGAAAGAAAGTTTTGTGTATTTAGAGTATTTGATAATAAGGGTGGAGAACTTAAAACAGAGATTAATATCAGCCAAGACAAATTGGTAGAAATTATGGTTGATTGTTTTGAGAATGTAGGTAAAGCTACTAGTATTAAAGAAATAACTGAAGATTTAAGACAGATAGTTAATAAAAAAGATTTTTACACTTCATATGCATCTTGTGATGGATTTTGTGGAGAGTTTTATGAAATTAAGAATAATAAACTTGTTGAAGTTCATATTAAGAGTTTTATAAAGCCAATAGCTGCTTTAATAGCTAAGAAACAAAAATGAATGTAATAGAACAAACTTATAAATGGCTTAGTATTGCTGATCAAACAGATTATACAGAAGAGGAATTACTATATAAATCTCAGCTTATATTAAGTCTACTTAAAGAGGAAATAGAAGAGTTTGAAAAGGCTCTTGTGTTAGGTGATAGAGCAGAACAAATTAATGCTTGTTCTGATTTACTTGTGGTAGCTTCTAACTTACCTTACTTTGCTAAAATTAGTCTGTCTGAATTAAAACAGGAAAATGATTTAACTTTTGAATCTAATATGACTAAGTTCTGTAAGACTCCAGAAGAAGCTCTTTTATCTAAGACAGCTTATGCTACAGGAGAACATCCTAATAAGCCAGGAGAAGTAATAGAAGTAGATATTCATAATACAGGCAATGAGGCTTGGCCTTATGTTCTTAAAACACCTAAAGGTAAAATTATGAAGTCTATAAATTTTAAAGATGTTGAAAGGCCGAAAGAAGAGTAATTATATTAGAAAACATAATAGGGCATATGGTTGGTGTAAACAATTAATAAAGTTAAATTCTAGAACAAATTTGACTAAGTATAATATTGTTTGTTCTCGTATGAAATTTGTCAATAATAGAAAGTTTATCAAACTTAAGTACCAGATATTTAAAAATAACTTATCTATTGTTAAACTATTAAGATTTGATCATTTATCCTATATAAAAACAAGAAGAGTATGGAAGTAATAACCCCAGGTCATAAGTACCTAGCAGAGAATTTTGAAAATAAAGAGAAAGGACAGTTAATTCAATTCATTGAGAAAATTCCTTCAGAAAATTCAGGTTTAATTACTTTGAATGATGGAACAACTAATGAAGAATTATTAAAAGTTCTTTTAGATAGGATGAACTATCTTGATGATAAGTTTCCTTGTGAAGAGAATAAAGAAGCTATTAAATCTATGCAGCAGGCTCTTAATTGGCTTGATTTAAGAACAGCTAAGAGAACAGCTAGAGGGGTGGAAGGAACCCATAAACAATAGTGGAAGTTATATGTTTTGACGGGAAATTTGCTTCTGATAAATTAGAATACTATAAACAATATGGAGTTAGTGTTCCAATACAAGATAGTACTTACAATATAAGGGCAGTGATTACTAACAGTAATGGCAAGAAGGGATTTTTATTAGAAGAAATAATTAATCCAGCTATACCTATTATAGGACACCCAATATTAGGAAATACTATGATGGAACCTAATTTCAGTGTTTTTAGATTTACTGATTTAGAAGGTAACACAATAACTGAAGAAATGTTAAGAGAAATAAATAAGAAAACTAAGATCAATATAACAACTATTAAATTAGACTCAAATGTCAACTAAAAAATCCAGTAGAGTTATTACTAAAAATTCTACAATGTTTAAAAACAACAAAGCCACCTTTACAGGTGCAGTTAAAAAAGCTATTAATAACTATGTAGGAAGTGTTAATGAAGCTCAAATAGTGGCTGATTTACAGGCTAAATATCCTAATATGTATATTGATAGTGCAATGGTAGGAAAGGTCTGTAATGAGCTTATGACAAGCAAATTCTTTCAAGGATCTAACAGTTCAGCAGGTATTACTACATATTCTTTATACAATCAAGGTAATGTAAAAACTACTGTAGCTTGTAAAACTAAACCTGCTACTTCTACTGGTCAAACTCTAGTAGCTCCTAATACAGTTAAGACTGTAACAAGTCTTGATGCACAAATTAGTAAAGACCCAAGTCTTAAAACTACTCTGGAACCTGTATTACATGAAAGTACAACTAAGTCTACTAATAAGTATGAGCTTATTACTAATCTTAATGTCATGCATCTAAGGAATATTTGTAAAAAAGAACTTAAGAAATGGGATTGTAAGACACAATCATTTGAGCAGTTCACATCTACAAATAAATATTATAAAGAATTAATTTCCCGCGAGTCACTTAAAAAATAAGCTTTAACTAATTATGCTATTTACATATAAAACACCTGACGGTTATAATACCGTTAATACAGAAAATATAGTCTTTACTTCTTTTAAACAAGGCTACTTATATGTTCTAACTAATCTGGAATATTCCCAGAAAATACCTGTAAAAAATCCTAAAACTGGTCAAGTTATTAAAGACCAGTACACAAGGAGCAGAGAAATGTTAGAACTTTATATTGAAGATCAAGAAGATATTAGAAGATATTTTAATGAGACTAACGCTGGGCCAAATTTAGAATTAAATTTTCCCACTAAGCAACCAGTTGAGACAGTAATTCCTGGGGCTGCACAATTACAAGGTGAATCAGTAGAAACACCTAGTTAGTAAAAATAGAGAAAGGGAGCCTGGATTATTATATCTGGACTCCCTAAATCTCTAAAAAAATTTTCCGTGCTTTGTTATAAGACTAGAAATTTATCTGTTTAGCCTCTTGTGTTAACTTCTTCCAAGTACTTGGTACCTGATTAACAAAAGGAACTACTTTAATAACTGCTTTAGGTATTCTTAATTGTTCTTTACTAGTTCCTTCATTTATATAAGGATCACCTAATACACTATCCCAAATAGATTCTCCTACACCTAACATATCTTGTAATGTCTGACTAATAGGTATTGCATTTCTTAAAGTATTTCTAGCTGAACTAGGATCAATGTAAAGTGCAAAATCTCTAAAGTTTCTAGTAAACAGATTTGTCAAGAATATATTACTTCTATAAGCTAGACTTTCCTTATCCTCCTCATCAGGTTCATCACCACCAGGTCTAATCATACCTAATATAGTATACATGGCAAAGAAAGTAAATGCAATACTTAACTCTCTAATAGCTCTGGATATATTCTGTTCATCTAATTCAGATAAAGTCACATCATCAAATGCTTTACCATTCTTATCTACTAAATGTTTACCTAATTTAGTATAAGCAATCATTCTTTGAAGACCTTTTAAAGGTGTGAATTTAGATCTACTTGTAACATTACCAAATACATCTACATCTTCATATTCTGAAGTAAATAGATTACCAAAACTTCTATAAAAACCTTTTCTTTTACCTGTAATTAGATTCTCATTTTCAGCTGCAAATCTTTTATTAATACCTTGCACCATCCAACTGAATTTAAACATACCTATAGATCTATATAATGACCTTCTATTAAATAATATTTGATCTGTACTTGAGTCCCTATCTCTATTTTGGTTTATTACTTCCATATAGAGTACTTGACTATCTAAAATCTCCTTATCTAATTGTTGTTGACTAACTTGTCCTTTATATAAATCATTTACAATAGCTTTATTATCCCCAGTAAAATCTATTATATCAATCAAAGATATTTTCTCATTATTTATAGTCAGAGTTTTAGATTTTAATAATGCTAGTAAAAATTGACTATTAACTATTTTCCTAGCTCCACCCATAAACCAGAATGCAGTTTTACTTACAGCACCTTTACCTTGTACTTCTTGAGAGAAATTACCATGTACTCCATATAAGTGTTGTAATTTTTCCATCTTAATTTTCTCAGCACTATCCATGAAAGACTTAGTGTAATATTTAAAAGCAAAAGCAGCATGAGAGTCATTAAAATGTTTACCAGAAGCAGCTTCAGTCCATAAGGCACCAGTACCTTGCATACCTTCATATAATGCACTCAAAGGACTTAAACCCAGTACTTTTAGACTAGTAAATTTCATTAAACTATTTACAGCCTTTTTCCAAGTCATAGATTGACCTGAATTTAGTAATTGAAGTTGTCTACCAGCAACTATAACAGCAATTTCATCCTCTGTTAAAATACTATCATCTAATATTATAGAAGAATCAACTACATATGTGTCATATAGTTCTTTCTTTCTTTGAGCAGTTAATGGAGAATCTTTAATAATAGCTTCTAACTCATCTAGTTTTTTCTTATCAAAACTATTGTAATATTTTTTATCAGTTACCTTACCTTCCTTATCATAATGATCACCATATAAAGAAGCATTAATATAGTTCTCTACTTGTATAAAGTTATTACTACCCTTACTTTCAGATTTATATTGAGCTACTCCATCAATTACAAGAATCTTTCCTTTAGAATCTTGCATATATACTTTTTGTTTCTTAATAGTTTCTTTAAGTAATAATACTTGATCCTCAATTGCACTAAGAGTAGTATAATTAGCATACTCTCCTATAAATTGATTTAATACACTAGTTAAGTCATAAGTCTTTTCATTAGGGTCTGTATAGGTTAAAGAATAGAAAGGAATTTTCTTAATAATTTCACCTGTACTAGGATCAATACCATGAATATTATCTTCCATTTTTTCAGATATTTCATCCACTATATTGTCTCTTACCTTTCTTTGCCAAAACTCTTTTGTAGTTTCACCTTCTATTTTTTCTTCTGGATAAAATGCAGGTATATAATTCTTAGGTACATGAATATCATCACCATATAACTTAGACCTAACACTGTTAATCTCTTGAGTAAATATATTATAGAATTGCTTTCTAGGATCACTAGAATCTAAGCTCTGTATAAATGACCATTTAGGGTCTATAAAACTAGTATCAGATAATTCTGTAGTATAAATACCTTTCTTATGTTTAAAAGAGCTATAATCTAAATAGTAATTACTCTTCTTATTTAAGAAAGAATTAAACCAATTTTTCTCTGGTTTAGTTAAAGCTTCTTTATTCTTAAGTTTATCAATCACTCTATTAAATAATACTGGGTTTAAGACAGCATTAATTCTTTTCTTTTCCCAATCTATTTTCTTTTGAACTAAAGCTTCATAATCTACTTCTCCAGGATTCAGTTTTAATTTATCTACTGTAGTACCTTTCTTAGTAGCATATACTTCAGCTGATTTAGCATCATAATCATTATTAATATCAAAGCCTTGCTTATTTCTTATGAATTTTTCCCTGTTCTCTAATATTTCATCTAAGACATCCTGATTAAAAGTAATTGTGTTTGTCTGAGCTAAAAACTTCCACTTACCTAAATCATCTTCTATTTGTTGAAGTTCTTCTCTATATTCTAAAGACTCTTTAATTACATAGTAACCAGTCTTTTTGTTATTCTTATCTATTTGTAAGAACATATCATAAAACTTGTTAGGTTTTAATCCTTGAGCTTTTTGATAGTCAATAAAATTTTTACTGATACTTTGAAATCTTCCTACAAATTCAGATGTTATTTTCTGAGATCTGGCTTTTGCTTGTTTAATAATTTTACCTACCCAAGCTACTAATTTATTTTTATTATTGTCAATAGCTGATTGTACTAAGGTAGTTGTTCCAGATATATCTTCACTAGCTATAATTTCACTATCATCATTAAGTATTTTCATACCTATCTCTACTTCTGCACTTGAATCTAATTTAACTCTAAGTAAAGATTCTAGCTCTTGGTATAGATCAACCATACCATCTAAATATACTCTACTTTCATCAGTCTGATCTTTTGTTTTATTAAATTTACCTAGGAAATTATTCCAACCAGTTACAGTACTATTAATATAATCTAAATCTGCTTGTTTAGGATTTGCTCTATACTCTACCATGTACTTCTGAAATTCTTCATAAGTAGTTTGTAACAGTTTAATAGCTTTAGTAATTGTATTAGTATCTACTTCTTCATAAGAAGCTAATTCATTCTCTAATCTCTTTATACTATCCCTTATAATTTGTTTTCTTTCTGCAGTACCAGCTCCTTTCAATCTTTGCCTCAGAATAGTTATTCTTTGTTCAATTTTGACCATTTCTTCCTCAAACCTAAGATCAGTAGCTGAAGTGCCTAATGAAGGATCTAGGGCCTCCTGAGGGATTCTTTTAATATCATAAAAGTATAATCTTCCTTTACCTTCAAACCAAGCTTTTACTTTAGGATTAATTTCTTCAAATTCTGTATTACCAGTAAAATCACTAAGCAATTGCTCTTTAGTTTTTCCAGTTAAATTTACTGCTTCT
>Ga0247806_10001379_pt1 | contig 12060 bp, 10 predicted proteins | sample UWRJL059202B1_FD_179935 | JGI IMG/M metagenome (GOLD analysis project Ga0247806, IMG submission 179935) | Plant litter microbial communities from Arlington Agricultural Research Station in Wisconsin, United States - UWRJ-L059-202B-1 | ecosystem: Environmental > Terrestrial > Plant litter >... | reverse complement strand
CTCCGGTACGGAAACCGCAAGCCGCAGTTTGCCCTGTTGCTGGATAGTTAGCAGGGGAAATTCGGAACCTTTGTCTGACGGACCGACCAATGCGCCGAGGTTCACCGTTCTCGTGGTCACGATGCCGCTGAACGGCGCACGGATCACGAGGTAATCCTTGATGGTGGTCAATTCGCGGTAGGATGCTTTCGCAGCTTCCCACTGGGCGAGGTCGGAGCTTTTGCGCGCATTCGCCTGGTCGAGCTCGTTCTGGGAAACTGTTCCCGCGGTTTTGCTTGTCTCGAGCAAACGACTGTAATTGCTTTTGCTGGCCGTATAGATCGCTTCCTGCGATTTCAGGCGCGATTCGGCGGCTGCGAGCTGGGACGTGATCTCGGGCGCTTCGAGTACGATCAGTACCTGGCCCTCAGAAACAGCCGAACCTATATCTACTTTCAGTGTTTTTACGAAACCGGCCACCTTGGCGTAAAGATCGACTTGTTGAAAGCTAGATAGTTCCGCAGGCAGGCGCAGCTCGGAAGACAATTTCTCTTTTTGCAGCTGGAAGGTCGCGATGACAGGTGCTTTTTCGTCGGCAGCCTGTTGTGGTGCTTCGGAAGAACAGCTGTTCAGGAACGCGAGCAGCAGGGCCAGCGCAGAAGTTTGGATCAATTTATTTTTCATGGGATGTATGTTCTGGTGAAATGAAATATTTGCTTTCCGGATCTTCCGGATCAAGTGAAACGGAGTGCGCTTTGTTCTTGCCCTGTGCCCAGGCGAAAATCACGGGCAGGATAATCAGTACCGTAAAGGTAGAGAAAATCAGTCCGCCGATCACAGCCCTGCCGAGCGGGGAAACCTGTTCGCCGCCTTCGCCGTGGCCGATCGCCATCGGGAGCATTCCGGCAATCATCGCGACACTCGTCATGATGATCGGTCGCAGACGCAATGCAGCGGCTTCGCGGGCAGATTGTAAAGCATTGTTGTTCTTGCGGCGCAATTGTTCGGCATTCGTGATCAGCAGCACGGCATTCGCGATCGACACACCGACCGACATGATGATTCCCATGTAAGATTGCAGGTTAAGCGTCGATCCGGTCAGTAACAGCATCAGGATTGCGCCGAGCACGACAGCCGGAACGGTCGTCAGGATCACGAGGGAGACTTTGAAGGACTGGAAGTTCGCAGACAACATCAGGAAGATTACGATCACCGCGATCAATAACCCGGATTGCAGGCTGCTGAGGGTTTCGCTCAAAACTTTCGTCAGTCCGATCGGCTCTACGAACAAGCCACGTGGCAATTCCCCCAGGGATTGGATCGCTGCCGCCACATCTTCGGATGCAGTGCCAAGGTCTGTATGGTCGATGTTCGCCGTGACAGATAAATAAGGCATCGCGCCGACATTGTCATTTTCTCCGTAGGTGAAAGACGGTGTAACAGTCGCAACATCGCTCAATACCGGCCGCAGGGAATTTTTCAATACCGGGATCTCGCCGAGGTCATTCTCGCTGCGCATCAGGTTCAGTGGCACCTGTACCTGCACGTTGTAGGACAAGCCTGCTTTTTCGTCGATCCACGTGTTTTTCTCGGTATACCGCGAGGATGAGGTCGATGCGATCAGCGAACGGGAGATGTCATTCATGTCCACGCCCAATTGCGCGGCTCGGATGCGGTCGATGTTGATGTCGAGCGCAGGATATTTGATCGGCTGCGCGATCTGAACGTCGCGGAAATAGCTGGTTTCTTTCAGCTTCGCGACGATGCGTTGCGCATATTGCTCGTTCAGCTTCTTATTTTTTCCGGCAATGCGGACTTCAACCGGCGTTGGTGAACCCTGGCTCAATACTTTGTCTGTCAGCTCGATCGGCTCAAAAGAAAGACGTACGTCCGGCAATACCTTCGTGATGCGCGCACGCAGCGTATCCTTGAAAACGTCCATGTCGGCTTCGTAGTCTTTCAGGCTGATCTGGAAAACCGCTTCGTGCGGGCCGGCTGTAAACAGATAGATCGGGCTGATCGAGAAAAGCGACGGGTGTTGCCCGACATAGATCGAGGAGATCGCCACGTGGTCTTTGCCGACATAATTTTCGATCTCGTGCAGCGCTTTGATGGCTTTTTCCTCCGTTCTTTCGATACGTGTTCCATCGGGTGCGCGCAAACGCAGCTGGAACTGGCTTGAGTTCACTTTCGGGAACACATCCGTTCCGATGACATTCAACAATATTATTGCGAGTCCTGTGACCAGTACAAGATACAATACGCCGGTGAGCTTGCGGTATGGGAACAGACGCTCAAGCAGGCGCATGAAACGGTTGCGGAAGCGCTCAAACGGGCTGATCTTTCCGTCTTTGTTGAAATCTTCGCGGGTTACCAATGCTTCTTTTTCAGCGGCTGGATTGTCTGCGGAAGTTGTTTCGACAACAGGATGTGCGCCGTGTTTTTGGTGGTCTTTCATCAGCCAGTTGGCCATGACCGGCACAAAAGTCTGCGAGAGCACAAACGAAACGACCATTGAGAATCCAATCGCCATCGCCAAAGGCAGGAACAAGGCTCCAGGAATGCCGGTCATCGTGAATGCCGGAGCAAATACCGCGAGGATACACAAAAGGATCAGCAGTTTCGGCAATGCAATTTCGCGACACGCGTCCCAGATCGCGAGGGCTTTCGGCTTGCCGAGATCGAGGTGCTGGTGGATGTTCTCTATCGTCACTGTACTTTCGTCGACGAGGATACCGATCGCCAGTGCGAGTCCGCTCAGCGACATGAGGTTGATCGTCTGCCCGAACATTTTCAGGAACAAAACGCCGGCAATGATGGAAATCGGAATCGTCAGGATCACAATCAGCGCAGCACGCCTGTCTCCGAGGAAAAGGAGTACCATCAATCCCGTCAGGATCGCACCGATGATTCCTTCCGTCACAAGGCTCTTGACCGAGTTGATGACATACACTGACTGGTCGAACTCATAGGACAATTTTACATCCGGAGGTAAAGTACTCTGGATCTTTGGCAATTCTGCCTTCAGGTTTTTCACGATCTCCCAGGTCGATGCATCCGCTGCTTTCGCAATGCTGATGTAGACCGATCTTTTGCCGTTCACGAGCGCATAACCGGCTGTGATATCTGCACCATCCTTGACAGTGGCGACATCGCCGAGGTAAATGTTCTGCACACCGCCTTTGAACAGCGGGATCTTTTCAAAATCCTTGACTTCTTTGATCGTATTGTTGGTCGGCGTAATGTAGTTCTGGTCGCCGATGCGGATGTTCCCGGAAGGCGCCGTCTGGTTGTTGAGGCGGATCGCTTCCACGATCTGATCGGGCGTCAGGTTTTGTGCACGCATGCGGTCGGGATCCACGTTCACTTCTATTGTGCGCGGACTTCCTCCAAACGGCGGCGGCGACAACAATCCCGGGATCGCTGTAAACGAAGCGCGGACATAGACGTTTGCCAGATCCTGCAATTCATTGTTCGAACGCGTCGGACTGCTCAGGACCAATTGTCCGATCGGCAGCGAAGAAGCATCGAAACGCACGATGAACGGCGGTTGTGATCCCGGAGGAAAGGCTGCCTGGATCCGGTTTGTCAGCGAGCTCAGTTCAGCTGCGGCCTGCGCCATGTTCGTGTTTTCGTAATACGTCAGCTTCATGATCATCAGTCCCTGGATGTTTTTCGTCTCCACAGACTTGATCCCATTCGCAAACGGCAGGATGTTGACATAGGTTTTCCCAAAATAAGCTTCCATCTGGTTCGGCGTGTAGCCCCCAAACGGGTGCGCGATGTAAATCACCGGCAGGTTCATCTTTGGCAGGATATCTACCTTCACATCGCGGGTAGCGCTGATCCCGAAAAACAGGAGTCCGGCGACCACCACGAGCATCGAGATGGGTTTGCGCAGTGCAAAACGGATTAAATTCATGGCTTGATATTTAGAATTCGTTCATAAAAAGGTTGATGTCGCCACTTGCTGCGGCTTTCAGCAGCAAAGCCTGCCACACATTGCTGTAGACGATGTCGCGGGTTGTTTCCGCACGGTTCAGCGTATACAGCGTTTGTGTCACATCGACGAGGGTCGTGAGCCCATTCTGATAGAGCGCACTTTTCTGTCTGTAGGCATTGGAAGCCGCTTCGATCTGGGTCGGGATTTCTTCATAATTCAGCAGGGCATTGCGCATCTTTGTGTCAGCCAATGTGCCCTGTGCCGCGAGTTGCTGACTCACGAGGTCGTATTCGTCTTTGATCGCTTCCGCAACAAATTGTTGGGATTTGACCTGCTGTGTATTGCGCACGAGGGAGGTCAGGTTCCAGTTCACGCCCACACCGATCAGGTAATTGCTGCGCACCGGATTGATGCCTTCTGTATAACTGTGCGTAAATGCCGTTTGATCGACCGCGTAGTTGGAACTAAAGCCGGAGCCGCGTGTCTGGATAATCCCGACCAAAGCAAAAGACGGGTAATACTGCTTACGCAGCAATTTCGTTTGCTGGTTGTTGAGATCGAGCCTGTCCTGGTAGAATTTCAGCAGGGGATGTTCCTGGTTCGTTCCTGCGGGATCAACCGCCTGTTTCGGGATGCGGCTGATGAAGGTCGTGTCGAGCACGAAATCGGTTGGCGGAACACCCATCAGCACCGCGAGTTTATTCGCCTGCTCCTGTTCCCAGTCATGTGCGTTCGTCAGTGCGATGCGCGCATTCGACACTTCTGCATTTGCGAGCGAGGAATCTACGCCGGCATTGAGTCCGCTCTGGGCGCGAGCGATTGTCGTTTGCCGGAAAGTCGTTGCCCTTGCGAGATTTTGCTCTTGCGAGATTTCGAGTCTTTGCGCGGCGAGTAGATTCAGGTAAGCACCAGCGATGCGTATCTGGTGCTGGAATTGTTCCTGCAAGAGATCGCTGGAATCGCGTTCGCGGACTTGTTTCGCCAGACCGACGCGTGCATTGATCCGCCCGAATGTGAAGAATTCCCAGTTGAGGTTGGCGAGGTACAAAGCACCGAAAGCCGCATTCCAGTTTTGCTGTGGGAGCGGAAGTCCCGAAGATGCGACCCCGAAACCGCCGAAACCGTATAATGGGCCGTTTTGCCCGTTTACCGTTCCGTAGTCCTGCTGGGCCGACAAAGTCAGGTTGGGCAGGTAATCCAGCCTGGTCTGCCGGACAGTTGCATCAGATGCTTGTACGTAATGACTTTTGGCGCGGATGGTTCCGTAATTGGCAAGACCTTGTGTGATTGCTTCTTTCAGACTCAGGACCTGGGGTTGTGCCCAGGCGGATCCCGAAAGAAGCAGGCTGAATAAAATGGTAGCCTGATTGATTTTTTTCATGTTGCCTGTTATTGAGAATTTGTGGATACCGGAAATCACCGTTGTGATTTACCGCTACAAAGTTCTGCAAACAGGAAGAATTAAAAAGTATGCATTTCAAACCAAAGCCTATTCAAATCAAACAATTTTGTTATTTAGTTGTTAAGCGTACCCTTGTTCGCGCACCATTTTTGGTGTTTGCCGGGTCTGTTTCTTGAAAAAGCTGTTGAAATTGGAAGGATGTTCGAAACCGAGACTATAGGCGATCTCGGCTACTGTATTGTCCGTATGCTTCAGCAAAGCCTGGGCTTCATTCGCAATGCGTGCAGAGATGATCTCAGTCGTGCTGCGGCCTGTGACTTCTTTCACGGCCCGGTTCAGGTGGTTGACATGCACGGAAAGGCGCTCCGCAAAATCGTGCGGCGATTTGAATTTCAGCGACTGTTCGGTCGAGTCTACCGGAAACTGCCGTTCGAGCAATTCGATGAACAGCGACGAAATCCGAGACGAAGCATTGACATATTTTTCGGATGTTGCGTTGACAGGCTGCATTTTATGTGACTCATGGATGATGAGGTGCAGGTAGTGCGACATGATTTCGTATTTCTGGATATAGTCGGATTCCACTTCATGCATCATTTTCTTGAAAATGAACTCGAGGTCGTCGGCCTGCGCCTGCGAAAGATCGTATACCGGGTTGCTATTGATGTTGTAGAGCGGTGAATTCCTGAAATTGTTATCCATCAGCGAGGGCGAGATAAAATGGTTGTTGAACAGGCAGAAATAACCTTCCTGGACGGGTGATACCGGCTCCCAGAGGTGCGGCCGCGCCGGATGATAGAAAATTAATGCACGTCCTTTGACCTCGATCTGGCCGTCTTCGAGGTGCAGGATCCCTGTTCCTTTGATGAGTGCGATCTTGTAAAAATCGCTGCGGTGGATCTGCGTCATGCGCTTGCAGAAGGCGCCGCGCCGAAACACGTTGAAATGTCCCATTTTGGGTAGGATGATGCATTGCTGCGCACTGTCCGCAGGCAGATAATCTTTATAAAATTGCTGAAGGGTCAATATTTCACTCATGCTACAAAATTATGGATTTCAAACAATAAATGGAACAAAATCAATTGGACCTGCTTCACCTATAACAGATCGGGATCATTCTTTGAAATAGGATTTCATCTCTTCATTGATCTCTTTGCGCATATCCGACAGGCGAACCGCATAGTGATACAGTGTCTTTTCCTCCTCTGTTTTAGGCTTCCATTCCGGAACGGGTACAGTTTTGCCGTTTTCATCGACAGCCGCAAAAACGATGACACAATGCGTTGCTTTCGTATCTGCTTTCGTTTTCGGATTGATTGCGAGGATATCGACGCCGATGTGCATGCTGCTGCGCCCCGTGTAAAGGATGCGTGCGCGCACTTCGACAATGTCCCCGATGCGGATCGGGTTCACAAAGCGGATCCCGCCGACATAAACGGTGACGCAATACTGGCTGCTCCAGTTGACCGCGCAGGTGTAAGCCGTCTGATCGATCCATTTCATGACGGCGCCACCGTGCACTTTCCCGCCAAAATTCACATCGCCCGGCTCACTTAAAAAGCGAAAGGTTACTTCATTCTTTTTCATAAGGCTGAATCTACGAAATTATTTCATCGGTCTAAACGGTCTTCGGAACGTATTTTTTAAAGATTGAGCTCGCCACATGGCCGCCAAATCCAAAGGTGTTGTTGAGCACATAGTTGACCTCTGCAACGTGTGCTTTACCCGTGATGAGGTTCAGGCTTTCGCTGATGGCACTGTCGCGGTTTTCGAGGTTCAGCGTCGTTGGGATGATGTCATTTTGCACCGCGAGCACGCTGATGATGCTTTCGATCGCACCGGCAGCCCCGAGCAAATGTCCGGTCATCGATTTCGTTGCGCTGATTGCCACGGGATGTTTTCCAAAGATGCGTTCGATGCCTTTCAATTCGCTGAGATCGCCTTGGCCGGTCGAAGTCGCATGTGCATTGATGTAATCGATTTGTTCGGGTTTCAGTCCGGCATCCTGCAAGGCTTTTGAGATGCCGAGCGCCGCGCCGAGTCCGTCGGGAGAAGTTCCCGTCAGGTGGTAGGCATCTGCTGCCATACCGCCGCCCACGATTTCCGCGTAGATCGTTGCGCCGCGTTCGAGCGCATGCTCGAGGTCTTCGAGGATCAAAGCGCCGGCACCTTCGCCGATCACAAACCCGTCGCGGTCCTGGTCAAAAGGCCTGGAAGCTTTTTCCGGGGCATCGTTTCTTTTCGACAAAGCCTGCGAAGCGTTGAAACCACCGACAGAAGCGGGTGTGATCGCTGCTTCGGAGCCACCTGCGATCATGATCTTCGCCTTGTTGAGCCGGATCGTGTCATAAGCAGCAATAATTGCCGTGTTGGAAGAAGCGCAAGCCGAAACGGTACAATAATTCGGTCCGTACAGCTTGCTGCGGATCGAGATCACGCCTGCCGCGATGTCGGAGATCATTTTCGGGATGAAGAACGGACTGAAGCGCGGCGTTCCATCGCCGGCGTGAAATTCCTTCAATTGCTCTTCGAAGGTACTGATACCGCCGTTTCCGGATGCCCAGATCACTCCGACTTCTCCACGTTGCCACTCGTCCATGGCTTCAAAATCGAGCCTGGAATCGCGGATCGCTTCATCCGAAGCTGCAATTGCATATTGCGTGAACAGGTCGTACTTGCGGACCTCCTTCTTTTCCAGGAACAATTCCGCATCGAAGTCTTTGACCTCGCAGCCGAAAGTCGTCTTGAATTTGGCGGTATCGAATTTCGTAATCGGTCCTGCGCCGCTTTTTCCATCCACAATGTTTTTCCAGAATTCACTGACCGAATTGCCGAGCGGTGTAATTGCCCCCATGCCTGTAATGACTACTCTTTTCATATTTTGAATATTTTGATAATAATTTCTCTGATGGCCCAATCAGGCTTTTAATTCTTCGTGAATGATCTTTTCCACCTGGTCCAGCGCGCCGAAAAGCAAGTGCCTATCGTCCGTGATCTTTGAGATCATGATGCCGCCCTCGATCAATGCGATGAAATTGTAAGCGTGCTTTTGGGTGTCGATATTCGGTTTGAATTCACCGTTTTTCTGGCCGAATTCAATTGTTTTCGCAAGTCTTGATGCCCAGCGGTGGATGGTTTCCTGCACGGACCTTTTCAGAAAAGGGAGGTTGTCGTCCGCCTCAACGGCGGCATTCAGGATCGGACAGCCGCCTTTTTCAGCCATGGATTGCCAGTTATTCCTGTAAAAGTTCAGGCAGCCCAACAATTGCTCTGTCGCGCTTTGCAGCCCTACGAGCGAATCGGCCAACTTTTTGTTCAGCGTAGCTGTGTTGTATTCGTAGACGGCAACTGCGACTTCGTTTTTGTTCTCAAAATTGCCGTAAATGCTACCTTTTGTCAATCCTGTCGCTTCGGTGAGGTCTGAGATCGACGTGCCTGCGTATCCTTTGATGTTGAATATCGGCGCCGTTTTTTCGATGATAAATTGTCTTGTCTTTTCTGCCTTTGACATGCTTTGCGTCTGTTGAATACTGCAAAGGTATGAAATATACCAATCGGTATTTTGATTTTAACAGCTGATGGGAAATTTTGTGCGCAGGATGTTTAACTTCGGTTGTCAGAATCTAAATTATAACCAGTTTAAAAATGTCCGAAGCCCTGCAATCCTTTTACCTGCAAAAAGATGAGCCGCTGAGAAGCTGCCTGCTGAGTTTGCGTGACCTCATCCTCCAACAGGATGCGGATATCTCAGAATCCCTGAAGTATGGTATGCCTTTCTTTTTGTACCGCGGAAAAATGTTTTGTTACCTGTGGATACAGCAAAAATCGGGACTTCCTTACATCGGTTTTGTTGAAGGGAAGCTGCTTGAACATCCGCAGTTGGTGACCGAAAAACGCGCCCGCATGAAAATATTTTTGCTGGATGCGCAAATCGATCTGCCGGTGGAGGAGATTCATACGCTTGTGACTGAAGCGTTGGACCTTTACCGCAATGGCATGGTGAAAATCAAGCGTTGAAGCAATGTAAACACTAAATTATTGCTTTGAAAATCAATGATTTGAAAACTTTTTTTCAAAAAATCGCGAAAAACCTTTGACCCTTACGCAACGTCAGGTCCTACCTTTGTCAGGTCGAATCGAAATACGCACAACATGGAAATCAATTATTCGGTCAAACAATTGGCGACGCTATCCGGGGTCAGCATCCGGACTTTGCACCTGTACGACGAGATCGGTCTGCTGAAACCGCATATCCGTACAGATGCACGCTACCGCCAATACCGCGCGCCGGAATTGCTGCGCCTGCAACAAATCCTGTTTTACCGGGAGCTGGGATTTCCCTTGAAAGAGATTGCGCTCATCCTCGATGAACCGGGATTTGACCTTGTCGAGGCGCTCAAAAGCCACAAGCAGGAATTGCGCATGCGCCAGCAAAGAATCCGTGTTTTGCTCCAAACGGTCGACAACACATTGCGAACCCTTCAAAACAAAACGATGTTGAATTTAGATGAATTGTACGACGGATTGTCGCCTGAACAGTCCGCCGCTTACCGGAAAGAAGCCGTTGCCGCTTATGGCAGCGAAGTAGTTGAAAAAGCAGAGCAGCATTTGAAAAAGCTCAGTAAGTCAGCATTGCAGCTGCTTGTTGCGAAACAAAAAGACCTCGCGCGGCAACTGGCCATGCTGAAAACGGAAGATCCGACTTCCGCGCAAGTGCAGCAGCTTGTGCAGGCACATTATGAGAACACGCGCCAGCTTTGGGGAACTGCGGATGCCGCGGATAAACAGGCAGATGCGTATACCGGATTGGGACAATTGTACCTCGCGGACGAGCGTTTTACACAAGTCGACGGGAAATCTGATCCGGAATTCCAGGAGTTTATCAGTATTGCGATGGCGCATTACGCGGAGCAGCATTTGCGTTGATGATTTGAAAACACAGCCCGGGGCAAGTCAATGGCTTGTTCCGGGTTATTACAAGCTGTTTCCAGCAACCGGAAATTCCTTATTTTTGTGGCTGATCCTGAATCAGATTGCATGAAAAAAACAGCCATCACCTGTCCCATTGAATTTTCTGTCGACCTGCTCGGCGGCAAATGGAAACTGGCCATTCTGCACACCCTGCTGCAAAAAAGCCCGATGCGCTTCAAAGAGCTCGAGCGCGCTGTGGCGGGCATTACACCGACGGTGCTGACGACGCAATTGCGCGCACTCGAAACGGAATTGCTGATCAGCCGGGAGATCTTTGCGACTGTGCCCCCAACGGTGGAATACACGCTGACCGAACACGGCAAAACGATGCAGGCGATGATCGACGCGATCGAAACCTGGGGATTGTCCCACTTCGAGGTGCTGAAAGAAAAAGGAGCTCCACAGCAGGCCTAGGCCAACCTCATTCCAGCGTTTGCAGGTAAGCGCGGATCAATTCCAGTCCTTCGTCGTGTACGAGGGCTGTGCCGATTTTCGGCATTTTACCTTGTTCCATTTTCCGCAGGATTTTTTCCCTGCGTGACAGAATGCCGCTTTTTTCGAGTGAAACAGCTGCATGCAGGAACAGATCTGTTCTCACTGCCGCAGCGCCAGCAGGCCGGTGACAATGGGCGCAATTGATGCTCAGGTAAGCCCTTGCGCGTTGCTCCAAAGTTGCCGTTGTATCGTTGTAATCCGCAAGTTTTGCTGTCGGCATTTGTTGTTTGGTATGCAACAGACCGGTTTCCTGCCAATTCGCGAGTTGATTGACCTGCTTTCCATCACGTAGCACCTGCCGGTTGAGGTTCCGCATTTCTGGTCCGATGGGCTGCATCGCACTTCCGGAACCGTGACAGGTTGCGCATTCGTGCTGATCAGGCACTTCGTAGGCGATGATTTGGATGCGATTTCCAGCCGGATGACGCACAGCGATCTTTTTGCCGGATGTTACCAGCTCCGCGTCCGTTTGCTCCGCATTCCAGACATAAGTCCCCGCGGTCCATTGTCCACCGGAAAAGATCAGCAACCTGGTTTCGATAATCCTGCGTTTCGAAACGGCTTCCGGATCGGCATAATAAAAGGTTTTTACGAGAATCGTTCCCTCCGGGAAGTGCGGCAATCCGTTTCCCTGCGCGCTCAGCTTCGTGTTTTCCGGCAAGTGGATCAGCCGTTGTTTTTGCGCATAATCGCTGAACAGCTGGGCAGTCAATTCATACGGCTCATAACCTGCTGCCGGGATCAGCTCTCCGGGCGCACCTTTGAAAATCGCATACGCGGATAATTGGGGCTGTAAGATCCCTGGATCATAAACAGCAATCGCGCCGCGCTCCCGGAACGATTGAGAAAGCCAGATCACGCCGGAAATTCCGGCAGCAACAACAACTCGTTTAAAAACAGGTATCATTTTAAGCTTCGGTTTTCAGCCGCTCGGCCAACAGCAGTAAGACAAATGCAAGAATCCCGGCTATCGTGCGGACATGGTTCAAACGGTTCCAGGTTCCTTCAAAACGCGCCCTTTCCCGCGCAAGGATTTCCGGTGTTGCAGAATCGATCTGCACGAGGTCCAGCGCTTCATTCAGGGGTACATTCCCGAAAATCGTGACGCCCAGAACGCCGATCAGGTAAATGCCGGCAGCGCTTAGTAAACAAATGAGCGGAGTTGTCCAGCTGCCTGCGTAATTTCTGAAAACGCTGACAGGCAACAGGATCGCCGCACCGAAAAAGCAACTGAAAAATACCGGATTCTGTATTGCGCGGTTGATGGATT
>Ga0247806_10001378_pt1 | contig 12061 bp, 8 predicted proteins | sample UWRJL059202B1_FD_179935 | JGI IMG/M metagenome (GOLD analysis project Ga0247806, IMG submission 179935) | Plant litter microbial communities from Arlington Agricultural Research Station in Wisconsin, United States - UWRJ-L059-202B-1 | ecosystem: Environmental > Terrestrial > Plant litter >... | reverse complement strand
TGGTTTATTGATTCGATATCACACCTAAAAGATAAAAATCCGACGCTTAATGGGGTTAGAGGAACATTGTCAGTATTGATTTTTGCCTCGATTCAGCAACAATTGTATTCTAAGGAAATATTTTTTGATGAATTTGTTCGTCATTCAGCGGAAGAAATGATTTCTGATCTGGGATCAATAAACCTTTTTAATGGTGAAAGTACGGTCGATTTGATCTATAATAGAATAAGACGTGACACCCAAATCACTGAAAAAGTCACTGCAACAAATTCGCATGTTGTCCGAATTGATCTTCATCAAAATGACATTACTACAATTGTTGAAAGATTCAGAAAGATGAACTCGCTTTGATAACAGCTCGTAAAGGACTGGTATTTGTGAAAGTGTTGGAAGATTTATTAACTTCATACTGTCTTCGTGCACATCTCCTTCGGGACCATTCTTAAAATGTGTACTATGACAAACAAAAAACGACATTTTGATCAAGCTAAAAAACAGTTTGAATCAAATGAATTATTAAACTATTACCTCACTTTACTGGAAGCAGGGGAAAACGATTTCATTACCAAAGGTATTGAGAAAGGTTATTTTGATTATTCTGATTTTTGGGTAGGATTTCTTTCTGAAGAAGATCATTTCACTACCTTTTTCAATGCGAAATATGCGGATGAGTTAATTTTCTACTATTTCAATCGGAGTAAAATACGAAGTACTGATTTTGAACAACAATTAGCATCGAAATTCCCTCAGTTGTTTGTCAATGGAGTAAGACAAACTCAAGCATTTCTTCAGTCTGAACGTTTACCACAACTGCTAGCCGTTAAGCTTCCTGATGAACACCAAGTACATCAAAAAGTATGGGAATGGCTGTACCAACAAGACACTCAAAGATGGAATAAAGTCATCTTGATTTGGGATCAGTTGAAAAGCGATTCGCTCTCCAATCATTTGATCAATGTGCTTATTTGGTTGGAACATCGCTATTTTGAAGATGATAGCGATCAACATTTACAACAACTATCCATTGTCTACAATTGCTTCGTGAGCCTGCTAATGGAACAGTTTGAGTCTAGTGAATTAGATGTGACGGAAGACGAGTTTTATCAAAGTTTTCATGATTCAGCGTTTCGACGAAGGGAAAATCCTTTAGCAATAGTGCTGAATGAAATCAACGATTGGGTGTCTTTTAATGAAAGCATTACTGTCCAGTACAGTTACGATTTGAATGTTTCACCAGTTTGGAAGGATAATTCAATAATTGATTTTACATATATCTCGAAAGAAGCCCATCTTAAATGGATAAAAGGAGATTTTCTGTATCAAAATAATCGTCAGAGATATTTTGAATCCGAAGTAGAACGATACTATAATAAGTTGATTATAGGGGAAATTAAAGTTCCTTTTGAGAGTAATTCTATGGAACGGGAATTGCACGTGGATGTAGAATTAAAACTCAGTCGTTCAATTCGTTTTTTAGAAGATTTGAAAACCGAAAATTTAATTCTAAGTAAAAAACAAGTTCCAGTAGAATCAATACTCCAACCACTATTAGAATATTCTACCAATCGTCTGTATCGTTACGCCCGTGTTTTGGAAAAATACAGATCAATTTTCCCTAAATGGGAGCAGGCTTACTACAAAGTAATAGAAGAGAATGCTTCAAAAAGCATTGACGTAGAACCATATTTTTTAATGTCTCGAAAGGAATATGTTGATCTGAACCTAAATGTGTTAAAGGAAACTTCACCTGAAGTACTGGAAGATTTAATTGACTTATTTGGAAGTCAAGCGAAATGGCAGGAATTCAATCGTCATTCAGTTAGATATGATGTTTGGAATCGACCATTCCTGCGAATTGGAGAAATGTTATTTTGTCCGATGCTTTTTTTTGCTAAGAACGATTGGTTTTATGGATTTGCTCAAACTGCTATTCAGAATTTAAGTCAGAAGTCCAACTTTGTTGAACGCAAAAGAACTGCCATACTTATGGAAGAACATTTGGGAAGTTTGTTTTCTGAAAAGGGTTGGAGGGTTAAGGTTATAACCGATCAAGAAACTAGTAGGATGAAAGGGGATATTGATGTATTTGTTGAGGATGGAACTACGCAACTTCTCATTCAATTGAAACGAACCTATTTCAGAACAACACTTAAGGATGCGTTTTACGAATCAGTTCAGTCCGATAGAAAAGCTGCTCAGCAGTTAAACGATGGAGTTGATTTTTTGAAAGTTGATTCTTCCATTTTCCAACTGAAAACCGACCCCGTAAAATGGATTGTAAGTACTTCATTTGAAAATATTCTGACTGAAATCGATGGTTGTTTGAAAGTGAATTATTTAGATTTGATTTGGATGCTTCGAAATGAGGAATTTGGTTTGTTGAAGGAATTGATTGATGATATTAACGGGGCTAATTGCATAGCTTATGAATAATTGTGAGATTTTCTTGGCATTTCATTTCTTGTTCTTTTCAGGCTTTTAGATTTATCAATCTATTGAGAGTAACTTAAAAAATACCGTATTTATACTATTGTATTTTGATTTTCAATAAATTACCTTAGTCAGCTAAACCTGAATACTATGAACTTCGAAATTAACATGATCAATGTTGAAGATGGTGATGCCATTATTCTACAATTAAAAAAGGCTGACAAAAAAGCTCTAATAGTAATCGATGGAGGATACCAAAAGCACTATTCTAAGTTAAAGAAAAGACTTGATGAGTTACTTCCTGATTTTAACAACAAAATTGAACTGATAATTTGCTCACACTATGACAATGATCACTTAGAAGGAATCTCCTTCCTATTGGATGATTGTCAGAGCCAATCAATTAAAATTGGTGAAATATGGATGCATAAAATTGAAGACCGTTTGGAGGACTTGATTTTAGGTATGGATGAGCGAATTCAGTATGAGAAAGAAAATTGGCAACCTGAAAAGAAGAAACTTTGGAAAATTATGTATGGTTCATTTAATATTCCATACGATGATAGACAGGATCAGCTCGTACTTGAAAATTATGCCTATTTGAAAGGATTGATTCAGAAAATCATCGATTATGGTCTAGAGAATAAAATCAGGGAAGTTAAAAGAGGTGATTGTCTTGAAGGTTTTGAAGAATTTAAAGTAGTCAGTCCAAAGCCAGAGTTTTACAATTATTTTCTACCTCAATTGAAACAAGAAAAATTTCTAGAGGATGTTAAACGATCGTCAAAACGAAAATTACTTGAGAGTTCGGAAGAATCGAAAACAATTGATGAACACATAATGGATACAATTTCTCCATGTGAAAGACTTAAAACAAGTAGTATAAAAAACAGGGTTACTCCTACAAATATGGTAAGTATCGTGACACTTCTTACTACTCATAGTAAGAAATTACTTTTTACCGCTGATTCTGGCATTGAGTCATATCAGCAACAAGAATTGTTAAATGCGGAGTTAAATAATCTTGATTGGCTTCAATTACCACATCATGGTAGTAAGAATAATACTTCAAAAATCATGTTGGATCACTTTAATCCAGAACAGGTATTTGTATCAGGTAAAAATATTGAGAACAGACCCGATTCCGTAATAGTTGGTTGCTTGAGTGGTAAAAATCGACTAAAAGCAATAACAGTTACGAATTCAGATTTAAACACGTGGTATTTAAAATTTGATCAGAGTGGGGATATTGAAAGGGTTTTGATTTAGATTATTATTTGATTTTAAGAAAATACATTTCATACTTTAATTCTGTCTATATGGACATTTTTAGTGCTTTCAGCAGCCTTCAAGGTTCAATAAGGACCTATTTCATCTGTTTTTTGTTAATAGTACCTTTTTGGTATTTAGATATTGTACTGTTTTCAAAAGCATTTTACAGTACTCAACCAATCTACATTCATTTGTTAGTTGCTTTTTGCATTGCAATTTGTTGGATCTGGATGCTTATTCTGGTTTTGGTTAATGCAAAGCTTACTGATAATTACTATAAAACCATGGAAACAAAGGTTGAGAATTTTATCTTGTATTGGGTGACGATTGTATCAATACCAATTTTAGGATTTATTACATTCATTTTGACCTATTTTGAAGCAATAACTTTTAAAGAAGTCTTGACAATTAAGTTCACGATTACAACTGTTCTGTCTCTTATTGCGATCATAGTTATCAGAGTGATTAGATCCAAAACGAAGAAAGAACCTGAAACACAATCAAGCTAGTTGTTTTCTCTCAAAATCGTTTAATCAACGAATCTTAAGCAAATCCTCCATATCCTCCCACAAAAAGTTAGAAGTTTCCCCGCTTGAGGTCACGAAAAAAACCCGTTTCATCTTTGATGAAACGGGTTTTTCATTTTTGGTAGTGGCAAAAGCTGAGTTTGTAAGCAACTTAAATGAAAAAACCAGGCCATCCGCCGTGGCGGAATGGCGGGTTCCATGCTCGGATTGAACAAAAACGAGAGGATCTTTAATCCTGATGAGGGCACGAAAAGAAAAGAGCGATACATTAGTGTCGCTTCTTTCTTTTTGCCCTCTACACAACATTCCCAAACTCACATTGAATTTCCGTTGTATCGCATTACTTTTCAGAGTGAGTGCGAGAATTGAAAGTGAAGAAATCTGTTTATATTCGTCAATAAATAAGTTATCGTTAGTTGAAAAACACACATATGAAAAAAACACCTTTAATCTTCATAGTTCTTTCTATTCTTTTGTCCATTCAGAATGTATCCGCATGTTCTATGTTCAAAATCACGAAGGGTGGTAAAACGATGGTAGGCAATAATGAAGATTATTGGAACCCGAATACGCGCATTTGGTTTGAGCAGGGAGCAAGCTCAAAATTTGGAGCTATGTATGTGGGCTTTGATAATCTTTATCCGCAAGGTGGAATGAATGAAGCAGGACTTGTTTTTGATGGTTTTTCCATGGATTATCTGGCCGTTAGCGACACAATAGGTAAAAAATCAATCGGTACGGAACAAGATCTGTTCTCATTTACTAAAAATATCCTTCAGACATGTTCAAAAGTAACCGAGGTTAAGGAATTCCTTTTAAAATACAATCTGGAAAGTTTCCATTCATCCTTATTTTTTTTCGTTGATAAATCTGGTCAGTATTTAATAGTGGAAGGAGATTCACTGATCTTAGGAAATGATCTTACCTATATTCAATCAAATTTCTATCCATCCTGTACGAAGGATGCGAATAAGGTAAACATTGATTTTTATCAAAAAGGAAGAAAGTATCTGAAAGAAAACACAGCTGATACAAGTCTTGCATATTGCACTAATATGATGAATGCCATGCACCAGGAGTTTGGAGGAGTTGGTGGAACCTTGTACACGACGATATATGATTTAGAAAACGGGACAATTTACTTGTATTACCATTTTGATTTTGAAACAGTTGTTAGTTTGAATTTAAATGAGGAATTACAAAAAGGAAATAGATCGATCAAGATTCCTGAACTCTTTCCAAAAAACACGATTGCTCAAAAACAACTGGAACAGTACAATAAAATTGGTGCACTCATTCAATTATTAGATAATCCTTTCCTTTCAACTGATTCAATTAAATTACAAGGGCATATAGCGCAAGTAATCAAAACAAAACCGGATTTTAGGTTTGAAAGTGAAATAAATACGATTGGATACAAATGGATGAGAGAATACGATAATGTTGAAATAGCCATTCAGGTATTCAAATTGAATTCCCAACTTTACCCTAAATCCTCCAATGTTTTTGATAGTTTAGGAGAAGCCTATTTGAAAAACGGCCAGAAAAAGGAGGCTCATGTTAATTATCAAAAGTCGCTCAAACTAGCTAAACGGAATTCAACTCCTAAAATCCAAAGGCGAAAACTGAAAAAGTCGCTAAAATCGGAAAACCATAACAAAAGCTAAGCTGCATTAACACGACCGCTTAACTTTAGATCGTTATACCTCCAATCACATTGAAAAATCATTTTTTTCAATCGTTTCAAGTTGCATTACCCTTTCCGAATCCTCTATCAAAAAGTTTGACGTTTCCTCGCTTGAGTTCAAAAAGGGAAACAGAAATGTTTCCCTTTTTTATTTGTTATGTTTTTTGAGCGCTTGAGAAGCTTGATAAAACAGTTATATTCGTCAACAGATAGGTTGTGCCTAATTCCCCTGTCCACCTAAAAGAACCGGCTTCCAATTTAAATAGCAATGAAAAATAGTCTCATTTATTTTATTTTCTTATCTGCTTCACTTCGTGCTCAAGTTGACACGAACCTGGTAGAAATAATAAATTACTCGATTGATTCAAAAATTCTTGAGACGGAAAGGAATTACTGGGTCAGTTTACCTTCAGATTATGACGCTGCCCGTTTGTACCCGGTAATGTATGTCTTAGATGCTGAATCGAAATTTAGTATTACAAATGCATTAGAAAAAGACCTGTCTGACAATGGTAAAATCCCTCAGCATATTGTTGTTGGAATTACCCACCAGAACAGAAAACTTGATATGTCTTTTAGTATCTCTAATGTAAATTGTTATGATGATATAGATACTATCGCGTTTAATTCCCAAAACTCAGGAAATGGCCTGAAGTTCCTGGCTTTTATCGAAGAGGAACTTATACAAGAGATTAATCTGAAGTATTCAACCAGTGGATTTAATATGCTGCTTGGTCATTCATTAGGTGGATATTTCTGTTCATATATTTTGCCCATTCAAAAATCATTTCAATCACTACAAATTTATGACCCGAGCATTTGGTACAGTAAAGGTGAAGCCATAAAGCAAATTGACAATAATTTATCACAAAATACGAACTGCTTTATTTTCCTTTCATCAAGTGGCAATTTTGAAAACCAATTTGCCAATCATCATAAAAAAATTGAAGAATTGAATCAATCACTTAAACACTTTTCAAATATTCACAGCGAATACAAAACGTATGAAAATGAACACCATAACTCGATGTACTTGTACAGTTTTTTAGACGGAATGACAATGCTTTATAAAGGCTACGAAATTAAAAAAGGAGGATTCGAAACAACGATAGACGTATCAATTATTGAGGAGCATTATAAACGGTTTTCAAAAACGATTCAATTTGAATTTACACCTCCGATTAATTTATATCTCGAGGTAGGAACAATAAATTTTCATCAAAAAAAATATCAGAATTGTATTGAGGCTTTAGAAATTTATCTTGATAAAAGTTCAAAAGATCCCTACGCACTTGAATTAATTGGTGATGCTTATTCTATAATTGGCCAAAAAAAACAAAGTCGCAGTTCTTATACAAAAGCATACGAACTCTGTCCTGAAAACACTCGTTTAAAGGGGAAAATTGAAAATTTGTAACTGTAAGAAGAGAAAAAATAAGTAAATAAATAAAGTACACCCATAGCCGCAAAACGTTAGACCTCCAATTTCTTTGGAATTTCATGTTTTTCAATCGTTTCAAGTTGCATTACCCGTTCCAAATCCTCCATTAAAAAGTTTGACGTTTCCCCGCTAGAGGTCACGAAGGAATCCGGTTCATCTTTGATGAACCGGATTTTTATTTATTGCTGTATGGGAAGGGATCAATACCAAAACGTGGGGAGGAAATGTATCTTGAATTTTCTTTCTTTGCAACAAAGCGTATTATTGAATTCGAAGAAAATACTAATATTGCAGCTAATACTAAATTTTATGACTAGAAATATAAACCGACAAGAATCCCTGCGAATTGCAGCAGAAAAAATATGACAGAAAAAAGAAAAAGAAGAACGCGAGGACAGAGAATTTTATGAGCGAATTACCTCAGGCATGCGATGGCTCTTCTTTAAAACAGTAGTTGCATTTTGTACGTTGATGTTATTGATTTCCACAGTCGAAGTTTTTGTGGATGGCCCAACAAAAAAACTAACTGAAAACTCCTGGAAAATTGATCGGGATTGGGAATATACGTGGCACAAGGTGTTGGATGTGGAAGGATATATGTTCACTCCAACAATAGGAGACTGGAGTGATCGTGTGGAAAACAGTCTTGAAATTACCTATTCTCCTGTTTTCCGAACGGGGAAGAAGTTAAGCTATACTATTCAAAGCAACGAATATGGCATACGAAAGCAAGAGGAAATCAGAGAGAGATCCATATTTACATGGTTTCCTGCATTTCAGATTTTCCTATTGATCCCCCTGATCACATTGATTTTTAAACGACAAAACGCCATGTTTAACTTTGCACGCATTGCCTCATTGGTCTTCGTGTTTCCTGGAACGCTGATGGTGATGTACTTCGCAATGTTTTAATAATCAAAATAAATAGGCCCATAGCCCAAAAAATCCATTATCCGGATCAAGACCAAAAGTTAGGGTCTCGCATAAATACGGGTTAATCTGTACAAAAAGAAGTTTACGTTTCTTACACCTCTGAACTGTGCTCTGAAGGCTTTGATCTATGCATTAAAACTCTTCACCGAAGCATTTTTTCAGGAAAAGTTTGCGTACTGAGGGTAAGATTATCAGTACTAAAATCAAAATGAGTATGGAGGTTGAAAAAAGGTACGACAGGTTAATCTATTGTTAAAATACTCATTTGTTGAAGTTTGTGATGTATTTTTCATGCGAATGAAAAAAAAGCTGATTGTCCTGATTTCTGTTTTCGCAGCCATTTGCTGTTTGAATCCGGTCCTTTCACAAGGACATGGTTTCGAAACCCCGCATGATACCATTCGGTTTATTCCCGGAACTACGGAATATAATCTGGTGTTGGAAGGAAAAGAGCAGTTTTTTGTTTACGATACCATTCGACCGTTTACTGGTATTAGCTACTACAGTACGCTTTGGATTAAGAATAATTCGAAAAAAGCCATTGTTCTTAGAAATGTAAGGACTAATTCTTCAGGTAAAATGCTGGTTGATTTATTAAAGTCGGGGCGCGACGAGGAAATCAAGCCTGGAAAATCAGTAGGTATTGTTATCAGACCAAATTTGAGACGACCCGGAATATTGCATGCCTGGGCATCAGTTTTTTATAAAACGGCGGATGGAGCAGAGAAGGAGTTACAGGTTCAGGTGCGTGGTTATACACTGCCGGTACCTCAAACAATCGATCCTCCCGTAGTTACCGAGGCGAAAGAACAAAAGCCAGTAAGTACTCCAATTAATATTAAAAAACCTGTAAAACAGCCCGAATCCAGAGAACCAGTAAGCGTTCAGCCAACATATAGATCCATACCGGAAGGCGTGATAAGCTATGACCCTGGAGAATTGATCTTACGCCAGGAAAATCAACGGGATTATTCGGTCACTTTTCATGCAACACCTGAAGAATCTGCATACGGATTCCCTCCAAAGCCGAAAAAAGACCTGGTGTTTTCATGGGACACCCTTGACAACAGTGGGGTTTTATCGCGGGTGCGGTTTCACCTCAAAAACGATTCTGAATACATCGTGACTATTTTGAAGATCGAGGGAAGTAATGGATCCGTGTTTTTTAAAAATACAACCGACCAGAAGTTGGTGCTTCCTGATTCCTCGTTCATTGTTGAATTCATTCCAAATGTGCTCAATGGGGGATATTTTTACAATACGTTAAAGGTTCATTATCAGTCTGTTTATGGACTGAAGCAATTTGAAATAAAACAGCGGGGGTATATTCCTGCTGTAGTGGCAGAAGCTGTTTCTACAGCCGACAGTTTAGCGTTGATGGAATTCAGAAATACCCATTACCAGCAGCACGATGAGCAGAAAACCGGCCCGTTTCGTCTGTATGTGATAAGTGATGGGAAATCGAACTACAAAAATGCCAGGTTGGAATTGTTTTCAAAACAACGCCGGGCAATTATACAATCGGAAACAGATCAGCAAGGTAATCAGTTTTTTCAAGTTTACCGGAATGGATGGGACACGTTGCTGATACAGGTACTTTCTCCTACGAGCGAGGTGCTGCAAAAAATGCAACTGTCCGGACATTTCGAATATGATGCCTATAGTATCCCTTTTTTCCCGGCACCAGCTCCATATACGTATCACTACAGGAAAGTGCCTTACAAGAAATTGGACGGAATTTATTGGCTGGAGCAATCTAGTGATCACTTTCATTCTCCGGACCCTACAATCATTAAAAAATACACCGCAAATACCCATATTCGCTTTCTTGAGAATGGAACAGTAGAAATTAAGAGTTTAGAAGAAGCAATAGCCCTTGAAAAAAAACTGTTTCAATCACCCTTGAAGATCAGACTACTTCCTGTTTCAGAGCTCAATTCAGGAGGAGGGATTACCTGGTATTCAAATACCTTTACCATCGAGTTTTTCGATGATGTGAGTGATGAACAAATCAAAAATATTTTTGCGAGGTATCACATCACCAATTATCGTAAGTACAGTTACAACGGCGTAAATAACTGGGAGTTCTCACTGGAATATATTCTCAACCGTAACTATGTTAAACTGCTCGATCAACTGTGGCAATTGAAAGAAGTCTCCGAATTGATACAGGAAAAACAGCAAATACATGGTTTGGATTGATGTGTCCAGGTTTGTTCTCTTTCTTTTAGTGCGAAAATTATCAAAGCCAATAAACCCAATTTCATTTTGAGGTCCTCCCTGTTGTTGAGACGGATCGCTCAATAAAAGATACTGTTGGATCATCAAAGACCACCTTACAAGACATCTGACAGTAATAATGGTTTTTCCATTCGTCTAAGAATTAACAAACACACTGAAAATAATGAAGAAATTAACTACTGTAGCGTTTATGCTCGCATTTTTGGCCTCTAACGTTTTTGCGCAGCAAGAAATACCCTTCACCAATGATAACTATATAAACAAGCTTCAAAATCATCCGGTACTTTTCCGGGAAAATAAAGGTCAGGTGACGGATGCAAATGGCAGACCCATGCCATCAGTACTGTTCAGCGCTTTTTCCGGCGACGCCGGTGTATTTATCACACAACAGGGGTTGACCTACGTTTTTTCGAAAATAGAAAAAGAACGTTCGGTCGCCGATATGAAATCCGGTGTGTCCGCTTCAGCGAAGCCAGCTTCACAAGCAACCGAATGGATCAATGTACAACTGCATGGAGCAGACATCCGTCCCGAACACATTGTAAAAGAACAGCCGGGCAGCGGAGATTCCCGTTTTTTTAAGGCGCATTGTCCGCAGGGAATCAGCGGCGTAAAAGAATATGGAAAGATTACAATACGGGAGGTTTACCCTGGAATTGACTGGGTGCTTTACGGGAGCAGCGATAAGGGGATGAAATATGATTTTATCGTACATCCGGGTGCTGATCCCGGAATGATCCAGCTCATTTACGAAGGCGATCAGCCGTTGACACTGGATAGTAAGGGCAATATCAACATAGATGCGCAACTTGGGTCACTTATGGAAGAGGCCCCGGTGAGCTTTACCGCAGGTGATCATGCAGCTGTGAATTCCGCTTTTAAAAGCGAGCGGCTGGATCGATACAACGTCCGGATCACCTATCAGCTGGGTGATTATCCGAAGAATGAAACACTCGTGATCGATCCGCAACTGGTTTGGGGAACGCATTTTGGCGGAAGTAGTGTCGAAGATTTTCGGGCCAGCACGCACGATGCCAGCAATGCACTGATACTTACCGGAGTTACGATCTCGGTCGACTTCCCGGTCATGAATACGGGTACTTATTTCCAATCGTATACGGCACATGATGATATTATTATCGTGAAATTCAATGCGGCCGGTGTTCTGGTATGGTCCACTTATTATGGCGGAATCCATGCCGACACCGGGAATACGATCGCCTGTGATAATATGGGGAATATTTTTGTAGCGGGCACCACCGTTTCTGTTGATTTTCCTGTTCAGAACAACGGCGGTTATTTCCAGACAGCCTCGCCGGACTTGGGTCCTTCATCAACGAATCTGAATGATGTTTTCATTCTCAAATTCGACAACGACGGAAACCGTGAATGGGCGACCTGTTATGCCGGAAATCTTACAGAATACGCCAAAGGGATCGCGTTTGATCCGGCCGGCAATATATTTCTTACCGGCTATACATTTTCTACGGATTTTCCGGTACAGGATAATGGCGGATATTTTCAGGGAAC